>Ga0180433_10005786_pt1 | contig 16534 bp, 20 predicted proteins | sample SS_ome_8_FD_132980 | JGI IMG/M metagenome (GOLD analysis project Ga0180433, IMG submission 132980) | Hypersaline lake sediment archaeal communities from the Salton Sea, California, USA - SS_1_D_1 metaG | ecosystem: Environmental > Aquatic > Non-marine Saline and Alkaline > Hypersaline >... | reverse complement strand
AATAACCAATTTTAAAACCTCATCTGATTTTAATCTTCAATCATCAGGAGATTTTAAACAATCTACTGAAGGAACTTTAGATATAGATGCAGTTAAAACCTTAACATTAGATTCCGCAACTGATATTAAAATAGGAACTCAAGAAGATAAACCTTTAACAATAAATTCTTCAACTTGTGATATAGAAACCTCAGGTATAACTAATCTTAAAACCTCATCTGATTTAAATCTTCAGGCAACAGGAAACTTTAAACAATCTACTAATGGGGTTTTAGATATAGATGTAGTTAAAACCTTAACATTAGATTCCGCAACTGAAATTAAAATTGGAACTCAAGAAGATAAACCTTTAACTATAAATTCTTCAACTTGTGATATAGAAACCTCAGGTATAACTAATCTTAAAACCTCATCTGATTTAAATCTTCAATCAATAGGAAACTTCAAACAGACTACTGAAGGAATGTTAGATATAAATGCAGTAGGGATAATTTCAATTAATTCAAGTGAGGGAGTAATTAATATAGGAAATAATGAAAATATTAATCAAAATATTAATATTGGAACAGGAGGAAATAGAACTATTGTTTTAGGGAATGCGGATAGTATAATTACAATTCCAGGGACGGTAAATATTGCGAATACAGTGGTAGATAGTACGACGACAAATAATACAGTGACTAATAATATTGAGGGAACGACAATTACATTGAAGTCAACTAATACGAATGTGGATATAGATAGTAATACGACGATAAATTTAGATGCACAAACTGGGTTTGTTGTAGGAGAAATTAAAACATCATTAGTTAATTTTAAGTCGACTACTTTTGATGTGAGTGCGAGTGGAGATTTAAAAATTAATTCTGAAGGAATAATTAATTTAGGAACGGATGATGTTTCAAAGGATATTAATATAGGGACAGATGGAATGAGGAAGATAGAAATGGGAAAATTGGTGTTAGGGTCTAAAACACAAATTAATTCAGAAGAAGTGATTTTAAAAGGAAATATGATGACGGAATCAGATATTAAATTAAAAACTAATGTTTATCAAATTGAAAATCCTTTAGAAAAAATTAAAAAAATAAGAGGTGTTTCATTTAACTGGAAAGATAAACCAGACCAAAAATTACAATTTGGTTTTATTGCTCAAGAATTAGAATTTTTATATCCAAATTTAGTTTATAATAATGAAGGGACAAAAACAGTAAATTATTTAGGAATGATTAGTGTTTTACTTGAAGGAATGAAAGAACAACAAAAACAAATTGATGAATTAAAAGATTTAATAAAAAATATTGTTGTCCCTAAAACATCTCAATAATTCATCAAAACAAAAATAATCATTAACCAGTAATTTTTTTTGATGATAAAGTTTCAAATGTTGATAAAAAAAGGGTTTGAAACAATCGGCTAAATATTTATGTTCTATGACAAATTGTCCAATAACATTACAATAATTAATAAAATTAGTTTCTAACATTATTTCTTGATTAATCATTTTAATGAATTATAAATAATTTCTTTTTAAATCAATTTTTTTAAAAAAATATCCTATTTTAAAGACATCAATCTTTAAAATAGGGACTGCTTGGAGTGGGGTTCGAACCCACGCGTCTTTGCGACACCAGGACTTGAATCTGGCCCCTTAGACCACTCGGGCATCCAAGCTCATAACATCCCTAACAATATTACTAAAGATTTCTTTAAATGCTTTTTTACGCATTTTTTTAACCTAATATTTTTTCTAATTCTTTTTTCTTTTCATTGGATAAATGTTCAGGAAATTCTATATGAAATTTAATATGTAATTGTCCTTTTTGACTAGGATTTTTGCTATTAGGCATACCTTCATTTTGGAGAATACGGATGGTATCGGGGGTGGTGATGCCTTTTAGTTGAAGTTTAAGGGTTTTACCGGAGATATGGTCAATATTAATAACACCACCGCAAAGTGCGTCTTTAAGTGGTAAAGTATGAGTTATTTCTAAATCATCGTCATTTAATCTTTTAAGATTTTCGGAGTTTAAGGTTTTGATGATAAATTGGAGGTCTTTAGGTTTAGAAGAGGGATGATCTTGTTCACCAGCTTCGTTAAAGGTTATTTTAGTTCCGTCTTTCCAGCCGGGTTTAATGTCAAATTCAAGGATTTTTTCTTCTTCGTAAGAGGAGTTCATATTATGGAAGCGGGGACTTTTAATTTTAAATTTTTTGTGAGAACCGTGGTAAATTTCAGAGATAGGGACTTTAATTTCTACTTGTTGAACTTCACGTTGAGGTTCTTGAAAAACCTCTGGTTTTTCAAAGGGAGAATTATGACCGAAAAATTTTTTGAAAATTTCATTAGGGTCAATACCATTTGAACTATAAGTTCTTGTAAAATTTCTGGGATTATTTCTTTGATTGAAAAAATTATTATTAAAAAATTGGTTCATATTAGGTTGTTGTTCAGAATTGGGGTTCATACCAGTTTGGTCGTAAATTTTTCTTTTTTCTTTATCGCTTAAGATGCTGTAAGCTTCGGCGATTTCTTTAAATTTTTTTTCGGCTAATTCTTTTGAATTAGAATTTTTGTCAGGGTGCCATTTAAGAGCCATTTTTTTGTAAGCTTTTTTAATGTCATTTTCATTACAGTTAGGTTTTAATCCTAAAATATCATAAAGTTTAGTGTCTCTAACCATAAATATAAAATTGAATAATTTTTTAAGTATAAAACTCAGGATAATTTTTTTTATGAAAATCATTAATCCCAAAAATGATATTACCTTCATGAGGTTTTTGTTGTTCTTTAGGTAAGTATTTTTGATGATTGGGATATCTGATATTTAGATATTTTTGATAATTGTTAAAAGTAGTTAAATAAATATTATTAAATTTTAATTCTTTAAGTGGGAAAATATCATTTACCTTAATTTCTTGAAAATTAAAATTATTATTATCAGGAGCAGTAGATTTAAAATGACCATTTTCTATTTTAAAATAACAAATATCAATCATTAAACCACCATGCCATCCATATTTTTCAGAACCTTCATAATATCCATTAAGATATCTGATTTTATGGATGTGAGAATGATAAAGACGATCAGTTTCTTTTGATTGAAACCATAAATCTTTAGGCAATTCATTTTTCATGACTTCAATAAATTTTTCTTTATCTCTTTCATCTACCATTAAGTCAATATCACCATCCCAAGGAACAAAATCCTGAAAGTAATGAGCACCAATCAAGGTTCCACCCCAAATAATATATTTGATGTGATGTTGATCACAAATATTTTTGAAGGTTTTAAGCATATAATTTAAAACTTTTTGACCTTTTTTAAGATTAATGATATTTTCTTTAGACATAGATGATGCAAAGTTTTCTTGATTATTAAAAAGAAAAGGAATAATGAATACTAAAATTAAGATAAATAACATACTTAAGAAAAAGATTTTTTTTGAAAGAAATAAAAATATTATTTATATTATAAATGCCTAAGTTAGATTTAGAAAAAGCTACTAAAAAGGATTTAGTCCAATACATCAAAAACAAAAGACATAACGAGAAAGGTTTAACCACTATGAAAAAAGACGAACTCGTTAAATTCGCCAAAAAGGTACAAAAAAAACATTCCGTTAAAAAAGGCGGTAATTACGCCCCCGTCGGTGAAAGTAAATGTAGTGATGCTTATGATGGATTTGCAGCTGTTGATTCAGCCTTTAAAACCATGACATTTAAAGGAGGTAAAAAACAACGTGGTGGTCAACAAAGTTCTGGTCAAACCTTCTTCCCTCCCAGATACTATGACCCCAAAGCACCTCTCCCTCAAGAACCTAAAAGTGAAAATTATATGATGACTGCTTATGGAATGGCCAATCCTGTTTCAGGTGCCTGCCGTAATTTAGCACCCTTCCCTAATTCTAGTGGAATGCAAACTGGTGGTAAAACTAAAACCAAAAAAACTAAAAAAACTAAAAAACAAGAAGTTGGTTTATTAGGAAGTTTAGCCAAAAAAATGAGAAACACCGTTAAATCTATTTTTTAATTTTTTAATATTTAGAACAAATATTAAAATATCTTTTTATATTATGAGTAAAGGAGCACCTGTTAACCTTAATGGAGGCAAAAAGAAATCTTCTACAAAAAAAAATGACTTAAACGGATGGTTAAATGACTTTGACTTAACCGGAGGTTCATTAGACGGTTATTCAATGATGGATACCATGGAAGGTGGCGCCAAAAAGAAACCCGCCAAAAAAACTACTAAAAAACCAGTAAAAAAAACTACTAAAAAACCAGTAAAAAAAACAACTAAAAGAAAAATGAAAGGTGGTATGGAATCTGGATATGATAGTTCAACAAAATCTGATTTATCCGGAACTATGTTTGATAATTTACCTACAACCCAAGAAGAAATGATGCCTTCTGGTGAAGAAATTATGCAAGAAGAAATGATGGGAGGACAAAAAGTACTTAGAAAAGGAGTTAAAACTGCAACAAAAACTACTGCAAAATTAGTAAAAACTGGAACTAAAGCAGTTTCTAACATTTCTAAAACAGGAACTAGAGCAGTTTCTAATATTGCTAAAACTGGAACCAGAACTATTAAAAGTCTAGCAAAAACGGGAACAAAAACTGTCAAAAGTTTAGCAAAAACTGGAAGGAAAACTGTATTACCAGAAAAAAAAAAGAAATGAATGGGGGAAGGTATTATAAGTGTTTCCAAGGTAAAAAAGTAAGATTTGTTAAACAAACCATTAATCCACAATATCAACCAGGAATGTATGAAGATTGGATATGTGAAGAAACTGGATTAACTAATCTTCCCAAAAGAAAAGGATGTAGTCAAGGGTTAAAACAAGGTATGCAATGCGTATCTTGTTTTTCTAAAAATCCTCCTAAACAATGTAGAGCTTGTGTTGAAGGTAAAGATGTATTTTATTGTACTTAAAGTTTTGATTTGATAAAACAAGGTTTTTGATATTTTTCTTTGTATTCACTAATTATTTCATCAATTATCTCTTTTGGTTTTTCATCTAAAAGTTTTTTATCTATTTTTTTCTTAATGATTTCTTCTAAATCCATACTATTTAATCATACTTAGTCTTTAAATAATAATCCACTTTTTCACTTACTCTTAATCCAAAAGATTTACAAGCATCTTTGGCTGCTAATTGTTCAGCTTCTTTTTTAGTAGTGGCTTTTCCTTGGGCAATTTCATTTCCATAAATATCTTTAACACACATGGTATAATATTTCTTTTTAATATGTCCATCAATTTCAATCTCTTCCATATTTACTTCTCCATAAGTAGGATTAGTATCAAATTTAGAATGGAAAACTTCCATTAAAATATGTTTGTAATTGTTATCATAAATTAACAATAAAGGAATATCAATTTTAGTTTCAATAGAGTTAATAATAAATTTTGAAACAAAATCATAATTAAATTTGGTTTTAGTTTCTTCATATAAAGCACCAACCATGGCTTCAAAACAATCCTCTAAAAACTTAGGATTATTCCGACCATTTCCATTATCATCCTGATATTTACTAATTAATAAATGATTACTAAAACCTAAATATTTCCCTAACATTCCCAATGCCTCAGTCTTAACTAATTTACTCCTATTTTTAGTGTAAAAACCTTCATCCATATCTGGAAAACGGTTCCATAAATAAACCCCTACTACCGACTGAATAATCGCATCTCCTAACCATTCTAATTTCTCTGACGAATCCTTTTGAATAGGAACACATAAATTCACATTAACATCCTCATCTTCAATCTCAATAACATTCTTTAAAATCTTTCTCTTCCTCTTTTCTGAATAAGAAAGATGTGTAAAAGCTTTTTGAAATGTTTGTAAGTCAAACTCATAAACATTCACATTTTTTTCAATAAAATCATCTAAAATACCAGCTTTTTCAAAAATGAGTTTCAAATCGTCATGGGTAATTAATTTATTTTTGGGATTGTGTAGGGCCTGATAAATATAAGTTATCTCTTGGTTCATTTTTACTTATAAATTTATCTTTTTTTTAAATCAATTTTTAATTAAATTTTTCCACAAAAACATTTTTTGGTAATTCTCCTTCATACAATTTACTTATTTGTAATTTCTTTAAAGATAAAGGTAGATTTTTTAAATCAAATGAATATTTTTTATTACCAATATTCAATTCCTCTATACAATGTGGTAAAAAATCTAAGGGTTGATTAAATTTATCACCCAAAGATAATTTAACTATATTTATAGGTAAATTATTTAATTCCTTATTAAAATTATTAAATAAAAGTAAATGAATTAAATTTTGGGGTAGTTTATCTAATTTATTATTAAAAACACAATTTTTTCTTAAAATTAAATATTTTAAATTTTGAGGTAAATTATCAAGTGATTGATTAAATTCATGACTGACAACTAAACATTTTAATCCTTCTGGTAAATTATCTAATTTTTGATTAAAAGAACCATATAAATCCAATACTTCTAATTCACTTGGTAAATTATCTAAAGATTGATTAAAATAATATCCTGTTTCCAAATGGGTTAATTCTTTGGGTAAATTATTTAGTTCTTGATTAAAGGAAGTACCAAGAATTAATTTTTTTAAATTTGAAGGCCATTTTTTAACAATAATATTAAAGACCGATTCATATTCAAATTTAATTTCTAAAACTCCATCTGGTAAATCATCAATAGATTGTTCAAAACTTTTTCCAAAAATAACATGGGTTAAAGTTTTAGGTAAATTAATTAATTTTTGATTAAAATCTTCACCAAAAATTATTTTTGTAATTTTACTGTCAATAAAAAATTCATCTAATTCTTCATCACAATCATAAATGATTGAAGAAACAATTAAATTATTAATCATTTCCTTTGTTGGTTTCTGGCGAAACACAACATAATCTTGTTCCTTAATACTTATGGTATTCATGATTTTTTTTATAAAATAGTATTTCAAATAAAAAAATCAATTTTTTAATAATAATCTTCTTCTCTTACAATTTTTATCTCAACATCATTATCATAAAAATTAGTGCATTTACCATTCTTATCATAAGAATAAGTAACACTACCATAAAATGTAATTTTCTTTAATGATTTAATTAAATAAGAGGTTTTATGACAATCAAAATATCTTCCTAATGTTAATTTCTCTAATTTATTGGGTAAAACTAATTCACTATTAAATAAACAATTCTCTCCAATATTTAATTCTTTTAAGTTTAATGGTAAATTTCTTAAACTTTGATTAAACAGACATTCACTTTGTGTACCCATTCCAATCATTAATATTTCTAAATTTACCGGTAAAAAATCTAATGATTGATTAAAATTTTTAGTAACTGATAAATTTTTTAAATCTGGATTTAAATTATCTAACAGTTCGTTATACTCACCACCTAAAGATAAATATCTTAATGATGATGGTATATTTTTTAATTTTTTATCATATTTACTAAAAAACCTAAAAATTAAATATTCTAACTTGGGAGACAAAACTAACTCATTATTAAAATCTCCATCAATAAATAAATATTTTAAATTCTTAGGTAAATTATCTAAAGGTTGGTTAAACTTTCGTTTTACACTTAAAAAAACTAAACTTTCCGGTAATTCTAAAGGATAATTATATAGAGTTGATAAATAGATATGTGTTATCCCATTAGGTATTTTCTTTAAAGGTTTATTAAATTCATCTAAAATTAAATGTGTTTTTCCCTCTAATGAATAATCATCATCATCTTTCAGAATAAAAACTTTTTCGTCATCTAAATTACCATTAACATCTTTTAATAAAATTTCTCTTTCATTAAAATAAGTAAAACCAGAATATTCTGTTCCACAATCTCTCAAAAACATTATTATTGAATTGAATAATAATATTTATTTTTTTAATCATTTTTTTTATTTATTGACAAGTTCCACATCTTTTACCAGTATTTCTACAGGCTGCACATTTTTCCCTACATGCACAAGGTAAATCATTAGTGGGTGCACGGTATAATCTGATACCAATTTTGGTGTTAGCATCAGGAACACCATTGGGCATGGAGCATAAATCGTAATCTTTAGGGATAACGGTGGTTGAACGCTTCCAAGGATAGATGGAGGTGGTTTCAGGACGATACCAACTCATATAAAAATCAGTTCTTTCTTGTTGAGGTGATTTAAGAAGTTTATCATAACGTTCTTCAAATTCAGAGCAACAGACGGAGTCCCATTGACAGTAGTTAGACATAATATAAATTAGATAAAAATTATTTTGATTTACGTTTTTTTAATTTTTTAAATTCATCTAATTCTTTTTCATATTTTTCTAAAGATTGCTCTTGATATAAAACATAAGAAATAATTTTGGTGGCTAAAGCCTCTCCTAATTTCCTTTTTTCCAAACTGATATCACTTAAAAATTTCAAACGAAGTTTTACTTCCTCTAACCTTAAATTTTCTTCTATTTTTTCTATTAACTCCTTCATATTCTTAAAATTTTCATTTAAAACCTTTGCAATTGAACTTGAAACTCCCGGAATAAGTTTTAATTGACCCAAAAAATAATTTTCTGGCTTATTAAAAGCACCTTTCTTAACACTTTCTAAATGTATGTCATTAGTCTCATGACTGCCCCCCGCAAATTTACCATTTTTTAATTTTTCATAAATATCTAATACTATTTCAGCAGTCTTTTTTAAATTACCAGTTTGTATAACTTGTATTTTATCCCTTAAGGTTGAATTCACTAAAACTCCCCAATATCTTTTTTCATCAAAACGAGATATTTCACTTAACTGTCCCTCTAATAAATAAACTAAATCTACCTGTTTTTGACTTTGCTTTCGATATTCTAACATCCTGAGTTTTTGATTACGATAACGTCCATCATTAATACTAGCGATTAAATCAGTAATAGTTTTTCTTTCAATTAAAATTTCCCTTTCATCATTATAAATTTTGAAATCACCTAAATCTAAATTTTTTAAAACCATAAATTCTTTTTGATAATCATTGATAAACTTTCCTTCCCGATTATCAACCTCTAAAACCACCATAATTATCTAATTCCCTTTTTTTTAAATTTCATAAAAAACCTCCTCTATCCCATTCATGGCCTCCTCCGGTAAATGAAAACCCACTCTTTCTATCTCACTCACACAACAAGGTATCCCTAATTCTTTTCCTATATCTAAACCTAATTGTCTAATATAAGTTCCACTTGAAACTTTAGCCACACAAGGAAGTTTTAAAACTTTATGCATTTTTTCATATTGGGGTAAAATTTCATCACATCTAAAATTTTGATATTTATTCTCTAAAACCTTCATCTTTAAAACATCTTCTCTCATCTCCTTAAAAGTTATTTCTACCATTTCATCTTTATTCCAATCTAAACTATAAATTTTAACTTCATGCTGTGGTATTTCTTCTTCTAACAAATTTCCCTCTTTCGCCCAATACCACAAAGGTTTGCTTATCCCATTCTTTTTAATCTTTATTGAACTATAAATTTGATACTTTTGTTGATAAGTTTTTTGATGAAATGAACTTAAAACCTCATCTAATCTAGTTAAATTGAAATAGGATTGAAATTCCGTTATCTTTCCTAATATATCTCCAGTATCTGTTTTCATCCCCATTAACAAATTAAACTTATAGGTTTTATCTAAATTCATAAATTGATTTTGCAGTTTAGTTTCATCACCAGTTAAAAAAATAGAAATACCACTGGCTAAAGGGTCTAAACGTCCGATATAACAACATTTACCATTAATTTTATGAGTATAATTACTCATAAAAGTAAAAGGTTCTTTGTAAGTAATAATCATTTTTTAATATCATTATTTCAATGTTTTTAAATAAAAATTGAATTAAAAAAAAGCTATATTAAAGTATATAAAGATGGATAATATTTCAAAGGAGAAATTCTTTTTTAAAGTTAGAAAGACAACTATAGAGATGTTAAAAGACCGAAAATATAATGTTAGTCAGGAAGATGAATTTATGCCCTTTAGTGATTTTGTTAATAGATTTGAGGAAAGTAAGATAAATATTATTGCACCTCATAGTAAAAATGAGAACCGGATTGCTTATGTTTATTTTTTATTGGATACCCCTACAATGAGTAAGAAAGATTTAGATAGGATTAAGACTTTTATTGATGAGGAGTATCCTGAGAAGGAAATGAATGTTATTTCAATTGTTCAAGAAAAATTAACACCTCAAATTTCAAAAGAATTACAATTAGATGAGTTTAAAAATTATGAAATGTTTTTAGCCAAACAATTAATGTTTAATATTACTAAACATGTTTTAGTTCCCCAACATATTCTTTTAGAGGAAGATGAAGTCAAAGAGGTTTTAAACAGATTTTTAGCTACAAAAACTCAAATGCCAAGATTAAATTCTACTGACCCAGTTGCTAGGTATTTTGGCATGAGATCAGGTGATATTTGTAAGATTGTTAGAAATTCTCCTATGACTGGAGAAACATATTATTACCGTTTAGTTAAATAAAAAAAATTGATTGTAAAAAAATAAGACTTTTATTTATAAAAAGAACCATGAACAATAAGTACGAAACCCCTAAGTCTGCTAGTAAGACCAAGAGGTCTTCTAGTAAAGTAAAATGTGGGAAGTGTCAGTGTATGATTGAGAAATCAAATGTTAAGCATTTTGAGTATTGTAAATACACTTTAGCTGATTTGACATGTCCCATTTGTTTGGATGAAATTAAAAACCGATCATATGTTATTTTCAAGTGTGGGCATTTGATACATGAGGATTGTAAAAACAATTTTTTTAATGCTCACAAGATACATTGTCCGACATGTCGGCGGGTTGCTTTAGATGAGAAATCACCTTCAATCCAGAAGTATTATCAGGATTTAGATAATTATGTTTTAAATAATCCTGAAGAAAATGGGGAAAAGAAAATCTTTTGTATTGAATGTCAAAAAAACTCTGTTGTTAATTATCACAGTCAATATAATCGCTGTGGTCATTGTCAAAGCTATAATACCTATTTGGATGATGTCAAACGTCAATTGGATTTTACCAATGTTTAATGTCTATTAAAAAAAATTGATGGTTAATTTTTTTTAAAAACTTATAAATTTACCTTTTGAACCGTTTGCAGTTCTTTTCAGTTCTCTTGCAGTTCTTTCGCAGTTCGCAGTCACGATGACCAAGACTTACCAAGCCAAGACTTCTGTTCCTCAGGGTGCAGTTCCTCTGCCTCAGGTTGAGGGTGATGGTCTTCCTAGGGTGGAAGTGGTGGAGGTTGAACCTCACGACTTCAGCAAGGATACCATCAAGGTGCCTCGCAAGCCGAGCTACAAGCTCCCGGCCGCCCTCAGAAACCAGGGTCACAAGCGCCGCTACTTTGGCCTCATGAAGGTCAATGGCGTCAAGCGCGTGGCTTTTGCCAATGGGAGGTATCACCCCCAGAAGTGGGCGGCCAAGTTCCCCGGGATGACGGTGGAGTTCCTCACGGAGTTCAACCAGTCCCTCCACGAACTCCGCCAGGAGATCGCCCAGCACCAGCTGGCGGACACGCCCATTGTTTGGGTGTATTCGCCGCTGAGTGTGGAGAGGGAGGTGGTGGCGCAGTAGAGCAAAGCTCTTGCCGCGTGAATGATTGAGTAGGAGCGGAATATTCCCCTACTTATGTATGTATGTTTGTGATGATGATTGATAGTCCCTCTTGGGGAAAAACAGAAAACACAAAAAACATTTATAAATAAAATATCAATAATATTAATGGAAGATAAAGACATTTTAGGTTTTAATTATGACCAACCCAAGGAATTATCATCTATCAGTTTTAATACAGTTAATCAACAACATGCACCACAAGGATATTCCAAAATAAAAAGTTCACCTGCGAGTGGAAATTATGCGAAAGTAGAGGAAAAACAGGTAGAATTAAATCCAGCACCAAGGTCTCAGTTAGGAGTGCCGACTAATAAAGTCTTTAGGGGAAATTCAGATAAGTATTATGAGGAGATTTTAGGGAATGCTAATTTTGTTCGTGGTAATGAGTTTGGTTTAGATTACAAGGGGAGAAAGACCATAACTAATCAACCGCAATATTTAGATAATATAGCTTTTCCATCGGTGATACCGGATAGGGAAGGAAATGTGGATTATTTAGGAGCGGATGCTAAGATAGTGATGAGGAATAATTCACCGTTTTATCCTTATCCTAGTGAAAAATTATTGAAAAATAAGGATAGTTGGGCTTATCCACATGAATATCAGTATCTTAAGGAACAACCTATTTTTAATTATCCTTATGGAAAACAGGAAGGGATAAAGGAAGGGAAATATAATCCATTTTTGATAGAAGAGTTTGGCAATAGGAGTAATTATTGGAATAGGGTGATTTTGGCGTTGATTATCACATTTTTGATTTTAATAATTTATGGGTTGTTTATTTCTTTGAGGAAATAATCTAATATAATTTAAAATGTCAAACATTTTAAATTTAGCAGGAGCAGATGAAACCATCAATCAAGATGTTCAAGAAATGGAAAGAAATATAGGCGTTATAAAAAATAATATTTTACAAACTCAAGCAAGAATTCAAATGCAAGATGAAGATATAAGATTAAGACAACAAGCATTATTAAATAAGAATAGACAAATTATGGGTCAAGATAGGGAAATAAAAAAGAAAATGGAATTATTAGAAACTAGAAATAGACAATTACAATTATCAATTGATAAAAATATTTTTAAGAAAAAAGTTATTTATACCCTATTATCTATTATTATTGCTATTTTAGTATTATTGTTAATAGGATATGGTTTGATGAATAAAACTTAATTTCTAATTAATATTAATGGATAATTTGAAATCAAATACTAATGCCATTTTAAATAACTTAGAAGTTGTAAAAGATAAAGGGCATATTATTTATCATAATGACCAATTATTAAAAAAATATAATAGGATAAATAACAATAACCGTGAAAAAATACAACAATATCAAAGAAATCAAGTTTATTCCCAAGAAGATAAAGTTAATGTTTTAAATGATGTATTAAGGAAAAAAAAAGAAGTTCAAGAGGTTAATTTAAACGATTTGAAGAGTGGCCGATATGATTTAGATAAATATTTTATGGAAAATGTTGATAAAAATGAAGAATTAACTCAGGAAATATTAACCAAAGATAAGATTATTATGTTAAATGAATATTATCAAGAGAAAAAGGATATTTGGATTTATGTTTTAAGGAGTATTATTATTTATTTAATTTTAATGATTTTACCAATTTATATGACAGCAGCTGGTTTTCTTTCTTATTGGGTGGGGATGGGATTAGTTGGATTTTGTGGTTTAATTACCTTAACTGTAATCTTATGGAAATCTCTGATGAGTCCACATCAAACCTTAAGAAAGATTGAAAAAGAAACTGTTAGAACCTTAAAGGATTTTTCAAAAGATTTAATTAAAGGAGTTTTCCCAGAAAAGTTTTTAAAGAAAGAATGTAAACCAACACCTAAACCTAAAACACCTGAATTACCAAAATATGATTATACCAAAGGAAATGAGGTTTCTTTAGATAATTCTCAAAATATCTTTAGTGAAGGTGATATTCCGTCTATTGGTGCTACTCAAAAAGGATATGAAATGTTAGGAGAAGAAGCTGACCCAAAACCTTTTTTTGAAGGTGATAAATTAAGTAAAAAATATACTTGTCGATGGAATGGAGACCCTAATAAAATGACTAATATGGATAAAGGTATGACTTTTGTGTCGACTATACCTTGTGAGTATTTCCCAGGATATACAACTATAAGTAAATCATAATTTTTCTTAAGCTTTTGTCAAGGTTTAAGATGATAAAATTTTATAAGATATATTAATATGGTTAATTTTCAAAGTTCGCCATCTACGATAGCAAATTATACAAATTATTTAAAAAAATACATAAATACATCAGACTTTAATTCAAATTCAACTTGTTTAGATGTTATTTTAGATAGTGGTAAATTTGATTTAGGTGCAATGACTAAAGATTTAGGTGATTATAATTTAAGGAATATTTCCAGTGTTAAAAAAAATCCTCCTACTTATCAAGAAAAAATAGACTTTTCAAAACCTTGTCCCCGTAATTATATTTCCGTAGGAGGTGGTCAATGTCAAGCAACCCCTGATTATAAAGGTATTTGTCCTAGAGAAATGGATTTTAGTAATTTTTCCGCAAGAGAAAAAGCAGTTTGGGGAGCAAGATGTGGGACACAATGGCCAATAAAAAGAATAGAAATACCTCCACAAAAACCTTACACTTGTTCTATTGATAGGTTAGTTTTAAAAGATACAGGATTAAAAGCTAGTGGGAAAATAGATGGGATGAAAAAAGCGTTAAGATATGGAAAGGGATATGGAAATTTTGCTATTGATAGTTTTAATAGACTTTTTGTAGCAGATAAAATTTCTCAATTAACTAGATTTGGGAAATATGATAAAAGATGTGGTTCAGGGAATAGGATGAGAGTTTATGAGGTAGATTTAAGATTTTTTAGAATTTGTGAAGAAGTTAATGAAAACCTTAATCAAGCGAACATTAATATTCCTAAAACAGCAGAAGAAGCTAAACAACTTTATAATGATTATAAAAAACTTCAAAATCCAAATTGGGAAAAGGAATATCATGCGGCTTCAAAGGAAAATAGTGTTTATGAAATTAAGGATAATTTAAATGAAATGGTTCAAAATTTAGCAAAAAATTATAATTTAAAAACTGAAATTTATAATCAACAAGTTGATATTATTAATCGTAATAGAGAATTATTAGATAAGAAAAATTCTAAAATACAAAGTCAGCTTGATGTTTTAAATGATATAGAAAGACAAATCATGAATAAAACAAGATTAGAAGAATTAAACCAAGAACAAATTAATAAAACTGAAAAAATAAGGAGTTTAATGATTGGTTCTTTTGTTTTATTTGCCTTTATGGTTATTCCTTTTGTTTTATTCTTTACTAAAACTATTAATCCACAATATTTAGCAGCAATTATTATTTTAATGATTGTAGGATATGTAATTTATGCATTAGTGATTGTCAATAAATATAAGGTAAAACAATTTACCAAACCTATCTTTAAAACCTTAAGTAAATATGAAAATGCTTTAGTTGATTATTATAATAGAGAAAAAGGTAATTTAAGGAAAAATTTAAGTGATTATGTTTATGGCGATTGTGTTTCAGGTGAAGAAATACCATCAGAAGAAAGTCAAGGGCAAGTCAATCAAGGCAATCAAGGCAATCAAGGCAAAATGAATGTTAAAGATTTAGTGTTAAATTCCAATCAACCTTATTATTATTTTGATGGGAGTGCACCACCAGAGCAAGTATTTCCAAAAGCCTTAGGGCAAACTAATTTTGTTATTGGTCAAAATATTTATAAATTTCCCAAAGAATTAGAAAAAATGGATAAAGAAATAGAAAATCCAATTGAAAGGATGTTTTTCTTAATCTTATTGATAAGTTTAAATCAAGAAGAAATTTCTTATGATGATCCAAGATTAAAGAAAGATTTACAAGTCATAGATTATGAAGCCACTCAAGAACAACCTTTACCTTATTGGTCATCTATCAAATTACCACTTGCCACCAATTTAAGTAATAATGTAGGATATATGGTGATGTCTTATGATAATGTGAAACAAAGTCCAAATTCGGGAACATTTTTGGTGGATACTTATAATTTCTTTTTTGGGGATTTGATACCGCAAGATATATTTGAAAAGTGGAGTCAAAGGATAGATAGAGGGTTAAAACAAGGACAAAAGAGAAAAGATTTATATCAGAAGTTTATAGATTATTTATTTGATTCAGATAGATTTAAGGCAGTTTATAAAAATAAATTTGAATTTTATGCTAAAAAGGCATTTGAGGCATTAATTAGAATGAATGCCAATGTTGGGTTTAGTGAAAGTCAGATTGAACCATTAAATTAATTTCTATTAAATATTAGAGATGTCTTATCCTAAAATTGGTACTTTTAGTAATGCTTCAATGAATTCTATTCAAGATAATATAATTAACGGAAAAACATTTATTCAATGTGTTAACTTAGCCAGAAGAAAAAAAACTAGTTTTTTCACTTTTAAAGATGGTCAATGTTATCCCTTTAATAACTATGACCCAGTTAGTGATAGTGGAAATATGAATGATACACCGGTTTATGCTACTCCAGATGAAGACTGTACAGAAAATTTGGCGAATTGTTTAAGAGATGCAGGTAAAAAATTTTTAGTTCGTGAATTAAATCAGGTACAAAATGATTTAAAAAAAAATAATGAAGAAAGAGATAATTTGAAAATAAGAAAAATTGCGATAAAAAATAATTATACTTTTGATGTGGCTAAAGAAGTTTATGAAAGTGAAACTAAAAAAAGTAAATTAGATGAAGAAAATAAAAGGACTTCTCAATATTTACAAAATATTGAAATGAACTTAGGGGCCATGAATTCCGCTAATCAAAATTCTAATATGTCTTTAACTGATAAAAATCGGGTTT
>Ga0180433_10005785_pt1 | contig 16534 bp, 11 predicted proteins | sample SS_ome_8_FD_132980 | JGI IMG/M metagenome (GOLD analysis project Ga0180433, IMG submission 132980) | Hypersaline lake sediment archaeal communities from the Salton Sea, California, USA - SS_1_D_1 metaG | ecosystem: Environmental > Aquatic > Non-marine Saline and Alkaline > Hypersaline >... | reverse complement strand
CGTAGAGCAGTCCGAGATTGTTCAGGCATGTTGCAACCCTAGGATGATCCGTACCAAGCGCGTTTTCCCAGATCGCGAGTGCCTGCTTGAATAGCTGCTCTGCATCCTCGTATTTGCCTTGTGTTGTGAGAAGTTCCGCCAGATTGTTCAGGGATGTTGCAACCTTGGGATGATCCCCACCCAGCGTCTTTTCCTTGATCGCGAGTGCCCGCTTGTAGAGCGGTTCTGCATCTGCATACTTGCCTTGGGCGACGTAGAGCAGTCCGAGATTGTTCAGGCATGTTGCAACCCTAGGATGATCCGTACCAAGCGCGTTTTCCCAGATCGCGAGTGCCCGCTTGTAGAGCGGTTCTGCATCTGCATACTTGCCTTGGGCGTCATAGAGCAGAGCTAGATTGTTCAGGGATATCGCGACCTTTGGGTCATCAGGACCGAAAGTCCTTTCAGCAACTTCCAGGGCTTTCCTGGCGACTTTAACCCCATTCTCGTAGAGACCTTGCTGGTAGTATTCACTCTGTTCTGCATTCAAATTTTCCCATTCCTGGTTCCGCGCACATGATAGGACCGCAAGACATGCGCATGCAATGGCCAACACAATTGTCCTCCGTCTTGTCCTCATTTCCCCCCCGTCCCCCGTACAAGAGCCTTGTGATGTGTAGTCCCTGGCGCCGAATATATTGTGCCATTTCTGGCTGGACGAACACGAGAATAGCAGATTCTGCGTCTGCTGACCAGTATTTCTGTCCCCGCTGCCCGATATATGATGCGGTAATCTCATGCAAAACACAGCGGGATCAATTTGACCACGACGACACGACGAACTCGACGGGGGGAGACCAGGAGCATAGGAAAACTGAGGCGTTGACTTATTCCCTACTACATGCGAGCCATGTTGAAGTTGTGTTTGCAGCAATCGGCCAATCGCGAATTCTTTCGCGAGAGTAACAGCAGCACACGAAGCCGAGAAGCTCAGGCATATAACGCTGCCCGCATTTGTGATCGGCGTTTTCTTACAAGACACCACCACATGGCACTTTCACACGTATCGCAAATCGCTTGATGACGCTGCAGTACTACATGCGGGTTATATGGAGGTTATGCTTGCAGGAGTTGCCAGGCAAGGACCTGTCGGCCTGAGAGTCGATACATGAAATTCGGGGCATTTGCGACGGAAGGTTTTGGGGATAGGGGGTGGGGGTTGGTTGAAAAAGGTCGCCTTCTTCGGGGAGAGATTGCTTCGCTTCGCTCGCAATGACAATGTGTAAATATTACGGGTGTCATTGCGAGGAGTTCGCAAAGCGAACGACGCGGCAATCTCTCTTGAGCTAGTCCCGGTTTACTTGATGTTGCTTTGTCACCCCGAGTCTTCTGTATCGACTCTGGGACGCTTCCGCAATCTTACAAGACAGCTACTTGCGCTCAACGGTGACTTGCTGCGTGTAGCACTGGTGAGTGGTGGTGCCAAATTTCCTGTAGCGGAGTTCCACAGCCACTTCCGAACCGATGGAAGAGGGTATAGACGCTGAAAACCGTGAGGTGCCTCTGCCCCTGGCATTGTTGGTGTGGACACCAAGCAGCCTCTCTTCAGGTCCGGCAAAAATCGCGCTGACATAGAAGGAAGCGCTGGGTTCCCCGTCATTCAAGTGGGTTATCACTATCAGCGCTCCCCAACGTGTGGTTGTTATTCGTGCTCTTCCTATAACCACGGAGTCAAGTCTCTGGACATCGACCGACGCCGCCCCCCGAAACCCTGCCACTGCAGCAATCGATAGTGTGAGTAACAATGCTGTGAAAACCAACAGCCGGAAGTTCTTCATCTCCTCCCTCCCCAATGAGCCTGGGAACATCCATGCTGACATCCGGGTCATCCCTGGCCATTGCTTTGCTTGTGTGCCTTCGTCACCTCACTTTCCCTTTAATGATCAAGACTTCTCGTGCTGATTTGTCGGCCTGTTTTGGCGATCTATCTTCGTAAGCAGAGTCCTATCACAATGATACACAATGACGTGTCTTTACCTACATATCTAAAGACTACCTACACGCATGTACAATTTCAACGGATTTCTCTGAGAAATCTGAAGCTGTGAATTCTGTGGATCAGGAATCTTCCCGCACGGCTTTTGTCAACAAAAAAGAGCACCTCACGTCTACCGTGAAGTGCTCTTATCAATTGTTGATGAAAAGTCTTGCGACTACTATTGTCGAAAAAGCCTACCCTCCGGATCCAGCGGGGAAGCGTTCCAGAGTCCGGCCGCCCATTTTTCTCAGAAGAACCCTCGGAGGCAATGGGAAGTCGGCTTCCTTCCATTTCGCCAGTTGATCCTTGTGGCCAAGTCTCAGCCAGCGGTCAGCCTGAAAAGCGACATCAAGAACGGTCTGGAAATCCCACACCGAAATTCCATCCGCGCCGTCAGCGTATTGCTGCATGGCGAGCGGGAAATAGTCCTTCGTGCGAATATGGTCCGGCACCCAGCCCATCCGCCAGTTGTTTGTGAGCCACATCGGATACACCTTGACATCTGTGCCTTTCACCAAGTCAGCGAAGTATTTAACGTCGATATCAATATAGCCCTGGGCAAGAACTCTTTCCGAATAGTCTTCCCACGGGTATGGGAAAAGGATGTCCACGAGACCTTCCTCAATCCACTTCGGGACATCAAAGCCATAATACCTGTTGGCTCCTTCGCCCATGACGATGTGGACCATCTTGATTCTCTTGAATCCCTTCTCCTCGGCGACTTCGTCGAGCATCTTTCTTACTTTGCGAAGGTAGTTCGTAATGATATCAGCCCGCCAGTCGAGCAGTCGGTCATCGCGGTCGTCCAGTGTGAGCGGGTCGACGCCGTACTTTTCCTCAAAGCCTTCCATCGCTGCCGGCTCGAAGTAGACCATTCCTTCGCCGCGACAGAAGCCATATCCGAAGCCATCCACACCCGACTCAGCGACTGCGCGAGCGCGCTTGAGCATGTAATCAATGACCTCCGGAACTGCGTAACTGCAAGTATGCTGATGAGTCCCGTCGCGGTCCAGGCAGTGCCATTCAGGGTGAGATTCGTAGTCCCTTGCCATCTGATCGTCCCAGTAGAAATAGTTGCTCCAGAGGCTGGGGCGTTCGTAGACGTAGAGTTCTGCACCGATGTCATGCATTGCCTTCTTCAGTGCGGGTATGTCTCTTGATCCTCCGGGCTGCATTAGCTCCGCAGTATCATCGCAACCCGTCAGCCACGCACAGATGTCGCTGTGCTTCAGCCGGTTAAGGTAGCGCTCTTCGTACACCGACGGTGGCCACGCATCGGTCTTGACGATCAGGTTCTTGTTGGACTTATCAGCCCGGTCACGCTGTATTGTTTCCACCTCGGCGGGGGACAGGGGGATCAATTGCAGTGCACCGATATAGACGGTCGAGCCTTTGTGGCGGATAGTAAGAGTCTTGTCAGTGAGATCATCATAGCGCCAGAAGCATGCTTCCAGGCCCGGCCACATGTTCTTGTCTGTCGAAAGTGTCTTGAAGGAATGGGTGAAGTGCTCGTCTCCCGACAAGTGGAGAGCCGGTCCTGACGACATGGAATACACGCAGTCAAAGTCACTGGGATAAGACCACTCCTGGTCAACGTCGCCGCCCATCATCCACACATACACCGCGTACCATCCCTTGACGTTGAGTTCCAACGTCACGTCACCAGCAGGGCAGCTTCTGGAGGCCGATAGCATTTTGCCGTTGAACTTGTCAGTTGTGTAATCGACCACTCCCCACTCGGCTGGCTTTGGCGAGTCCTTCGGGACAGATACCGGCTTGCACGCGGAGAAGTCGGTAATCATCACCACCGGCCGACCGTCGTCGATACCTTCTGTCTGATCGCCAAGAGGGCGGTTGTAAAGCGGCATTCCGTCCCACTTGTTTGCACTACTTTTCGACATGCTGAATCTCCTGTTGATGAATTCCAATGCGATCTCTATTGCCTGATGAATCAGGCGTTTCGATTTCTGAACGACGCATTCTACTGCCGTGCAAGGGTGATGACAATAGGTGTTCTGTGATTTTCTTTGCGTGTTGAGGAATCGCACGAATCCTATTGTCTCCGCCACGTCTTGCCACCCTGCCTAGCTTGTCTGTGTGCGATGACTCATACACTGCTGTATGCTCCAGGACGCTGTTTTGCGTTTTTTTCTTGACACGCCCTGACTGGGCGCTACAATGTCTATTGTTGGGATTTGACTACACCACAAGCCGCAAATTGTCTGCAAACCAAAGATAGTGTCTGCGCCGACACGATCCAGTTTCAACAAGTCGCTGCTCGCGGATCAGTGTCCGAGCTTCTGGAGCTATGCAGAGTGATTGTGGTTGCGGTGTGGAGTCTCAAAGATATGTGACGTGGCAAGTGATCGTGCAATTTTCTGCAGAGAAACAGGGGGGAAGGGAGATGAGAAAGCAGGAAGGTTGGATCAGCTCAGTAATCATGGCGGTTGTTCTGACCCTTACCATTCCACTTGCCATTCAGGCGAGTCAAAATCCGTACTCGGTCAGGACTTTTGTCGAAGGTGGGCGAGAAATTGAAAAAGTGATTGTGCCGGGTCGACCGCCGGACGTGAAGATGCTAGCCGTAGCTCTCCCCACCGGGCCTTTGCCCCTTGGGGTCAGCATTCTCCCAAACGTCCCGGCGTTTACGTGGTGCTACGGTTGTTCGGCGACCTCTGCCGCCATGATGATGGGGCACTATGACAATGCGGGTTTCCCAAATATGTACACCGGCCCCACCAACGGTGGCGTATGTCCGATGAATAATGAAACCCATTGGGGACACACTTCATATCCGGGGGTTACCTGCGGCGAATGCCCCCTTAGCGCTACTCACATGGGCATAGACGGAAGGGCTACCCGTGGGCATGTTGATGACTACTGGATTGACTACGAAGATCCGGGCCCCGATCCTTACATCACAAATGGCTGGACAGAGCATACACTGGGTGATTGTACCGGTGACTACATGGGTACCAACCAGTCGAAGTTCGGTAACACTGACGGGTCTACCTCCTTCTACTTCTACACCAATGGCGACCCTCTCTATGACTATACGGGATGCGAACCCGGAGACCGCGATGGCTGCCACGGGATGCGCTTGTTTGCGGAGTCGCGCGGCTACACTGTAACTACAAACTTTACTCAGCTTATTCATCCCAACTCGTTGTATAGCAATACACACGGGTTCACTTTCAACGACTTCAAGAGTGAGATAGACAATAGTCGTCCTGTCATGGTCCAGGTGGAAGGCCATTCCATGGTTGGCTACGGCTATGACGACAGTTCAAATACTGTCTATATCCATGACACCTGGGACAATAGCGACCATACCATGACCTGGGGCGGCGCCTATTCCGGTCTGACTCAGTATGCCGTTTCAGTTATTAGACTCGGTGCAGCACCGCCAACTTATACACCGACGGACACCGCAACATTCACCGATACGCCAACAAATACAATGACGGCCACACCGATTTTTACGTATGCAGCAACAGATACAGCGACATGCACACCTACCGATACGCCGACAGATACAACGACGCCAACAGATACAATGACGTGCACACCGACGACGACGGATACGCCGACAGATACAGCGACGCCAACAGATACGCCGACCTCAACTCCCTCGCCGGAACCGAATCCCTGTGCTGGCTGCGACTCGAATGGTGACAACGCCGTAAACTTCAGTGACCTCTCTGCCTTCAGTGCTGCCTGGGGCAGGAGCTGCGGTGATCCTGAGTATCTGCCTGGCTTTGATAACAATGATGATTGCACGATTAATTTCAGTGACCTCTCATACTTCTCATCCTGCTGGGGGGAGTCGTGGTAGGCAGCGAAGTGTGTTTCTGAGAAATCCCGAAACGATGGGGAGAGATTGCCGCGTCGTTCGTCGAAACGAACTTCTCGCAGTGACAAGCATTATGCTGTTGTGAGGTGGTGACGGTCGAGTATCAAGGTGTGCTATCAGCGCTCGTGAGCCAAAAGAGGCTTGCGAGGGTCGCTTTCATATTTACAGTGCGTTGGATTGAGCTGCCCATGACTTGTCCGGAAATCTTCTGATTCCGCTTTCCTTGTCATGCCCATGGTTCCTTCTATATACTTATGGTCCATTTGGACGGCACGTGAAGCAGTAGCGTTTGTCAGCGCGGAGGAACTTGGTTTGCCAAAATCCAGAGGACAGAGAACAAAGGAGAGCGAGCCACTTGTCTTGCAGCGTTCGCGAACCAGCCGCGCCGCGGTTGTCGTCGTCCTCATCGCGCTATCCGTCATTCCCTACATCCATGGCATCAGCAATGAGTTTCTCAACTGGGATGACAACCATTACGTCACGAACAACCAGGCAGTCAAATGGTTGAACTGGACGGCGGTCAGCCACATTCTGACCAAGCCCTACTACACAGACTATTCTCCTGTCTTCCTTGTTTCACTCGGACTGCAGTACAACATGTTTGAGGAAAATGCACTCGGCTTTAAGATTGCGAGTGTGGTCATGCACGCGATCAGTGTGTTTCTCGTTCTCGTATTGCTGCTGAGACTCACCAGCTCAGAAACCACAGCTCTTGTCGGCGCCGCAGTGTTTGCAGTTCACCCGGCACAGGTCGAGACAATCTCGTGGGTGACAGAGCAGAAAAATCTGATCTCGATGATCTTTATGCTGCTGTCGCTGCTAGCCTACATCCGATCCTACGATGACGGCAAGAGATTTCGCCTGTGTTATGCAATTGCACTTGTCGCCGCGATCATGGCTTACTTCAGCAAGCCGAGCACGATCATCCTGCCGTTGTTGCTGGTCGTGTATCACGTATGTTTCAGAAATTGCAGCCTCAAGACTCTCACACTGCGAATACTGCCTTTCGCTATCTTTGCACTCATCGCGACGATCCTTGGGATCAACGCGCAACACCGCGGCGAGGCAGTGGCGTCGTGGCATGGCGGCACTTTGTACACAAACCTGCTGTCGATAATTCCGCTTGGCCTGGGCTACCTGAAAATATTCATTTTGCCGCACAACCTGTGCGCGTTGAGAGCAAACGTCGTTCACACGTCCCTTGAGGGTCCGGTTATCGCGGGAATTGTGTTCTTGATCGTGTCAGTAGCGATTGCCGTCTACTGCTGGCGCGTGAGCCGCACAGCCTTCTTCTGGCTCGTTTGGATTCCCATTACACTGCTTCCCGTATCCAATCTGATACCGATGCGGACGATGTTGAGCGAACGATACATGCATCTGCCGCTTGTCGGCTTTGCGGCGGTCACTGGTCTCATCATCGAACGATGCATCAGAGGGGGCAGCCGGTTTGCGCGTAAAGCTCTGATAGTGGTGCTATGTGCGATGCTCGTGCTATTGGCATCGTTGTCATGGAGCAGGGCGCCCGTATGGCGAGATAGCCTGACGCTCTGGCGCGATACTGTGCTGCACGAGCCGAACGTAGCCACTTCGCGGCTGAATCTTGGTTTTACTCATATCGACCAAGACCGACTTGAGAAGGGCCTGGAGATCATTGACCGCGCTCCGCTACGTACGAATGACGACTATGCCCGCAGGCATAATGCTATAGGCGAGTTGAGGCTGCATCAAGGCCGTCTGGACGAGGCTATGGATCTGTTCAGAAGAGCGATAGAAATTGACCCAAAGAATGGCAGAGCGTGGTTTCTCGTGGGCATGGTCAACGTAAGGGCCGGCCGCAAGCAGGACGCCATAGGAGCTTTGCGCCAGTCAGCCAGGCACAGACCCAGCATGGCGGAAGCGCGCAGTGTATTGGGCACATTGCTCATGGAGTCTGGTCAGCTTGAAGAAGCGGAGCGAGAGTTGCGTGCAGCCATTCGGTATGGATTCCTGCCATACAAAACCTACCACAACCTAGGCACACTCTATGCCAAAATGAACCGACTCGCCGAAGCAAGAAAAGCCTACCGGCAAGTACTCCGCACCTCACCCCCCGACTTCTCCTTCCGGCAAGAGGTGATGGAAAAGCTGCAGAACATCGAGAGGCGCTTGCAGCAATAGCGCCTGCATGTTCTGACCGGGTGATGTTACGACTAGATCAATAGGCTGTTGTTGAATTGAGATTGTTTCGGGCGCTATCGCGCTTTCGCAATGACCAAATGCGTGTCATTGCGAGGAGTGAGCTTTAGCGAACGACGCGGCAATCTCTCCTTTCCCGACTTCGCCTTCCGGCAAGAGGTGATGGGAGACTTACAGAAGATTCTTTCGGGAACCTTTCTGCACTTGTTCGCGTCTAAGGAATTGACAGTCCGATCCAGGGAGAGTATGCAATGTGCACTTCAGCGAAAATAAAAGCGGTGTCCTCAATCGCGATAGCCATAGTGGCTATGCTTATTGTTGGCTGTGGGTCGGACGAGGAGCCACTTAGTTGGAGTCAAAGAGTTGCAGACCGACCGGTTCCAGATCTGCAAACGCTCCGAGAAAGATCTGCGCCGGATGCCACAACTGAAATTGCGCAAGAGGCGTTCCTGGATATTCTCAAGCTGCGTGAAGTCCCTGACGAAAGAGCGGTACCGGTTCTCGATCAGATCATTTCTGACAACGTGCATACGGGTCGAATCCACAAGTACGCCGCCGCACAGGCGCTATTTTGCATTGACACTGTTGAGGCCCATAACGTTCTTGCGAAGTGCACGCAGAACGGTCATTACAGCGCAAGGAGTGGGATCAACTATTCCTTCCACTGGGACATGGACGAGTCGAAACGCGATGCCTTTATCGAACAATATCATCTTGTGAGCATTTCAAAAGATCTGGATGTGCGGCTTGATGCACAAACACGTCGTGTTGAGGGCATTCTGCACATCGACTTCACCGCCACGTTGCGCAACACCTCGGATACGTTGCTTGAGTTGAAGGACAGAAAGAGTTGTCCAAACATATTACTTTGCTGCAAGGATGAGAACGGGAAGTTCATACGTGTGAATAACGCGTTGCGTGGTCTATGTCAGCCCCCACCGGTTTCATGGGTAAAGCTGGCTCCGGGTAAGACCTACCAATACAACATCGCTGCAAGAGTAAAGCGTGCGGACAAGATGCAGCGCCGCTACTTGCGATTGCCCAGGAAGTCAGATTTGGTACTATGCATCGACCATCAATTCTGTGCAATCGGGAAGGGTACGCGATTCAGTGTCTATGCGATGATAGAAGAGTCCCACTTGCCAGAGGCACAAATCGAACACTGCAAGCTCAAGAATCCCTGGACCGGCAGGGTGGTTTCCGCCCCTGTTGCAATAGACATCTCCGAGCCAGCCAGATAGGTTTCTTGCGATACTCCAAGAACAATGGACTTTTGTTCTTAGAGATGCTTCACTACCCTCACAATGACCGGGGAGGGTGTCATGGCATGTCATTGTGAATAACATTGAGCGTGTCATTGCGAGGAGTGAGCTTTAGCGAACGACGCGGCAATCTCAAGAAAACCGGGACACAATACTATTTTTCCACGACAGTGTTTCCTTGATGATGACAATTTTCATGTCCTCGAAAAATAGTATTGTGTCCCGGTTTTCTTATGGCGAAGTGTTTGGAAAGGGGACAGAAGGACGAGCAGGCCTTCTGTCGGGAAGAACCTTTCTTCAGAAAGGTTCTTCCCCGAGTTCTCTCTGATCTTCTTATTGCCTGTCCGTTATCGTCGCAGCATGATCAGGTCAGCTGCGGCGTTCAGGGGCATTGTGATAACGATATTGTCATCCTGCTTTTCCCACCTTGGCTCTATCTCGCTGGCGAGAGAGACTGTCTTGATATCGCCGGCGTCTTTGACTGTTATGACGAGTTCGTCGATAGCTCCTTTTGTCCAGTTGATAAGCGTGATGGCGATACCCATTTCCGCCTCGATCCGGCTGACCTCGACGAGCGGCACTGATGATTGGACCGGACGATCGACACTTGCGTTTTGGACTGCTGCGAGTATGATCCCCTTCGCGGTTTCATCGAAATCAGTCGGGATGAAGTGTGAGAATGCGTCGTCAGTCGCTCCTCTGTCGCAGGGTCGCACGGGGATCGCCGGTTTCACGTAGGATGCGCCGGGCATGAAGCCAAAGAAAGCTGCATAGCCTTCACCGACTTTTCTCACGACTGCTGCGTTTCCTCCGGACTTGAACTTTGCAACATCCTCATAAGAGTTTTCCGGTTGGCGCAGTTCAAATTTCTGCCTCGCCATGTAGATGGGCATTTCTACTTCGCCGAACAGAACAATGTCGAGCGGCTTGAGGAACGGAAGATGGTCTTTCCCCTGAAACGCGGGGATGTTGTGAAGCTCGGATTCGCCGGGCGCAACGCCGAAGAGTCCTCGCAGCGTTTCGTTTGGCTGGTCGAGCTGGTCACGCATCGCGGCGCCGGAGGTTGCGAACAGAGTTCCGCCCTTGTTGACCCACTCGACGAGAGCTTTCGAGGCGTCCTCATTAATGCACGGCTCGCATACGTAGAGGACCTTGTAGTCGTCGATGTAGCCTGCCGTGATGTCATATTCCGTCAAGAAATCGACCGGCACCTGTTCGCCCTTGAGCGCCATCCAGATGTGCTGTCTTTCGGCGTTGAGGACTGGCGTGCGATACCACATCTCGGAGCTTTCCGAAATGAGGATCGCGGTTTCCGCTTGTCGCACCTTTCCGTAATAGATGATGTCCTCGAAAAGGCCGGTCTCGCGAACGAGGTCGTGCATGACCTTGTAATGGTCGATACTCTCTTCACGCACCGTGTTCTCAGTTATCATCGTCGGCGGGTGGTGAGCAAAGTAGTTGAAGAACGTCACGCCGCGAGCGATGTCGGAGTAAAACGCTCGGCGGATGCCATTTGGCGTGTTGCCGTAGCTGTGGGTCATGAGGTACATGTAGATCGGCTGATCGTGGTACTTTGCGCCGGCTCTGCAGGCATCGACCAGGTAGCCGAGAAGTTGCTGCGAGGTCACCGGGACTTGCCAGATATAATCCTCGGTCCAAGGCATTGTCATTACTTCGTCGCGAAAAGCATTCACGTACTTTCGCGCAGTAGGCCAGTACCACGAGTGCGGGCTGTAGTTTGCCCCGACATACACATTCGGATAGCGCTCGCGGCAGAAGTCAGTCAGTCTTTTCAGAGGCTTGGGGCCTTCGATGTTGTTGAACTCATTGGAGTAGTAATACACCAGTGCGTTGTCAACCTTGATGTGGGGATCTTCTGGTATCGGGTGGTGTTCATTGGGCGGGGCGATGTAATCGACCTCATCCCAGTCCTTCACGCCGAGGTCGGCGGGGGTCAGACCTTTATCTTTCAAGTAGGCTCGGAACTTCTCCGTATTCTCAGGTCCCGGCACAACGCTTGGAATGCCGATCTCGTCACCGAGGCTTATGACACGGACGAGGTGGTCAAGTCCCTTTTCCTTCAGATTTTCATACCATTTATCGAGGTCAGGGACTTTGCGCGTGGTCTCAAGAATTTCGGGGACATTTTCGCCTGCGGCATTCTTGTTATCACTGCTATTGTTGCCCAAAGCTTTCAAGATCGGAGCGGTTGGGGGAAACCATGTGTAGTTGGGATGGAACAAGATCAGGTCGGGAGCCTTGCCTTTCTTCGGGAATGCTTCGATAGTCTTGACGAGCTTGTCCAATGCTTCCTGGACGGTCGGTATTTCGCGTTCGACGCGAATGTTGCCGGGCACGTGGAATTCGATCTCTGCTTCAGTTGTATTTTCCGGTAAGACAACAATCGGTGTGCCGTCCTTTTCTTTGTCTACTGGGGAGAATTCATCGCGCGAAAGAACTCGGATGACTTCCAGATTGCCGTCCTTGTCCGGCGAAGCAAGTGTGACCGTACAGTCAGCCAAGTCATCTTTTGCTTTCGTCTTGATTACTAGAGTGAGCTGGCAGTCGTTGAGCGAGTCGACCAGCGACCCGATTTCGACGAAAGGCGACTCCTGTCCTGGTTGGAGCCAGTCTTCGTCCTTTTCCGGATCAGCTCCTTCGCCATTCGTCCCCACCATCTTTGGCTGCCATTCTCTCAGATGCACTTGATAAGGAGAGTGTTCCTGCCATTTGAGAGTCCTCACCTTGAGTAGTATGGGGGCAGGGGAGTCGGGGTTGTTTTTGATCTTCACAAAGAGATCGCCCTGCTGAGTCATCAGGCCGTCGAGCGGGAGGTACCTCTCATTTTCGAGTCTGTTTTGTATTCCCTTGTCGTCATTTGTCAGCATGATGATATCGACATTTCGGCGGGCTGCGAGTTCGGGCTGCTCACCTTTGTAGAGAGTTATGCGAGCCTTGCCGGGCTGGAGATTGACCTTGTATTCGGTCCCTTCCCATACGATATTCTCTACTGGTCCCCACGGAAGGCGGTATTCCTTATGTAGCTTCTTCTCTATCTTGGTATAGAAGAACCACACCTTCGGATTTTCACGTGCGCCGTAGAGTGTGTCGAAGACTACCTCGCCGTTCTGCTCGATCTTGATGCCAAACTGCGTTTCAAACCGATACGCAGCTTCGTACCTGGCGAGTACCATATAGGTATCTGCGACGGGGACATCAATCTCAGCCACTGCTTCGGCGGCAACGCCCTGCTCTGGTGAGCCAAGGTATGCCATTCGGCTGAGGAAGGAGTTCGCAAACGTAGCAGCGTAGTAATTGGTCCCCCACGGCTTGGCCTCCCAGTCGCCCTTTACGACCTCGAAGTCTTCCGCCTCTTTGAATATGTAAGTGGGGTCTGCGGCGTGCGATGTGCAGAAAGCGAGCAAAATCAAGAGAGGCAACAAGAGAAAAGCAGAACGTTTCTTCATGACAAAAGCTCCTCTATCAAAATGGCCGCAGGACAGTGCATCACAGACATAGCACTTGGTAGGATGCAAGGAAAGTTAACACAACTATACCGTTCGGTCAAGGCTAGTTCTTCTGGGCTTTCAACTCGCTCGATTGTCGCTTTCAACAACCCCGAGAACTGTCTCTCCATGGTTCTTGAAATGCTCTGGCTGCAGCGTTGCCAGTGGTACCCAACATGGCGTGGATGGGAGGAACTCGCCGTCTGGGCGAATCTTCAGGCTAGGATCACGCGTTTTGCAGTTGTAGTAAGAAAGAAACCCGTGGTAGGCTTCATCCAATGGATCGTAGTAGAAGAAATCCTCCTGAAAGTGCACGCACTCGCCCACTTCGACCTCAATACCAGTCTCTTCCTTGGTCTCTCTTATAACTGCTTCCGCCAGCGTCTCTCCCGGTTCGAGTCCACCCCCAGGGAGATAGTACTTTCCGCTCTGCTCATCTCGCACGACAAGCAGGTCAGCCTCATTGCGCACAATCGCGTAAGCCGATGGACGGAGTAACAGCTTGTCCTCGTGGATCAGGCGCGGGACTCCGGAGTAGGAGCGACACAGTCTCATGGTTGTCTTTGCATTCAAACCGGGGTTGTATACCGGGTAGGGTGTTCCGAGTTTACAGTTTTCCACGCCTCTCGGCAATATCCGTGCCGAACAGTATTGTAAACGTCCCTAGTTTCTAATTGAACTCACTTGGCAAGTCTCTTACAATCGGGCGTTGTATTGGGTCTGGATATCAAAGCATGTTTGGCATTAGGAAGGTGAGGTGGATATCAAACCTGAGCAGCTTGGAACCACCGACAGGCCTGCGGCGATGGCAGTTCTGCGAGAGGCTTTCGCCACTCATCCCATGTTGCCACCGGGCACATCGTCCAGGAAGACTGAGCGGTTGATGGAGCTCATGATGGACACGTTCGGTCGCCATGAGACGGCGACCCTGTACGGTATACGCCAGGAAGGAACGCTGGTGTGTGTGGCCTTGACACTGCCCAACGGCTCCGAGCCGAAGGGTCTGGCGCTTGCGTGCTTCCTTGTGAGGCTCTGTCTGGTTCTCGGCTGGCGACTCCTCCGCGATTTTGCTCGTGCGATGAGCAACCAGCCGAAATACGACCAGCCTTACCTGGACCTGATGCTCTTGGGTACACTGCCCGCCCACCACAGCCGGGGCCTGGGCAGGACTATGCTTCGGTTCATTTACGACACGGCTGAATCGCAAGGCTATCACGGTGTGACCCTTGCCGTCGCGAAAGATACTCCCGCTTACCGCCTCTACCTAAAGGAGGGCTTCGTCACCGTTGCCGAGATTCCCTTGCGCGGTCTGTTGCTATGCCATATGCGGCGCGACTCAGTTGACTGCAGCTGAAAGGCACGTAACACGCGCGTCTGCGCGATGCTGTGGGAAAAGTGGAAGAACTAGGGACGTTTGCTTTTGCAGAGCATAACGATGCAACTCACCGGCGCGCCTCAGCTCGTTCGGTGCAGCCGCTGGTTGTCCACCATTCTACTCCGTCTTCAGCTGATACACACACTTCGATCGGACCGGTCCAAGCCAGTCCCTGTATCCCTCAGGCGTATCGACCATGCCAACAAACTCGGCACCAGCAAGCTCGGCGCTGCGGCGCGAGGCCCAGTTTTCCTCCCGGCACGTGATCCGCACAGGATTTAGACCGTGGCGCCGGGCAAGCGGCACGAGCAGCCTGCAGGCTCGAGCTGCAAGATGGTGCCCCCTGTACTCTGGGGACACGCGATACCAGATGTGGCCAAGATGCGGCGGTGGCTCACCGATCCTTAATCCGATCTCGCCAGCTTTGCCTTCGCTCCCGAGCTTGCGCATGGCGAACCTGTAAGCAGGTAGATAGCCACGGTTCGAGTCGGTAGCAAGCCTCTCTTCGAGCACAAGCTCCAGGTCGCCGTCAACCAGCTCGCCTGGGTCGAGATATGTCAGATCACTCATGATGGACAACGTTAAGTTGAGCCGCTAGCGAAAAGCCGCAGGCCTTTTGTTAGTCGCGCTGCAGCGATTTGTTCGGCGGTTTTCGTGCCACGATTTTGTTCACCGGGTGTTTGTGCCGAAGGCTGCCCGGATGTTCGTCTTCAAACGTGTAGCTCTTCTGCATCTCGATATCCCAGTCTGAATACAAAGAAAACAATTCTCCTTCCTTGAATAGACCAAGGCAATATTCTTCCAGATCTGCTGGAGGAGGAAGCGCGTCCGTGAAGACGACAACAACATTGACGCCGCCCGGCACAGTGTGAGCCTTGAATCTACATATCAGTTCCTGCCATTGCGAACGCTCCACAAGATGCAAACATCCATGCGAAATGATGAGATGGAACGCACGCTCAAATGAGTACTGGCACATATCGATGACTTCTGTGTGGACTACGACACCTTCGCGATCCGCAAGAGCACGGAGCTTGCGAATACCCGATTCCGAAATATCAACCGCAGTGACATCATATCCTTGTTTCGCAAGGAACAGCGTATTCCGGCCTTCACCGCAACCGACATCAATGACTGCGGCATCATGTGGTATCTGGGCTGCAAGATCTATGATCTCGGAGCTCGGATCACCGAAAGTCTTCGCGCTTAAGTCCGTATAGCCATTTTCCCAGGGAGGGTTAGTCATCGTCTCATTATCCCGTCGAACCTCTTGTGGCTCACCGACGCGCAACAAGCGCGCCCGCTGGAACAACTAGGGACGTTTACCTAGTTTTCATTCTTTCGTGGGCGACCTCCCGGCAGGGCTCGGAGCCGGCGATTCAGCATCTTCTCCAAGTCGCTCACGAAACCGTTAGAACCCAGCGGCCGTCCCGTCGATAGCGCTTTGCCAAGTTTCGTGACGTTTTCAGGACGTTCTGGATGCTTCAGCGTCTCGCTCCAGTCCTTTGGTCGCATTTCGGCCTTCCACTCTTCCAGATCGAGTAGGCCTGCTGCGTCTTCGCCCAACACGTGAGCTGCAGCACTTGACCAAGGATATCGCCAAGCGCAACGCACTAATCCCGCCTCTACTGGGTTTCGCTCTACATATCGCATTGAAGCCCAGAAGTGTCGCTCATCAAGGGGACAAGAATAGAACCGATTCTGCCACAAGTGGCCGTTGCGATCGTGTACTCGATTGAAATACATCGTGTAGCTAAGATTTGTACGACCCATAGTCTTTGCCAGGGCGTGCTCATTCAGGGGCGTGGCGACAAGATGGATATGGTTTGACATGAGACAATAGCCGAAAATCTTGAGTTCGTACTTCTGCGATTGCTCTTTCAACACGCGCAGATATCGACGGTGGTCTTCGTCGGTAAGGAATACAGACTGACCGTTGCTTGCTCTTTGTGTGATGTGGTGAGGCACGCCTATGACGACGACCCTGGCAATTCGCGGCATGTCGGTATTTTACACGTTTGTTGTTGGGGATCAAGGCGAAACTACGAGACTATGCAAAACTAGGTAAACGTCCCTAGTTTTGAAGACTATGAAAACTAGGGACGTTTACCTAGTTTCTAAATGCATTCACTGCTTGGCACTCTTTGCTACAGCTTCAAGGTTTGCTCTGGCTTTGGGCTCATCGGCAAACACCTGTGCAAGGGAATCACAAGTTTCCCATTCCGGACAGAGGCCGCAGCTTGCGAGGCCACGCTTCTGAGCGCAATTGCGCATGGGACAATGTCTGCAGCCCTTGAAGATGTCATCCCCCTTACTCCGGCAGCTGCGACAACTCAAAATGGCTGG
>Ga0180433_10005784_pt1 | contig 16534 bp, 38 predicted proteins | sample SS_ome_8_FD_132980 | JGI IMG/M metagenome (GOLD analysis project Ga0180433, IMG submission 132980) | Hypersaline lake sediment archaeal communities from the Salton Sea, California, USA - SS_1_D_1 metaG | ecosystem: Environmental > Aquatic > Non-marine Saline and Alkaline > Hypersaline >... | reverse complement strand
TAAAGAAATTGGATAAAAGTACATGGGTATCATTCTTTGATTTTTATCTTGACTATTGCAAAAACATCATTCGCAACAACAAGAAAGAATGCCAATCAGCATACAAGGTAATTCAATTCCAAAAATCTTCTGATAATAATTTCGGTGAATATCGTTGGAGTTATGGTCAAGTGTTTACCAATAATACATTTGATGCTTCTATGTTCGATGATAATCATTTGTTCATTCGTTGTGCAGAGAATTGGAATCTTCTTATGGAAGGAAAAGAAACTGATCGTAAATTTCAAGTTGCAATCAATGTAGTTATCTTAGGTGACCAAGCATGGTTAGATGATGTATTAGATACAAAAGTCGATGCCGAATCAGTTATGCAAGACTTTAAATTACTTGATAAAAATTATCCTTTACTTAAAGTTGTCACAGGTTGTGTCAACAATTGGATTAATCTAAAGCAAGACAACGACAAGAATGTGACCAACAAAACTCTCTTAGAATATATTTCCTTGTGTGACATGAAAGGGGGAGAGGGGATTGTGTGACCTCTCTCTCCCTAAACTTTTTAAAAAAAACTATTGACAGAACATAGAAAATACATTAGAGTAAACTTATTATTAATTACAGAGGAGAAAACATTATGAACCAAGTACCATATCAACTAACAGAAAATTCACTTACTATCTTTTGGGAAGGCAAGCCTTATACATTGCGTAAGGATCATGTCAATTTCCAACTCGCCAAGAAAGCTATTCTTGATGCTAGATATGATGATCTAGGTGATTTACTAGACATCACCAAGGCAATCGAGAACTTTGTCGAGGGTGATATTGAGGTTAAAGACGAGGTTGTTTATTACAAAGGGCATCGTTTGCATGGTGTTGTTGTCGATAAATTGCTCGATATGCTTCGTGCAGGAATGAAAGATTCTGCTCCACTTACCAACTTTATTACTCGCTTGCAAGCTAATCCAAGTGCAAATTCAGTAAATGAACTTTATTCTTTTATGAGTTATAAGTCTCTTGCGAATACTCCCGAAGGTAAGGTTTTGGGGTATAAAGGTGTTCAATCTGATTATTGGAGTACAACAGGTAATGCTGATACAATTGTATTGCAAGGTAAAACTAATGATCGTCATCAAATTCTCAATGAGGTTGGTGCAACAATTGAAGTCGCTCGTAGATGCGTAGATGACAATAAGGATAATCATTGTTCTTTTGGTCTTCATGTTGGTTCATTTGATTATGCCGATAGTTGGGCAGGGGAAAATGGAAGATTACTTCTAGTAGAATTCGATCCTGCTGATGCAGTATCTGTACCAACTGATTGTGATTTTCAAAAACTTAGGGTTTCTAAGTACAAAGTAATCTCTGATATTACTGATACAAGAAAAGAGCTAAATAAGCCTGTCTACGAAGCTAATAAGCCTATCTATGGATCAAATGATGATATGGTAGACGAAGGCGAGTGGGATGAAGATGAAGATAATGATTATGTAGATATGGATTATGATAATTGGGAACAAGTAGGTGAAGAAGTATTAGAAGAAGAAGATGATGATGATTATGACATGGATCAAACTGATAATGATTTTTCCCAAAATTGATAATGGTTTCTGAATACCAATATGTTTTCGTGAAGGTCGATGCTGATGCGACTAGCGAGAATAACGAATTAGCCTCTCCTATTTTGTTGTCTTCGGGAGAGGCTAATTTCGTGAACCAAACCCTTGAGGAAAACGCATCTGAATTTCGCTATAAGTTACTAATGAATAGCAACCCCGAAAATGATAAGTAATAATATAATTACTAATACTCATATATATTAAGGTACAATAACAATATATACAAATATACATAGAGTAATATAACAAAGTAATAAATATAGGGGTTCATTAAAGATTCATTAAGGAATAAGGAAAAACATAGAAAAAATAAATATAATTAATATTATAATGTAAATGGTTGGATTATGGATGTGACCTACCCGACTTAATTCTATAAAAATATTAATTAAATTAAAAAAAGCGAGGGCAAAATAAATGAAACAAAAATTTTTATCAATAATATTTAATCTTTTGAGAAGGAAAAAAACAGAAACAAAGCCCAAAATAAATACAAAAAATATTTATAGAAATAAATTTGGTTATCCGCAAATAAAAGATAATTAAATAATTACATTAAATTTTTTATGTAATAAATCGGGGGCGGGGTTTCAAAGTTTTTTGGCTTTTTTTCTTGCTTTTCGCCAAATAATAGATATTGTCATACATTATGGACATTTCTGAACAAAGTGTTATTCATGTAGAAAAGCATATGAAAGAGAGTTTTTCCGAAATAATGGAAGATTATATAATAGAAAATATGTATTGGAATGATAATGATCCAAATAACATAAGAGCAATAGCACAGATGTTTCGCCCCGAAAGCGTTAAAGATAAATCTTTAAAATCATTAAATAATTTATTTTTACTTTTTCCACCTTTTGCCCCCGAAGATAATTAAACAAAATATTTTTATTAATAGAAAATACTTATATTTTCGACCTTGACAAATAAACACTAATATATATTATACAAGACATGACTATACAAAAAGACATAAATACATTATTGGACAATATGTTAGACATTAAAGCAGAAATAAGAAGAATAGACCTCGAAATAGCCCCCGAACAGACACTAAAGAATGTGCAAACAGGGGAGAAGGTAAATAAAGAAGAGGTATTGGAGTTCGTACAAGGCGAAATAACTCAAATAAAAAATGAATTAAATAAAATAACAAATAATGGTAAAAATATAAAAGATATATTTACAAATAATTATTATATTAATGATACAATGCAGGATAGAGAAATAATTGCAAAAGAAAATGAGTTAAATAATACAGCCCCGAAAGCTCCGAAGATGGAGTTTGAAGACGATCTGTTCACGAAGGGACAATTCAAGGAAGGATACCGAGAATTAAGTGAAGATGATTTGCCCTTTTAATTACAAAAAATATTTAATCAAATAATTAGATCGGGGGCTTTGTATCGCTTTTATACTTATTGAGTAAATAAATAATTATATTAATAAAAGATTTATGTTTTGGGGCTTTAACCATATAAAATTTTTTCTACAATAGTTTCCCTTTCTTCACTATCCATTTGATCGTATTTATACATAGCATATTCATTTATTCTATATCTTCTTTTGGCGGGTGAACCATTAACAAAATCAAATAATAAGGAATTCCAATAAGAATCAACCAAATAATCAATAATAATATTTTTAATAATTATTTTTTTCTGATCAATATCCATCTCATCATATTTAATATATGCCTGTCTTGAGTCTCCATGTTTCTCCTTCAAATAATTGAACACGATTTTTCCCTCGTTTATATTCATTTCATCAAGTAATACACATTTTTTATTGACAATCATATGGTTTTAATATATCGTTCTTACATATGAAAGAGATTGTTTATTTATACAAAATTGAAAAAAGTAAAAAAAGATGCTTGACAAAAGTCGGGGCATAGTATAGAGTACAATCATTATTAATCACCAAAGAAAGGAAAACAATGGCTAACATAGCAAAATGCGCAAGATCAACAGAAGTAATGAACAAAGTAAAAGGGGGTAACCCTTTCGTTTTTAATCATCGCTTCATGGGTTACAACGAGGCAAATGAGGGCATCCTTGCCCAACAAAAGGAAGCGGATCGCAGGTTAAAGGAGATTCAAACCCAACGCTTAATTCGTGCAAAGGGGGTAGCGTAATGGATGCATCAATAAAGCCTCTCAGCGACAAAGTTAGTATGTTCGCAACCAACGAAGAACTATATGAAAAATTAACTCCAAAAGAATTAATGTTAATTAAATTAGTTAAATTAGAAGAGTTTGCGAATGATTTATATAGGTCTACTCAAAGCGATTATCACGCAGAATTATTTCCTGCTGATCAGAGTTGGTTCAAAATAAAAGAATTATTAAGAGAGTGTAGAGAAATCAATAAATAATTTGGTATGTACATATTGAGATTAAAAGGCATAGAGTCTGTGGATGTCGCAGAACGGGAAAGATCACTCCTATTTTAACACTTTTATTCTCTTCTTTTAAAAAAATACTTGACAAATAACGCAAAATATACTATAATACATACATAATCAAGATTGAGAAGGATAAACTCAAATAAATAAAATAATCCAAAATTTTTGTTCTTTAATAGTTTAATAATGTAGTTGAAATTCAACAACCCACTCTTTTAAATGAGGGTTCTACGAGTCATTTTAATTACATTAAATTTTAGTTTAAATAAGGTTCTGCATATCATCCTTTTAAATAAGGATTCTCTCATGCACTTTATTTAAACAGACTTTGGATGTTCTCGACGGAGGCATCCTGTGGGTGACCGAATAAGCCTGTCGTGAGCGGGCTAAGGTATGCAAATTCCCCGTGGTGGGGCGGTAGAGTTCAATCGAATGAGCCGATGACAAATACCATGTCTAATTTGTGGTTGGAAGTAGGTACACCATGAACTGATGTTCACGCCGAAAACTTGAAGGTATACAGTAATCCTTCCCCACACTAATTTTCTCTCATCCCCCCATCTAGCCCCTTCTGTTTCTCCTTTCGCAGAAGGGGCTTTTTTTTATGTTGACAAACCAGGATATTTTTACATAATCGATTTTATGAAAACACTAAAAGACATATTATCAAATTACGGATATATCAACTCAGCTCAACTCGCAGAGATCAATGAGCACTTTCCTCACATGAGGGTAGTAATTAAATGGGGCGGAATGCCTCGCGAGCGAGTTCATGCATGGGAAGCAATACAGCGCATCGAAAAGGTCGAAGCTGAGGATATCGATTATTGCAGAGAAGTATTTCTTACGGGTAAAGACTGCGAAAACTTAAGAGTTGCCCTTCATATTTCCGACTAGTACCGCCAAGTACTACCGCCCTGCGCCAAGTGGCGCGGGGCTTTTTATATACTAATCATAAAAAAAATTATATGCAATTATCTGAATTATCATTACTTGGGCTCGGCGCCCTTATTTGTATTAACCCCGCAAACATAACAATATATCTGCCCATATTATTAATTACTGTAGCTGCAGTACAATATCGAGCATTTAAAGAAAGTGTGTAATAAGAAATACAAAAGTAATAAATATAAAAATTATTAAAGTAAAAAAAATAAGTAATTAAATATCAAATATAGTTTGCCCAAATATTAGGCCCCTGGTCCGCCAGGGGTCTTTTTTTGTACCCGCATAAAAGTTTACGTAAGTCATTGTATATCAACGACTTATGGCACGGGCGGCTGGGCGGCTCTGCTGTAAGTGCTTGATTATTAGCGTTTTACAACAAAATGAAAAAAACTTCACTTTTTTCTTGCAGTAATTAGGTTTTTTGTTTAGTGTGTTTATATGATCTTAAGAAACCAACACGACCCAAGATACACGATTAAAAAGAATCGTCCCGTTTATGTTTACAAGAATCTACATAAAGATTGTTGGAGCATCAAGCAACATGGTTTAGTTAAAGCTCACATTCCAAGGGATCATGCTATTGGATTATGGGATTGCTATTTTCATGTTGACATGAAAGGTAGAGAAAAAGTCCTTAAGGAAAAGCGTAAAAATGTTCATGCCTTTGTTAAGGGTTACCTTCAAGATGCAGAGAATGTATCTCGCAATCCCCAAGTCATCACTAAGGAAGTTGAGGTAACATACAATCCTTATAAGTATGAGACTTTTGTTGACAAGAAGGATGAAAGTTTTGTATACTATGCAGACGAAGTTTTATTAACACACAACAAAGTAACCGCTTATATGTCATGAAACAATTATTGATTAAAATTCCTGTATCGCAATCCATCCAAGAAGTTATGGATTACATTCAGTACAGCGAGATGGAGGGCGAAGTAGATCCGACAGATTCGTGGTACAGCACATACGAATTATTAAAAGAATTACAACAAAAAGTATTAGACGAGGAGGATATGTTATGAAAGAAGAATTAAAAGGAATCAAACACGCCATTGACGGATTATCAGATGAAATGTTAGAGCATAGACGCTATGCAAACATGGACGACCTAGTCAAGGTAATGAAGAATATTAACGACAATCTTGTTGCAATTAGTTTTGACTTAAAAGATTTAGTTGAAGCAAAAAAGTTTGAAAATGAGTTGACAACAGCACTTAGATAGTTTAGTTTTATATTATGCAAGAGACAATAGATATCACACCAACATGGTCAGCAATCGTTCCTTTAATGATCGGAGTGCTGAAGAACCCAAAAGCAGATCCTGAATCTAGAAAGTTTGTTGAGGTAGAACTTATTAGATTAGCAAAGATTGCAGACGAAGCAAACGAAAAGGTAAAAAATGATACAAAGTAAAATTAGAGAAGAAATCTTGCACATAGTTCGAGCAGAACTTGCATGGGCAGACCCCGCCTCCAAAGTATGCCTTGATCAACATGAGCGTCACCCTGAAAAGTTTCCACTTGGTGCAACCATAATGTCTGCCGAGGAAGCCTTAGAAGATATCATTTTAAGTTTGACATCATTACAAAATGACCTTAGGATAGAATCATCTTTTCAATCATCACAACTATAACACACAACACAAGGAAAATTATGTCAGCAGTATTAGACACACCCGAACAAATCGAAATGTTTCGCCACAAAACCTTACTCAAAGGTTTACGCTTAGAACTTTTGGGCATGAAAATGTCTCGTGGACAAAGTTGCTACAGCATCATCAAACAAGAGTTTGGTCTCAAAGGTAGCAAGCAAAAAGTTTTCGATCAATTCAAATTAATGTTAGAACAAGTAAACGAAAGGGCAGTATAATGACAGCATCACAAGTAGAAGCACAAGTAGAATCTTGGAATTGGAATCTTAACATATTTGAAATTTACGATGAGATTAGAGATTATAGCGAACGAGACAAAAAGAAATTGCTCGCATTTGCTTATGACTTTTTCGGTAAAGATAAAATGATGAAAGAGCTTGCGTCTCACTTTGGAATCGATATTATAGAGGATAATGAAAATGAATAATTACATAGAAGCAACCTGCATCGGCAGTCCACTAGGTTTACCTGAATTTAACGACGAAACTGAGCAGTACGAATTATTTTTCGAGGAGAATCATGATCAGTTCCACCCTCTTTTTCAAAGAGATATTATTTCTTATAGTTGTGAGGATGCCGACGAGGCAACCGAGCTTTACAACTACTACAACCAAAACCCCGTAATGGAGTCAAAAGAAAATGAAATTGTTGAAAACAATTATCCGTTGGTTTAATCCTGTCTATCAAGTGGTTTACAAAACCCACGACGGACGAACCGAAATGTTCACCATATCCAAACCGAAACACAAAAACGAGTTTGGAAATCTCAAGGAAGGCAAAGCAGTAGCGGGCTTTCGCTCTTATTGTTGCAATCGGGAAGGCATTCGCTCTTTTCGTTATGACAGAATCATATCATTAAACAAATCATAAAATTATGACCGCATCATCTCAATTAGTAAAAAAGTTAACTGACAAAGAAATGAACGACAGCAAAAAAAGAATATGGTTGTCGTCTCAAATTCGTGAGCAAGGATTCAACCTTGCCGTGCGTGAAATCTATGGCGAGTGTTCGCAAGATTATTGGTTTAAGAAAAAAGTTCACGACAGAACTTTACATCGATTGTATCGCATCGATAAAAAGATTTAGTTTTATGGATATAGCTGCCCCCTCCTTCGGGAGGGGGTTTTTTATTGCCCAACTTACTGATAATCAACGACTTACGCCAAAATTTGCGGGGCCGCCGTGCCATAAACCCTTGATAAACAACGACTTACAACAAAATGCATTTTATTTCATTTTTTTCTTGTGTTAATTACAAAATTAGTCTAATGTGTTTATATGAAAGCGAGAGAGATAAAGATCAGGAAAACAATTCTTTTTACTAAGTCCCGCCCGCACAAAGTTAAAACTAAAATTCTTCACAGAAAACAAAAACATAAAAAAATCTCATTTAACTATTGACAAAAAACATAACATCTATATTATAAAAAACTATGAATAACGAAAACATACAATCCACATCACCTAAAGTCGACCTTCACATTTGCGGAGGTAATCGTTCACTTGTCGATTTCGAGCAAGTTGTCGGAGTTCCTACTCCACCTGTTGAGTATCGCAAGAAAGAGAATGCCAATGGCGAGCGAGCCGTTTCTTATCAACCTATCGCTCATCATGAGGTAGTTTATCGTACAAAGGGCTTCCTTAACCAAAATGGTTTCACCATTCAAGATGAGGTTCACTCTCTCGCTAGGGGTAACCAACATTACTTTGGTTTGTTTGCCGTTGATCATCCTAATCGGGAAGCATCAGATCGCGGTTGCGTTGTAGGGATTCGCAACTCTCACGACAAAACATTTCCTGCAGGGCTTTGTGCAGGTGACGCTCCCTTTGTTTGCGACAACTTGATTTTTACTAATACGATCAAGCTCGCTCGCAGACATACCCGAAACATCTTGAACGATCTTGATACCACTATCAATCGAGCAATCGGCAAGCTGTTTAACTTTTGGCATGGTCAAGACCAAAGGATCGAGGCTTACAAAAATCGCTCTATCGGTAATGTTCTCGCCCATGATCTTATCATCAAGGCGGTTCGTGCAGGTGCTTTGCCTAAGTCCAAAGTTCTAGATGTAGCGGATCAGTGGGCATCTAGTGATCACCTTGAATTTCGTGATCGCAATGTAAATTCACTTTACAACGCATTTACAGAAATTTACAAGGGCAATCTTGTAGCGTTGCCAAATCGTTCGGACGCTCTTCATTCTGTTCTTGACAGCGTTGTCGATTTTGATATTGACAACCATGTCCCAAATGTCATAGATGTTGAGGTTGTCGAAAATGAATTGGTCACAGTTTAAATAGGGTTGTTGTTTGTCGTTAGCCCCCCTCGTTTGAGGGGGGTTTTTTATTGCCCTAAAAGATTTCCTAAGTTGCTGATTATCAACGACTTATGGAAAACCGCGCGGGCGAGCTGTGCTGTAAGTGCTTCATATTCAATGACTTGCAACAAAATGAAATTTAATTCACTTTTTTCTTGCGTCTAGTAGTCTTTTCTGCGATAGTATAACCATGAAACGAATAATTGAAATCTTAATGACCCGCGACGGACTTTCCCGTGAAGAGGCGGAGGATCAAGTTACTGCATTTAATTCTGAAATGTGGATGGATGTTGGACAAGGCGGAAGTCTTTTTGAATGGGAAGATGCCTTTTCTAGTGAATTTGGATTGGAGCCTGATTTTTTCGAAGATTTAGTGCTTTAATGCTTGCAATCGATAAAAAATTTGTTTAGTTTTATATTATGAATCTATTATCAAACCCATCAAAAATGCCTTGCTTAGGCTTTAACATTCCCGCTTTCAAGTATTGCCCAGCAGCTCAACTCATGGCAAAGGTCAAGGACAAAGCAAAAAAGTTTATTTGTGATGCTTGTTATGCTTGCAAAGGTTTTTATATGTTTAACAATGTCAAGCAAAGTTTGCAAGACAAGGCGAATTTTGTTACAAAGTCTTTGCATCGAGACAATGGGCAATCCTTTGTAGATGAGATGACCAAGCAAATCAAGGCAAAGTATTTCGACAAGCAAGGCAACAAAAAAGTTTTAAAGAATGTCAACACGGATCTTTTTCGCGTTCATGATTCAGGCGATTTATTCTCACCAAAGTATATTGAAGCGTGGATTAAGATTTGCGAAAATTTTCCTTCAATTCGCTTTTGGTTTCCAACTCGTGAGTGGGCAAGAGATAGTCAATTGCCTTCACTTCGCAAGCTCGCAAGTTTAAAGAATGTTTGCTTAAAGCCAAGTGCCTTGTATGTTGATGAAAAAGCTCCCAAGATCGATGGATTAGATGCGGGAACTTCCGTCTATAGCTCAAAAGAGAAAGCCGAGCAAGATGGTCATTTTGTTTGCCCCGCAACTTATGTTAAGGGCGAAGACGGCAAGATTTTAGCAACTTGTAACGCTCATAATTGCAACTTATGTTTTATCAAAGGATGTAAAAAAGGTATTGCATACTTAGCCCACTAAACTATACTAAAAAAATGAATTATTACGAATCAGCCGAAGGTTTAACCATTACTAAAAAAAGAGCGCTCCAAGAATTAAGAGATCATAATTGCCAAGATTTTGATCAATTTTTTAAGGACATGGGAGACAATCCAACTTATTCAGCACAAGCCGTTCTTAATTGGTTAGGTTATTGACCTAAGTCATTGATTATCAGCGGTTTACAGCAAACCGCGCGGGGCGTTCGTGCCATAAGTGCCTGATATTAAAGAGGTTACAACAAAGTGAAAAAAACTTAACTTTTTTCTTGTGTTATTCTAAGAAATTGCTTAGGGTGTTGTTATGACAATCGAAGAACTTATATCAATTATCAACGCAACCGAAGACGGAGAAATTTGGCTTTATGACAGCAAGCTAAAAAACCATCTCTCCACAGTCGAGCAAGCTCTCGACGAAGATCGAATTCATTTCGTTAGAGCTGAAGTTGGAAACATAACAACAGAATTTATTAGAGTTTCTTTCTAATTAATTTGACAAACAACGCTAACTAGACTAGATTCTTATTATGATTAACTACAACATACCAAACTCAATCTCACAATTCCAACCAAGACCTTCTTTGGGTAGCCTTATGCTAGATTTTGACGATTTAGATTTTCAACCACATCGTGGTGCTGATGATGCAGTCCAAGCAAGACTTGACTTTGGCAACGGACTAAAAATTTCTGTTGTCGCAGGTAAAGATGGCAGAAGAGGATTGTACGGCAGTGTGGAAGAAGATTTGTACGAAGTTGCAATTTTCGACAAAAACGGAATGATCCCCCTTTCTCCTTCTGACGATGTTGTCGGTTGGCAATCTCCTGCCCAAGTATCTATCTTAATGGCGAAAGCTCAAGTTGAGGGAAGCGTTTGGGTTGACGAGCTAATTGAAGACAAAGCAGAATGGAAAAGAGATTTAGGGCTTGACGACTAAACCAAACTAAACTATATTACTACTATGACAGAAAATGAAAAACGAATTCGCAAGGCTTATGCACAAGTTAAGCAAAAATCTATTGGCATGAAGAAAATTTGGAGAGACATCCGAAAAGATCACAAAATTGATCGCCACAATGCAATTCTTGATTTAGTTTGTTCAGGTATTGACATTAACGATGCAAGGGATATTATTGACAAGCAGATCAGGGATGATGAGGCAATGTTTAGATCTGAAGCATACAACGAGATTGTAAGAAAAAAGAAAGCATTACAAGCAAAACTAAAACTAGGAGAGTAAAACTATGACAGAAGAACAAAGAATCGCAATTATCGCCAACGCATATCGTGAGTCAAAAGGCTTACCAACCAACAATCTTGTCGAAGAGTTTGTATCAGAAATTAAGACAGAAGAGTTTGTTACTGAGCATGGATTATTTGATGTCACAGATCGAGACATCGAGGAAGAATCTTCGCTTTTCGAGCATCACGAATCTGCCGAAGACATTGACGAAGAAGACGAAGGCATGGGAGTCTCTGACGAGATGAAAGGAGTTTATCATGATAGTTGAGTTGTTAATGTTCTCGCCTTGGGTGTTTGTATTTTGGATGATATGGGAAGGAATTTAGTGATGGAATAACTCTATAAGCAGAGCCAAGGAGTTTTTCATGCTCCAAAGGGATAATGCGAGTGGGGGCAACAAATCCCCATGATGACCAAAAACCTGTTCTGCATATAGTGAAGCCCCTCCGTTTGGTTTTGTGGAGGGGCTTTTTTATTGCCCTAAAAAATTTCGTAAGTTGCTGAATATGAACGACTTACAGCAGCTCGCGCGGGGCGTCCGTGCCATAAACCTCTCATATACAGCACTTTACAACAAAAGCAAAAAACACATAAAAAAAGCTTGCAATTAGTTTGCTGCTTTGTTAGTTTACTATTATGACAACAATTAAAAAACTACTCACAAGAATCGACGAACTACAAGCCATTATTGACACAGAAACCCCTGACGCAGACGCAGGGTGCGATTGGTCAAAGTCACTTGTTATTAATGCTGAGAACGAAAAGGATGAATTGCAAGATCGTATTGATGCCCTCGCTCTTTGGCATGCAATCGCTAGATAAGAAAGGAAAAATTATGACAGATACAACATACAACGGATGGAAGAACTGGGCGACCTGGAATGTAGCCCTTTGGTTAGGAAACGATGAATATCTTTACAGGCTTTCCCGCAGGTTTGTAAACTACAAGGATCTTGCGAATGAGCTTGAGGAGATGGGCACTCCTTGCACTCCTGACGGGGCGAGCTACAAGGATGATGACCTTGACACCTACGCACTTGATGAGTGGCTTATGGACGAATAGTCCATAAGTTACTTATAATCAGCGACTTACAGCAAAGTCGCCGCGCGCGGTTTGCCATAAACCCTTGATATTCAAAGATTTATAGAAACCATTTTAGCTGTTAAAAAACGAGAAGATCGGGCAACTTTGTGGTGACTTTTCTCATACTTCTTTTGCGTTGATTATTAAAACTCTTTGCCCTTGCCTTGCTTGGTCTTTTTCAATTTGCTTGGCGATTTCCATTGCTTGGGCTTCGGTCTTTGCGTTGTCTACGAGTTTCCCAAAAAAGCGAATGTCGAACCAATTTGAGAAGTTGATGTTTTTTCCTATTGTGATCATATGATTATAAACTAAGGGTTTTAATTGAGTTTGTCAAATTTATTCGGCATAACCTTCGACTATATCCTGAAAGAATTCGCCAACTTTTCTATTTCTTTCGATGAAGCTTTCGATCTCTTCATCAGTAAAGGTTTTTACCATTAGCCGATCATTGGCGTCTAATTGAGTGAATCTTTTGACGCTTGCAGTAGTAAGTAAATCCCCGTCGTCAAATTCATGTTCGATTTCTACTTCGGCGATGATTGTAGCGTCTTGGTTAAAAAGGGTGAAAGAAAAAGTTCCTCCGTGAATATCGTTTGATCCAATTTCTTCTGCGTTTTCAAATTCTAATGTCTTTGTCATATAAGTATAAACTAAGACAAAAAAAAGCTTTTGTCAAACTTTTTTGCAATTATTTTTATTTTGTTATAACTTATTGATATTCAACGACTTACAGCACAAACCGCCCGCGCGGTTTGCCATAAACCCTTGGTATTAAAGGACTTATGAAAACCTTTGTCTTATCCTATTATAAACTTTCTAAAAACTCTTTGAATGCAAAGATGTAGTGTCCTTGCGTAAGATTGACCTTTTCTGATATATCAATGATGTTGCCGTTGTTGTAATTTTTATCAAAACAGGCTTGACCAATTTGAATGTCATATTGCTCACGCTTGTAGTCGGGATGAGCAGATGAGCAGATGATGGGAATGCCTGTTGAGCCTAATTTTGTGAGTATCCAATGAGCTTGCATTGTATTAGATTAAACCTTTCCTTTCTCCATGTCAATCAATTTTTGACGAGATTTTACGGCAAGTTCGACAGCGTGTAAAGCGTCCAAGATTGCGATGCCTTGCGTAATTGTTCCTTTCCATTCAGGGCTATTAGATTCTTCGGCAAGGTGTCTAAGATTGCCTAATGCTTGTGCGAGAGAGAGACCAAGATCCAACTCGGTGTCTAATTTTTTTCTAACTTCGTATTCGATTAGTGCTTGTTCCATATTATGCGTTCCTTTCAACTGATGCAAAACCAAAAGCATTGACTTTATCGTTGTGGCGAGCTTGTGGAAGCATAGCCTTGAGATCAGAGATTTTTGCATTGATCCAATCAATTTCGCTTTGATCCATCTTACCTTTCCACATTGCAAGTTGGTTTTTTTCTAAAGCGATTTCGTTTTTTATTTGTTCTGTTGTCTTAATCATATTTACAATCTATTATAATTTTTAGCGAAAGTCAAACTTTATTTTACTTTTTTTTGAGTTTTTTTAAGTTTGAAGGCGAGGAGAATTTTTTCTCTTTCTGTGAGTGGTTGTCTATCTTTTTGATTCATACCTAAACATCGCACAGAAACCCCGAAAAGTCAAGAAAAACTTTCAACTATTTTATTGCACTATCCCCCTACCCGTTTTATGAATCGAAAACATCAACTTTATTTGAGAATAGGGCGGGGGGTGGTAATTTTCAAAATCAAAATGTAAATCCATAATTTCTATATATTGCTTGACCCGAAAAAAATCGGCGCCTATTTTTATTTCAGATATAAATCATAATGGCACAGAGAGTGCAATGTATAGTTATTATTAACCCTCTAAAACGTAACATTATGACACATTCACAATTATTAGACGAAATCTTCTTTCCAACCATGAGACAAGCTGACTCAAAAGTATCACAAAACGAGGATCATGTAGAGATAGAATGCGAGCTTCCTGGTTTTTCAAAGAATGAAATAAATATAGAAATAATAAATGATAAATTAATTATCGAAGCGCAGAGCAAGAAAAAAAGCAAATCAAAGCGCTATATCTTAGATAAAAGTTTGGATAGAGATAAAATATCGGCGGCATTAAAAAATGGAATATTAAATATTAAAATATATAAGGTTGAGACGCAAAAGCCAAAAAAAATAAAAATTAATTAGAAAAGCCCGCGAAAGTTATATATTATTAGACATGGATAGAAATGAAATTATTGTTCAGGTCGCCAATGATATTCTTAACAGACTAAACATTGGTCAAATTGTTAACATCTTGCGTGATCATTCGGTGAATCAAGCGAATGCATATTACGACAATCTTAGTGATGAAGAGAAGACAAATCTCAGCAATCAGTTTATCAAAGCTAAGGAGCAAGCTGAAGAAGCTGCCGAAAAAGCTAGCGAAGAAGCCGCTACTGAAGAAACTTCCGAAGAAGAATCTTAAGCTTCTACATGGTAGCTGGTTTTCTGAAACCTAGCTATCACAGATTCCGTGCCATGCAACTTTAATGACACGCAATTAAAGCCCGCCGAATTTAGGCGGGTTTTTAGTATCGGGAGAAACTTTACGGGCAAATTCATAATGAAAAAGCCACGGTTATTATTTTTCGGATCAGCAGTCGCGATTTCGTAGCAAAATTCCCAGCAAAAGTTATAGATCGAATTTTCCATCTGATTTTTGGATTAATTCGTAAACTAGCTTAGTTTCTCCATCAATCATCAATTCAGCAGGTGTTTTTCCACCTTGCGAAGGAATCGGGGTATTTAACCAAACTGTTGATCCATAGATAGAATACTTTTGGGCTATCGCTTTCATGATATCGTATTTCGAGGGATCATTTTTTCCGACTGAAATTTCAATTTTTGATTGGTTTGCCTTTTTACTCACAATAATATTTACACTAATTAATATATTTTAACAAAAACATTTGATTAATTCAATATTTGCGGTGTATTATATTGAAAATACTTTTATATAATAACATGTCAAAAAAAGACAAGGTAGAAATACCGCAACTAAAACTAACGTTCAAGGTTAACAACCTTCGATTAACTGAGAAGCAAAAAATATTTTTAGCTTTAGCATTACAAGAGGAAACTAATATCATGTTTGTGAGTGGGCCAGCTGGTTCAACCAAAACATATATGGCAGTTTATGCGGCATTAAGGCATTTGAGTTCTAATGATGACTTAGACATGTTTTATGTACGCACAGTTATTGAAAGCGCCGATAAAGGGCTTGGGGCGCTCCCAGGTAGCGTAGAGGAGAAAATAAATCCATACATGGCCCCTCTTGAAGATAAATTGATGGAAATGCTGCCACAAAACAAAACAGTTCGCAAAGAATTGATTGACAGTGGAAGAATCCAAGCTATGCCAATTAACTTTTTGCGCGGAGCGAGTTGGAAGGATAAAGTAGTTGTTGCGGACGAGGCTCAAAACTTTACTTTTAAAGAATTAACCACATTAATCACAAGATTGGGGCATAACAGTAAATTATTTATTTGCGGCGATTTTATGCAGAGTGATATTAATGGAAAAAGCGGCTATGCCGATATGTTTAATTTATTTAAGGATAAAGAAAGCGAAGGCAATGGAATTCATTGTTTTAGCTTCAATAAAAACGACATATTAAGAAGCGAACTACAAAAGTATATCATAGGCAAATTAGAGGATAATTATAAAAAATAGTGTATCATTAATTAATGATAGATTTAACACCAATACTCGCTGCGGTAATTACTGCTCTCGCTACGGTTGCCAGTGTTCTCCTAGGGCAGAGATTCATGAACAGAAAACAAAAAAGCTGTGTAGTCCGAGAGACCTCTCAAAACGCGAATGTATATACAGCTCTTCAATATATTATGGAGCAAATGAATGCAGATCGCAGTTATGTCTTAGAATTTCATAACGGAGAGATTTATTTTTCGGGGCGTGGACAACAAAAATTTAGTTGCACACATGAAATAGTAGAAGAAGGAATCAGTCCTGAATCTCATAATTCTCAAAACCATAGAGTTTCTAATTATCACACTTATGTTAATGAAATTGTAAGAAATGGCAATTTT
>Ga0180433_10005783_pt1 | contig 16537 bp, 9 predicted proteins | sample SS_ome_8_FD_132980 | JGI IMG/M metagenome (GOLD analysis project Ga0180433, IMG submission 132980) | Hypersaline lake sediment archaeal communities from the Salton Sea, California, USA - SS_1_D_1 metaG | ecosystem: Environmental > Aquatic > Non-marine Saline and Alkaline > Hypersaline > Sediment... | reverse complement strand
TGCTATCACTAACCCAAGAGCTGCTGCATCTGATCCTATTTTTACTGAACCTGGCAAACTAAAAGTGTTTATTGTCGCTGTTGTTCCTTGAACTATAGCTGCTCCTAAGGTTGCTATAAGCTGGGCTAATGCGGTTCCCTGAACTGTTGCTATACCACCGAGTGTCTGTAAAGTGGCATTTCCCGCTACCGTCTGGTAAGTGACATCACCAGCTAATGTCGTATCTCTAATATCTCCCGCAATCAAAATTTCCCGGAGAATACTACCCGTTGTGTATACTAAGTCACTAAAAGCTACAGGTTTCCCTGTATAGAGATCTATTTGAGTGCCAACATAAGACTGTCTTTGTTGTGATCCTCCCGATGTGTCTGACATTTCTGTTGTTATGTGTTGGGCTACAGTACCCATAACACTTCGCGAACAAGACCCTGTAACTGCTTCAGAGAACCCACCACTATAAGTTCTTTCAAGTTCGCCACTTATAATCTCAGTCTTTGACCCTGCTATCTCCTCTGTCACAGGCCCATTAACTAAAGTCTTTATACCACCATCAAATTCTTCATTAGTATTGAACTCGAAGTTCTGATCATCAGAAACAACGTTTACAATACCCCCCTTTACTCTTTCGACTTTTCCACCTTGGATTAAGGTATCGCTCTCTTTATTTACTGTCTTTTCATATCTCCCATCAATAAAGTCTTTTTTCTCCCCATTTACTATAAGTGATTGACTTCCTACCTCTAAAGCATCTCTTCCGTCAACCCTGATATCCCTATTTCCCGTGATCTGTTCAAAATGATGACCTCTTAATAGTGATCGTAAGTCTCCCGTAACATCAATTGAGAACCCAGTCCCTGAATCATCAGGGCGTCTCACCTTGATATTGTAACTTCCATCATAATCCCAGCTAGCAGATTGACCACCCTCAAAAGTATCATCTGAATACCCTTTTAAAAATGGCTCCAGTAATCTGATCCCTTCTTTTGACTGCCTCATTCTACCAACAGCCATCTTTAGAGCACCATCAAGAATAGCTTCTACTGAAATACCTGCTGCAATTGGATCTACGTTCGAAGAAGAAGATATAGCTACTTGGACTTTTCCTTCTTTGTTTACCGTAAAAGCTGTTTCTAATAAACCCCCTGCTCGAGTGCTAGATGGAAATAATAATGCAAAAGTCTCAGCTAAGTTATACTCTTCTTCATCAGACTCACAAGGAATAAATTCGGGTTTTTGATTAAATGTCGCTCGATCAGCAGAAGATGTTTCTGTGGCTTCTCCTGTTGGTTGCCAGCCACTAAAGGTTTTTCGTCTCAAAACCCTTGCATATTTATCAGGCTGACCAATATCTCTACCAACAAAAGTGCCCACGACCCTTTCTACCAACTTTGCGCCTTTTAATTGACTTTCTAGTCGTCCACGATCTATTTTGTATAGAAGTCTCTTCAACTCAGCAGTATTTCTAGGATCTAATAAGAAATCTGCATCATAACCATGAATTAGATCGACGATATCCTGGACACCATCATGATACTCCCGCATTTCAAGCCTATCTTCTACGTAGGCTTTTCCAGCGACTTCAAAATTAGGGCGTTTCCCAGACAATAGGGGTGTGACTACTAGCTCAACTCTACCACTAGGAGTTATCGAGGGCTGGATCCCATAGTATTCTCTACTGGCGGTTACCAAGTCATTGATAGGCAAATCAAGATCTTCTGCTGGAACCGCACCAATACTGAGAGCATTTCCTAACACCGTAGAATTTGAAGATTCTAAGAATGGGATGGTTCTCTTTATTATCCCTGAGTACCTTCTTCCAGCTGCAGTCGAATCAAATTTATTCAATGCCGATAAGAAAGCTACTTGATCATCAGACCTTAGACCAAATTCTAAACCCTCTGCTGATCTTAGAAAAACATCATCGGAACATTCAATAAGAGACCCTGCAGTTGAATATATAGCTGACTCTCCAGGATAAAGTCTCGGTCTCCATAATCTCTCAGTTAATTCATTTTCATTTTTAATCTCTACGTTCTTATTGAAGAACAAGTCATGAGCATAGGCTTGTTTTGGACTTACTGGGAATGCCTGTAATATAATTGGGTAAAATGCATTAAAATCGTCTCTAAGAAATCCACAAATAACTCGAGAATTAATATCTGGAATAGAAACTACACCACTTGTTAGTCCCCCTGAAGATTGCGTAATAGTCACATTTTGATATTTGGTTCCGTCGTCAAAATCAATATCTACAGCAAATCTTTCAATATCAATTCTTGTAATTCTTCCAATTCGTAAAAATACAAATTGTCCTGCACGCGGGGGTACCCCATCCTTAGCTCTTAGGATTGTCTCCCGAAAATGAGGGTAATATTTTCTTCTACCTTTAGCCATTTATTACTCAGCTCCTGTCTGCTGAGAGGGACTTGGTGTCTTTGGTCCGCTATCATTATCAACAATATCAAAGTTGTCTTCTTGCTGTGCTGGAATATCAACTGCTCTGGCCCTTCTCTCTCCCGTCGTCGCGTTTTCTTCTACAGTTGCTTTTCCAACCAGCTCTTCCTTCCTGAACCCGAATCTTAAATTACTTACAACCCTCCTTGTTGCTGCATCTTGTCCAGCTTCAAATTCTCCAAACTCAAATCGACTACTCAAAGAGTCTGCATCAATAGGCAATAAAAATCCATCGGCTGCAATTTTTATATTTAAGCCATAAGGAAATATGCCAGAAATGATCTCATAACCCTGTTTATCAGAAACAGGGAAGAAAGCTAGGGGGGTTTTTTGACCCAAAGTATCATCTATGAAGGCTGTTTGAGCCTCGTTTGAAATATCAAGTACAAATGTCCCGTTATAATTTCCCATAGTTGTTGGGTCTGAATCCGCATATTCAACAGTAAATTTATTTGGTGAAGATTCTTCTTTTTCAATAATCCTCGCTAGCATAGATTCTACTAATTCAGTTTTGGTCTCTTTAAACCTTTGGTTAATAATACTTTCTAATTTAGCTCCATTTTCCTCTTCTTTTCTAATACTTAAAAATAAATCTGAGAACGTAGAATCTGCATAAGCTCTGCTTAGTTTATATACACTGTCCAGAGTCTCTAGTCCTTCATTTTCTCTCTGTGATTTTAGTGATTGTATTACTAAATCTGTATCAGATGTCTGTCTCTGTATATAAGCTTCGTCATATCCCTGACGCTGTAATTTAGAAATCTCTTCACTCTTTTTCTCTTCTAATAGAGCAATTTTGTCATCTATTTCCCTTAGACTCTTATCAAGTTCTTCAATTAAGAAAGATACCTCATCTCTAAGAGTCTTTATTACGGCTTCTTCTGCTTCTTCCTGACTAATTAATCCACCGATTTCTAGATCAGTCACCTGGGTTTCTAACGTAAAAGCATCCAACTGTGCTTCCAGATCTTTTAGTACCTGACGGATTGATGTTTGATTCGCAATCTTATTTACTAAGTCCTTTTGAATTACTGCTAGAGCTTTCTCGATCCTAAACTCATTCCATGCTCTCCCAGTGTTCACTGCTGCTTGTTTCTGTGGGTGTGATTGCGCAAAAATTAATGTCCTTTGTAGAATTTCCTTCACTTTTTCTGTATCTGTTACAACCTCTTTTTTGTTTTTCTGCAAAACTACTAAAAACTCTGTTAAAATTTCATCGGAAGGCAATCCACCTTGTGCAATCAACCCAACATTCTTCAAGTCTTTTAGCTTCTTATTTTCAATAGCTATATCATCGGCAATATTCACCTTTAATAGGTCTGAAATTTCTTCATTTGTTAAGCCAAAACTTATACCTGTTATCACAGCATCGTAGATAGTATTTATAGTCTGCTCTAAGTCATTATCATCCACAGAAAAGTTTGGGTTTAAGGGTCTCTCTAGATTAATGCTATTTTCCTGCCTATCAGAGGCATAAATTGATCCATCTATCAGTCTATTTCTTTCCCGAGCAATAATTTCAATTAACTTCGTTTCAGAGTCAAAAAAGATAGACCGTCTTTCTCGTGTCTCAGGAAATAACGTCACAGGTTGCACGCCGTCTGTTAAAGCACCAGCTTTTTGCCTGTATTCCTCTTCTGTAGAAAAAACACTACTACCAAAAGCCTGTGAATAAAGTAAAGCTGTACTTGATTCTTGAAATACTTTCTTAATTGTATCATTCAGAATTTTTGAAATGGGAGCGAACATCTCATCAGCCGCTTTTTCAACTCTCATTCTATCTAACGATGAAATAGCCCCTTGATATGGAACTGCTTTCTGAATATCCGTCTCTTCAGAATTATCAATCTCCATAACCATGTATTTCTGATTATCTTGAATCCTATCAAGACCTTGCGCATTTATTAACATCTGTTTATACTTAGAAGATCGTACTGCTGAAAGTTGGACAGTGGTTGTTGCTACTCCTCTTGCGGTTATTGAATGGTTAATTGCTTCTACATACCCATACATATCAAGATGCTCTATATAAATCGGGTAACCAAGTCTCAATTCAGGCCTAAAAACTAAAGTAAGAGATAAAGTCTCTACCCCCGCATTCAATCTAGCCATTTCAGTAATAGCATAATAAAAACAATTAATCGACGTATGAAGAAATCTAGCTTGTTTCTTTATCGGGTGGAGACCAAATCTCGTCATCAAACGATAATCATTAAAAAACCCGTAAGGCTGGACAGCTCCAGCGCCTTGCGTAGCGTCTACATGTTTATTCAGTTGACCATAAACCTCTACCCTTGTAAAGACTGCATTTGCTGATGTTCTATGATTTATACTTTTAATATCTTCAGTCTCAACCACAAAAGGCCGATATTCCTTTGGGTCTACATTATAAAAGGGCGGCTTAAAGACAATCTCTCCAGTTGTCTGCATAAATAATTCATAACCGATTAAATCAGCCACCATTTTAGAGAACTCTAATTTTGATTGCAAAGTTGATTCAAACCCGTTAATGCCCTTATTAATAGTCGCAAATGGTGCAAAATTAGATATGATTCCGCTATCTAAACCCTTCAAGACAGCTTGGACACCAGTTGGTATCTTATCATTTTTAAATTCATTACTACCATTTGGTTCAAATCTATTATTTATCCCGAAAGCTGCAATCCCTTTATAGCCAAACATGCGTAAAGCATCTCCGATTGCCTTAAATCGTTTTCTCCAATATGCTCGAACAGCTTCAGCCATTCTTTTTTGCTCTTGTAGTCCAACACTCCTATCACCAGTAGCGGCTGTTACATTCTGACCCGCTACAATATCTCCGTCACCATAAAGTGTTGCCACCTTATAGATTATTTCATAAGGATTCTGGGTTTCAAAGATATTATCAAAAGCTGTTACTCTTTTTCCGAGTAATTGCTGATCCATTGCACCAGGATTTACTGCTATGAAATTTCTACCCCACCACCAAAGAATTCCATTACATGAGACATTTATAGATCTTACTGGGACACCCTCATCAACAACTACTTCTGTGACTAACCCCCAAAAGATTCTGTAATATCTGGGTTCTCCAACACTTTCATCTGGAGTTTCAGATTCACTTAAGTCATTTACAAGAAATCGTCCTTTTGCAAAAATCTGAACTTCAGATAATTGAGCTATTTTAGGTCTTTCTGTTACTTCACCCTCATTAATGAAATACCCCTTTTTCGTACCTCTTGGTGCAGAAATTGTAAAAGAGGCTGTTCCAGGTGGGCTTCCAATAGCATGAGCAACAGAAACGTTCTGTACATCTCTTTGGAAGTCCTTCTGCCTTTGGTTCAATGAGATCGTTGAGTCTAAGCCAATGACTACATCATCTAGTTTTTCTAATACCTTCTCGATGTCTTCAGTAAGTATTACCCCATCTTCAGTAACTTGTTCAAATGAGTTATCTAAATCAGCAGCTCCATTAACAAATATTAAAAAATCAGGCGCGAACCTTAATGTTGGGCGGGCATTCTCATTTGATTGAGTTCTAGGCATTTATATCACTCTTATCCGTCAAAAAGTCTACTCTTCGAGTGTATTCAAAATCAAAAGAGTAGTTCAACACAAATGGAGATTCATCTGTCTCTGAAATTTCAAAAGACCTAAAGGTTCCTTCATAATCTATACCATCATAAGTTAGAATTACGGATCCTATTGTCTCTAAACCATTAAAATTACCAAGAGTATTGTTGAATTGACCAGCGTTTGATAAGTATCTGGCTAATAATGAGATCAAGTTCTTATACGCCTCAGCTTTTCTTCTATTATGCCTTGTTAATCCAATTCCTTCAACAAAGAATCCGGGCGTTTTTCCCCTGCAAGAAATTGCTCCTCTTCCAGGCCCCCACGGGTGTCTTTCAATCCTATCTACCAAAGGTACCTCTGCATCTCTATGAGGCCTTGAAACTGACATTGTCTCTGGATTTATCCATAACATAAAATGGAAGATTCTTGCTTCTCCGGTCTCTTGCAGTCTTTTGATTCTTTCTTGACGTATCTTCTGGATATTCCGAAAATTAGCACTTGAAATATCATCTTCGAACTCTTCAAGGCGCTCGTCTGTAACGTTGTTTCTCCCGATAGTTATAGGCTCGCCTCTAAATTTTACCTCTTTTGATTTTAATATCTGCCCGCCTCTGGACTCTAAAGGAGTTGCCGTTGTGGGTGCTACCCTAGCTGTTAATCCACGCACTTCATCAAGGGTGTCTATTGTCGGTGTTGGGTCAATAGAAAATATCATAGGTAAAAAGTTAGTTCCTTGGATATTTACTAAACCGCCCGTTCCATCTTTTATTTCAGAAATAAAAGTTGCGAATTTTTCATATTCCCACGGCTGATTCCGAATGTAATCATTCAAATCATCAGGATTTCCACGACCAAAATATCGTGTTCCACCCTCTGTAACATGACGAATAATTGGGGTTAATCTTTTCATTATTACCCTAACAATATCTGCGATCTATAAGCCCTAAAAACGAAGTTGTAGGTGAATATATGGGGGTTGTTTGCGGCTTCCTCAAAAGAGAGCGTTTCAAACCTACCTATGTATTTCCCGTTATCAAAGTCCATAACAATATCTTGAACCTCTTTTACCAAACCATTTAGGGGGCCTCCACGGTGTAAAGTAACCCCATTATTGCTATAGAATCTTAAAATATCTTGGAAGTTCTCGTAGGCTAAAGAGATACGTCTCTGATCAGGATTTAGTAAAACTGCTCTAGCATAAGAGCTGAGCTCTCTATCATTTCCCGGTAAAAATACAAAGTCTCTTTTATCATAAGACATAAATCCCATTGTTGTGCCAGAAGCATTTATAACTGGGACATTCTCACCCCAATGGTACTCGACAAAAGCCCCCAAAGTTTCTTCTGCTACCATGCTCTTCTGCCACCTTATAGTCATATTCTTTGGCGGCACCATAAATACCAGAGATTCTGTTCTTTCCGCTGTACCACTCTCAGGAGATCTTTCATCTAAAGGTCTGACTACACCGACATCACCAACAGAAAATTTCATCTTTATTGGTGAGAGATCAGGTCTTCTGGCCAAACTATCAGGCATTTAACCCCCTCTTGATATCTTCTGACCACCAGGGGCCGTAAGTTCAATATGACCTCCAGCATCTTTAGATTCCCTTACTTGGACTGCTTCTTGGTCGAACCTATCTATGTCTGCATTATCACCTTCAATATATGTTGTGTTATTTATATTTGTTGTTCCAGTTCCTGATGTACTAGCTGAAGCTCCTGCAGTCTCTTTTGAAATACCATCTTCAGGACCTGGTTTATCTGGCATTCCCATTCGTCTCCACTGATTATAAGACATTGTGCCGCCAGCTTTCATATAATTTGAATGTTGTTTGTTCATCATTTCAGCTCTTTTGGCCCCAGCAGCTTGCATCTCATTTCTGATACCTCGTCTTCTCGAAATTGCTCCTCTAATTCCTCTGATATCAGCTATAACATCTCTAATATCCGATAGTGCTTTTGCTATTGCTTCTGCCCTTTCCGCAGGATCTGAAATTTCAGTTGCCTCTGCAAAATCTTCTAGAGCCTCTCGAGCTTCAAAACCCCTAGCCATAATATCTGTAGCAGCTTCACGTCTTTGCTCTGGTGTTAATTGATCTAAGCCTCTTAAAGCATCAGCCAAATTTTGAACCAAACTAGCTTGACCTGTCAACTCTTTTCGTCTTTCTGGGTCTTCTCGTTCATCCTCAGCCGCTTTTCTTAACCCTGCTGCTGCTGCATCTCCAAGCGATTTTGCGGCAACAACATTAGCTGATCCCATCTTAGCAATTCCATTACGCATTTCATCTATTGTGTCACGTAAGGGGCCAGTTTCATCATCTCCAAAGATATTGTTTACAGCCTTAACCACTTCATTAATTGCTTCCATTATATTAAGCAATATGTCAAAAAATGTGGGTATTGCTCGACTCATTAAATCATTTAGTAATTCAAAAATCTTTTGCATTATGTCTTCTTTTAATGCATCCAAGATTTTTGTCATCGGCTCAAGATATGCTCGACCAAGGGCCTTTGTGTCATCATCAACAGTCTGTAATTCGTCAGTTATAGAATCCTTTAAATCCCCAAGCCTTGCTTCAACATCTTCATTACCCAAGACCTTGAAAATAAGTCTCTCAAGCTCTGGAGGTATTCTTCCACCAAGTTCCCCAGCTAAGACTTCTCTTCTTGCTCTTAGACTTTCAATATCAGTAATCCCTAGCCTCTTTAACATTCCTAAAACAGCAGCTTCTCTTACTTGGGGGCTTAATTGTGCTATATATCGAGGTATTAGTACCGGTGATTTCTTCACCGCTTCTAATATTTCCTTTTGAAATTCTAGACTTGCTTTTTCCGCAGGACTAACTCCAGGCTGCTCAAGTCTCCTTTGGACAAGTTTTAATTCCTCTTCTAAAATATCCCCAATATCTTCGGTACCTAAGACAGTCATCATTCCTAATGATTGCACTGCGCGTACCATAGATCCTGCAGCAGTAGCCTCTTCACGACCTGTTAATTTTCCACCAGCTGCTAGTAATTTTTGGTACTTAACAATATTTTCAATTTCGACACCAATTAAGTCAAATTCTCTTTGAAGTTGTTGCACTACACCAATAAATTTTGTAGTAGAGATCCCTGCATTAGCGGATGCACTTACAACTTTATCAAAAAGAGAGATCATGTCGTCAAGATCACCACCTACTGAAAATGCAAATTCACCAACAGTTTCAGAGACTGCCTCTAATTGTTGACCGCTGACCCTTGCCATATCAGCAAGTTTTCCCATCAACCCACCACGAGCTGGATCAACTAGCCTCTCTAAGTCATTAAAAGTAAGTTTTAACCCAGTTGCACGAAGCCCCTTTAAAGCTGAGAATCTTTCAGCTGCTAAAAGGAAATCATTTGAAAATGCCTCTAAACTGGTAAATCCCATTCTAAGATCTCTTAAAGATCCAGGGATATCCCCCAAATTCTGTAATCCAGTCTGAATTAATCCACCACCCCTAACCAGGTCTTTTGATTGTTCTACAATTTTTCTATTTATCTGATCCATCGCCTTGGCTATTTTTTCAAAAGCCATAACTCCGGCACCAATTGCCATGCCAACAGGTCCCAAAGCTCTCATGGCGCCTGCAGCACCACCTAACCCACCAGCCATAGCACCACGAGCTATACCCATTCCTGCTCTTGCTCCACCAAGAGCCATTCTTCCAGCACCACGACCCACAGCTCGTAATCTTGCAGTTTTTTCAAATCTGAGAGCTTTTTGGACTCCACGTTTCTGCTGAATATATTTAAATTTTTCTAAGTCTTTTTCAGCTCGTAATTTAGTTCTTAAGTGCCTCTTTGACTTTGTTTTTTCGTACTTTTGGCTTGCTTTATCAACTCTTTTCTGGAGCCTTTGAGCTGCTTTTAAATTTCCACCTATATCTTTTGCTGATTCTACATTTTGGACAAATTGCTCAGAGGACTTGGCCAGCCCTGTCATGTCTTTGTCCATTCTCGAAACATTATCAGCAGCGTCCTTCAAGGCCGCTACAAGAGACCTTAAAAGATCAGGATCGACTTCAAAGATAGGATCTGGCATTATTCTTCAGCTTTCTCGCGTTTTATGTCATTCATGATCTCTACCAATTCCGCGTATTTTAATTCTTCTGGTGTCAAGAAAGTTTCTATTCCATACTTATCAACAACCTTTCCTAGATATAGTTTTAATCTAGACTGCGTTGCCATCCATAGAGCAGAAAATATATCTAAATCCCACTTCAAGAACTCTTCGTGCAAATACTTCTCTTTCACGGTATCGGAATCTTCAATATTATCTTCCTTGACCACGCCACAGAAGGTTCCATCGATCTTTTGGACTATTTTTGCTAAAGCTCTTACCTGATATTCTCTCATATATAATTCAGGGACCCTTTGAAAATCACCTATCTCTTCCAGAATCTTTATCTCGTCCTCTATAGATAAAGATTTACACTCGATATTTAGTCCCTCAAATTCGAACTCAAATGTACGCTTTCCAAACTGAGTTAATTTTTTAATCATCTGCTGGCTCATCCATCTGTTCCTTTCCAAGTCGGTCTTCGACAACCTCTTCCATACGTTTTAGTAACTCTGGAATACTTATTCGATTAGTGTCAAATGGATGAATTCTTGATTTATTTACCCTTTGGATATGCTGCTCAATTTCCTTTATCCATTCTTCACGATTATATCTAATATCGACATCTCGGTAGTTTAATAGGGAATAGTCTTTCCTCCCATGTCTCTCCAGTTTTTTCAATGCATAGAGTCTGCTCCCAAAGATATTCCATATGTTCTGCTTTACCGCGTTATCTTCATACTCTAAAATCAGCTTCTCATCCCACTCTAGACGCTCTTCCCATCCAGGGTCAGTCTGCCGGTGCAATTCCTCTACCAGATCTTTTATTGATTTTTCTGCACCAAATTCAATTTTTCCCTCAAGCATATTACAAATATACTCAATCCGTTCCCTATGCTGCTCCTGAGTCTTATTGTCATATTTATCAAGTTCTTTCCTTGCGACATGAGGACTTACTATAAATCTCGCTACCCGCATCTGTTGCATCATATCATGATACAATTCAATCTGTCTACTTTGGTATTTCCATTCTATCTGATGCCAAGCTAAACCTGTGTATTCAGTTCCTGGCAATCCTGTAACTCCTACATTATTTAAGTCGGTGTCTTTTAAGGATACCCATAGTCCATCGCTCTCATCTTCATAAGCAAAACGCGTAACATTAAACATTTCAAATTCATACCACCTTTGAATTTTGGCTTGATGAATTAAAATTTGTTCAGTTACAGCTTTTCCCCAAGATTTAATAAGAGTTCTTGTCTCTGCGATTTTTTCCGAATCTCCTCTTAAGGGTAAAATGTTTACACCATCAATGGATAAGATGCTATATAAAACATAGTCAATAGCTCGTTTTTCTGAGTCTAAGTCAGACCAACGAATCCAATTGCGTTCAAATTCTGTAAGGGACTTTATTTCAAGCTGTGTCTTCTGAATCTTTATTCTCGACGATAAATGTCCCCTGAGAATCAACTTCCTCACGTTTTCCGGATAATTCTCCACGTTCAATCACCGCTGGCTTGTCTGGTGGTTCAGGAATATGGGCTGTCACCATGTCAGCCTTCACTTTATTCTCTGCCTCTAAAATTAACTCAGACACAACGTCAAATAGCTCTGAAATGATATAAGGGTCAATAGAAAGGACTAGGTCCCTCATCAGAGTGAACCGTTCCTTCTTCTCAGGGACACCATTTTTTGTGAGCTCCCCCGTCTCAATAAATCCATCAGGCGGAATATCTCCGATCTCCTCATTATCCAATTTCTTAATGGCCAAAGCTACTATTCCTACCTGGTATTGTATTCCTGGATTGGCACCACTATTCTTAGCTTCTTTTATAAAACTCCTTAGGAATATGTCTTCATCAGTTGTTAGTGGCGCTAATATTAGTCTTACTTCGCCTAATTTAACTTGACGAGTTATAGAATATTTCTTGCTCGCTTGTGAAATCTTATTAATTTTATCTATCAACGCCATAGTCAGCCTCCTTTGCATATATACGAAAAAAGGCTAGCTATAATATCAGCTAGCCTTCATTCTCTCTTATGTATTTACTTTAGAAGCCGCCATCAGCGTTCTGAGTCAGAACGATTGATCCAGTTTGGTCTCTAGTAATATCATTACCAAAGTCCTCGCCTTCCCGATAATTGGCTATGGCTTCCTCAGCAAGTATGTCAGTTACTACGACATCAGCACTTTCCGCTACCGCCGTACCTTCAGCATTTACGTCATAAGTAGATGATGTCATCCAGCAACCAACCCAACGAGTAATAATAACTTCTTTATCAGTCGTGGCTTGAGCGACTCTACGCTCAAGCTCAGAAATCACTTCGTCCTGCCTTACATCAAAGGGCCATTTATGGTGCTTCAAAGCCCTAACAAGGCCATCTACACCACCTTTATAACCAAAGACCTGTGCGATCTTTGATGTATTTATAGCCGTTCGCGTAAAACTTAGTGTCACTGCAGCTGCTACATCAGGAACAATCTCTGCAATTTGATCCCCAAATCCAATACCACGAATAATCTGTTCTCCTCTTGTATCATTCACGCTCATTGTAGAAACAACAGCGATCTGATGAAAACCAGATAGTCCATATGGAGACGAATAGATTTTTATCCTACTCGACACCGTTGTACGGGTTTCAGGAGCTACACCCCGCTTATATAGATAAGAATTCTCTGTTCTCATGTCTTAATCCCTACTATACTCAAACATGAGTTAGTTTACTTGCTTGCTGCGTCACTTGCGAACTTCCGATAAAGATCGGAAAGAGTACCACCAGCACTTCTTGCCTTCTGCATCTCAGACTGGACATCGCCAGACTTGTCAGCAGCTGCAGCAGCTCTATTCATCTCTTTTTGAAGATCTGTAAGCTGACCACCAGGGAGTGCCTCAGAGGCTATCTTTGTTGCTTTACTGATCATTTCTTCAGCAGTCTTTAACATCTTCTGAACTTCAGCAATCTTATCAACGCCTTTGTTCTCTTTAGATGCTGTTTTCTTTTTGGTGTGCATAGTCTCAGCAATCTTTTCAGCATAAGATGCCATGCCCATAGCAGCTTCATCCATCATTCCAGCCTCTTCTCCAAGAGGTCCTTCATGATCTAGCTGCTCAGACATCTCGACAAGTTCCTTTGCCATGTTGAGCAATTTTTCACAAATGTCTTTCATTTCGGGACTTTCCATCTCTACATCTACTTCCATGTCCATTTCTGGAGCCATTTCAGTCCCTTCCATGTTTTCCATATCATCCATCGTAAACTCCTTACTGAAGGTACTTTCTTTCTACTTTACTCTTAAACGCTTAAAGCGATCCTGTTTTCTACCGTTATCCAAATAATCGGTAATGTTGGTGAATATTGAATTGTTATATTTACAATTCTTGGATCAGATGAGTCGAACGCTACCTGAATCCTACCTATGGCCTTAATAATATTAGCTCTTTCAAGAGCCCTTAAAGCCCCCACTGCTGCATCTTCGATATCCTGAAGAATGTCATCTGTACCTTTTCTTCCAATGAATGGTTCCAGAGCATCCTCTTCAGCTTCCTCTACAAAATGAACTATCTTTGTAACCGATGGTTGCTGAGTTAAAATTGTCGACATATTTGTTGTTAAATCATGTCTTACAACAATCAGCGGATCTCGTTCGCTTAAAATCGTAACTCCAGCTACCGCCAGCTCATTAGCCTCGATATCATCTAAGAATCGTCCTAGTCTGCTGAGTCCAACAATTTGTTTATTTGTCATGGAGTCAGCTACATCAAATTCTTGACTTAAGTCCTTACCAGCATAAGCTGCAGCAATAATTCCACCATCAACCAACTCCTCAACTTCTCTTCCTAGTGGGTCGATAATTGGAAGTATGGCACTATCAGGATAAATAACCTGAATTAATTCGGAATTTAAACCCTGAGCTAAAGCTTTAACTTCTGCTTGGGTAGTTCCAACTGAAGTTCCTAATATAGCTCTCCTGTTTCTTCGGAACCTCTGAGAAGACATCTTAATCACATGTCGTCTAGTTTCAGCCTGAACTGCATCAGTAGTTCTAAATGGGACTATACCCTTAATGTTTACCCTCTGCCTCTCAGGTTCTTCAAGATCCTTGAGGGCATTTATGTATGCTACATCTGATCCATCGTCTGAATCAGCTTCTTTCAAAACTTGCTTCAATCCAATTAATGGAGACCCGTTTCTTTGAGCTAAGTCAAACATGACGACCAATTTGTTATTAATACTGTAGTCACCAAATTCTCTAATGACATCTTGAATCTTGGATCTTACAACGAGGTCAAAATTAGTCTTTTCATATCTACCACTGTAATAGTAAAAATCACCAATCGCAGGCTCCTGACCATCCTTGTCATAAGTCTGAATTAATCCCTGATTACCAATGGCTGTTCCAGTTGTATTGCTAACGACTGTTGATAGCCCAAGGAACGATCTCTTTGGATCAGAACCAACTGTAAAGTCAGAAATAATGTCAAAAACAAGGGCGTCTGTTGCTATATATGCGAAACTTGTTGGGGGTTCAATTGTAAACCTTACACCAGTAATCGGATCCTCGAATGATTTTCCAAGAGACCCATTTCGTGGATTTCCACCAGCTAGCTGGAATGAACCAGCTGTTACAACTTCTGTTCCAGGACCAGCTGTTACTGAAGCTGTAACATCGGGTGTAAATCCTGTTGTGATTTCACCAGCAAGTAAAGCGCTTGTAGTCGAAATTGCTCCACCATCATCACCAGCTGATAAGAATAGTGTCGCTGGTGTGGTCTGTGGTATAGCTGCTAAAAGCGCTGCAAATAAATCTCCAGGGACTCCATTTGGATCAACAATAGTTGATACCAATCCTGGTGCCGCTAATGCAATTGCTCCTGCAACAGCTACTGAAGTATCTACTGCAGCGTCCCAATCTGTAAGGGTAATTGTATTACCAGCTAATGAGACTGCCAATGGATTTCCAGTCGGTGCTGGAATCACCAAATTAATAAGATTCCCCGCCGCTCCAGGAGTTACTGCTGCAACAGTGAATCCTCTGACCGCTGCACCTGGATCATTCAATGGTAAAGTGGCTCCTACAGGAGCAGTAGTTGCAAGACTAACAGTTAATATATTGCCAGTTCTTACTGAATAAAGTACTGCGGAAGGTACTCCTGGGTCTACTAGGTCTACCCTAAAGAGGTTTCCATCGTCTCCTGCTCTAGCAGCGACTGCTGTTACTGTATCCGCCCCATTTATCATTGCTGTCGAAGCCGCAACAATATCTCCCGGAACACCAGTCGTTGCATTACCAGTTCTTCCAAACCCATCAGCTGTAACTTGGGCTGCTGTTCTGCTTGATGTGACAATATAGTTTGATGCATCCTGGAAGGTTACAGTAACGGTCTCTTCTGGTGTATTTGGAGAGATCGTTCGTAAGTCATCTTGACCACCAAATGGCCATGTGATGCCCTCAATAGCAAAATTCGCTGCTGCAACTGAGTGGGCTCCTTCATTGATGTCTCTTACAACACCACCGCCACCATCAACTGCTGTGTATTTTCCAACACCAGTGCCACCAACTGTTGTCACTTCTAGTGTATAGATCTCGTCTTCGAGGTCATTGTGGAAGTAACTTACCAGAACAACGTCTCCAAGCGTTGGTGGCACAGCCAGAGTAAATCGACGCGTTGTAGAATTTAAAGTCTTGACAGTCACAGGAGCTGAAGCGATTGCTGTGCTAAAGTCAGCCCCAACTCTAACTGTTATATCTGTAGGATTGTCAGTTGGGACATCCAAGCCATTACCATTTGTAGGAATCCTACTCAGAGTAAAGGCCGTAGCAACTCCATCTCCCAATCCAACGTACTCGTTTGCTACCCAGTCGTCAATCTGAGAAATTGAGATTTTTTGATCATCAAATGGGTCGGTTCCAGAAAGCGTACCCTGTTCAGTAGTGGTTACAACTGCGAAGTCTCCCCAGTATATCTTGTTGTTGAGGACTACATAGTCAACACCTTGAACGAAGTCAACTGCACCGGGGGATAATCCAACCGCTGTAGTCTCAACGAAATCCGCTGGTAGCAAATCAAAAGTATTTTGATACTGATTTGTATAGTAAGTTACCTCTACTATATCACCTGATCCTGGTGCAACAGCAAGTTCGACAACACCCTGCAGTCCAATCAGTGCATCAACTGTAACAGGGACTGAGTTTACTTTGATCACAATTTTGGTTACATCGTTTGTGGCCTGACCACCATTGTTTCCAACAACAATTGGGTTATTTTTTGTCTTGAATGTTGTATTAGTACCATCAGCTTGATTGCTGAGGTCTTCGTCAACAATGAGGGTGTCTGTTCTATTATAGAAATAGCTAGTTACTAAAGTATCGCCTGTTAATGGAATAGCTGCTAGTCGTATTTCACCAGTTGTTCCATTTAAATTGGTTACAGCAACAGAT
>Ga0180433_10005780_pt1 | contig 16539 bp, 19 predicted proteins | sample SS_ome_8_FD_132980 | JGI IMG/M metagenome (GOLD analysis project Ga0180433, IMG submission 132980) | Hypersaline lake sediment archaeal communities from the Salton Sea, California, USA - SS_1_D_1 metaG | ecosystem: Environmental > Aquatic > Non-marine Saline and Alkaline > Hypersaline >... | reverse complement strand
CTTCATTACGTGGCTCTTGACAACACAGTGCCTGCAAACGACGACACACGAATGATGAACCTGGAGTGGAGTGAAAGCGGACGTGTTTGGAATGAAGGAACATGGAGTCCTCTGGCATTTGACAAAACGTACTCAGTGATGGTTAGTGCACACACGCACTAATTTTTCCTTTTTTTCTCTTTTTATTGTGAAAACTCACAAAAAACCCAAGCGGAATTATTATAAATCACTAATTCTACAGCTATAAGTACGGAACCTTGTTTTAGGGCTCCTGGAGGATTAAAATGCGATTCAAAATTGATCAGACTGATATCGAAATTATTTCTGAATTGGTTGATAATGCAAAAACCCCCACCAAAGAGCTCGCCAGAAAGCTTGGCATCCATCCAAATACTCTCCTGCAAAGAATTAAGAGATTGGAAAAGGAGCAGGTCATCAAGAAATACATGGCCAAGGTAGACTATATGAAGGTCGGCTATGACCTGCATGTAATTCTGATGATGAGAGTGCGGAAAGGCCGGGCAGGGGATATGGAGCAACTAAAGGACCTTTTGAAAATAAAGGAAATTGAGACCCTTTACGCTACTACTGGCATGTGGGACCTAATTGGCTCTTGCAGAGTGAAAAACAGGCAGCACCTATTAGATGTCATACAAAGAATTGGAAAGAGCAAGATTGTAATTAAGACATCGAGCTATCTGACGCTTTTTGCATATAAAGGAGCCCAGGACTTCAATCCATTCTGATTTATTTGGGCATAACAAAGACCTTGCCCCTGACATTGTGCGGGGGCTTGCCCTCTTCATCCCTTCGTATCTGGTCCTGAACAGTACCAATTGGCAGGGTGATTTCAGCACCATCTATATCTACCCAGCCAGCCTGTCTCAATAAGTCATAGTAATAGCCAAGGCTCTCAACAGGAATTATGTTTTGCTCAATGGCCCTCCTGAGTTCTGGCTTCATGTGCGGGCTTGGGGTGATGGACTGATCCACCTCCTCAAGAGTTATCAGGCGCATTCCTGGATGTGCAAGTTCTGCAGTCTTCATTGCAGCTGCTAATTTGTTGGGAGAGACCCAACTAATAAAGTATGATGCAAGCATCGTGTCTGCATTCGCAAATCCTCTTACTGCCAAATCCTTTTTGGTGAGGGTCATGAAGTCTTGGGGAAGGTAGTGCAAATCCAAAAATCTCCGGATAGTTCTAACCTTGTCTGGATCCTTTAAATCCTTCGATAAGAGAATAAAGTCCATATACCTTTCATAGCGCTCCTTTGCTTGCCTAATCATCTCTTTGCTGGCGTCTATTGACAGTATGGATGTCAGAGGCCTCTGTCCACTATCGAAATCCACACGCGCAACATCCACCAGATAGTGTCCAAGGATTGCACCAGTGCCGCAACCAGCATCAATGATTCGTGTGCCAATGAAATTACCTAATGTGGCAAGCGCACTGCCAATATATTCATAATGCAAAGTTTTCCTCATATGGTCGTCATAATCTTGTGCAAAAAGGTCCATGGTTTCCATAACATCGCTATGGGTTATGTTAGCGCCCTTTTCACCATCAAAGCCACAAACCACTATTTCTGAAGGCGAAGTGCTAATTGGAGTGTGAGCAAGTCTCACAGAGTTCATTTTACCAAGTATGACATCTGTATCTACGGCAGCATAATACAACACATCAAACGGATCATACTCTTTTGTGATTCTCTTTACCTCTGCTGCAGAGAGAGTATCAGGACATATATAGATTACTTTTGTATTTGGGGCAAGTTGCTGTATTTTCTTGAATAGCTGCTCTTGACACACTGGAGAGCTATTATGTGTATTGTGCGGCCCCAAAAATATCACATCCGGAGCTTTGTCAGGGCATCTGAGTTTTGCCTCAAGACCTCTCAAGGTGTTGCTCTGCTCAGAATTGTATCCATGAGCAAGCAGGATTCCTCTAAATATAGAATATCGGTCACGAGAAGCTTCACTTATCATATCAAGCCCGGCAAAAAGGACTTTCATATCTTTCTGACTGTTTCTACCGCCATTCGAAGTTCCATTTCCAGATAAATCCTGGCCCCCGGGAGGTGCACAGAATGCTAAATCTGCAAGCCTCCTGATGTTAGAACTGCCGCATATCATGCCATGCCTGTTTCTTAGGCTATGTGAGACTGGCGGTAGCACTCCTCCAGGGGTAATATTTAATCTGGCCACTCGCAAACCCCTCGCATTTGAAGGGCTAGGCGTTTGAAAAGTCATCAAATTATATATCTACAGAAATGTTTTAAAAGATATATAGGGGTGTTGCTAGTCGTTATTCGAAGAAAAAACAAGTTCGAAAAGACTCTTAGAATTATATGAATGGATTTTCTAGCAACAAATAAAAAATACCTATGTGCTAGTGTATCCCCTGGTGAACATCATGAAGATAATACTCGACGAATTGGATAAGGCGATAATCTCGGAATTGATAGACGATGCGAAGATTTCCTCCAAAGAACTAGCAAAAAAACTACATGTTCACCCAAACACACTGCTGCAAAGAATAAAACGCCTTGAGAGGGAAGGCGCAATACTGCGATACACGATAGTTCCGAATTATGATGCTATTGGTTTTGAATTCTATGCAGTAATTGGCATCAAGACAAAGATGCAAAAGGACTGGGAGGAGAAACTAAGACCAGTTGTCAAGAAAATACCTCAGATTGAAGCATTTCTTCTTGTAACTGGAGAATCAGATGCTCTTGCAATAGTCAGAATGACAAATAAGAATGAACTTAGCACAGTGCTGCGAGAAATTCAGAATAGCGGGATTGTAGAGAAAACAAGCACATATCTAGTACTCGATGGATATAAATTCCACTACCAGTTCAATCCATTCAAAATGCTAAGCAAGCGTCAATAGGGTTTCTGTGCAAGGAAGAGAATCATCTCGTGCCCTGGCTGGCTGTCGATTGGCTCAATGCCAGTTACTCCAAGGACATTTAGGCCAACATCTTCCAGCATGAATCTAATTCTGTGTTTGGCATTATCAATTGGAGATGCAATCGAATCAACAAGCATTGTCGCAGCCCCAAGATTTGAAGACGAGGATACCCTGAAATTGCGCTCTTCCATAAGAACTGCTATTCCGCCTGGAGCAAGCATGTCCTGAACAGTCTCTAGCATGCGAACCTTATCTGCTCTTGGAAGTATGTGCAGAGTCTGCGTTAGCAGCACTGTGTTGAAAAATCCATGCATTTTTGTATCAGTGGCCAAATCAAATGCTGATTGCTCACTGAATTTTACATCATACTCTGCCAAGCCTAATCTGGCCCTCTTAATCATGCCAGGGGAAAGTTCATTGAAATATGCCTTTGGCCCAACAGCAGCCTCTAGTGAATCCTCATGAAACTGGAACATGTTATGCAGCATTTCAATCTGTCCAAGAGTTAATCCCCTTGGTGCTGGATTTGAACTCCCATCCAAATTGCATAGGGCTGATCTTAACTCAAGCAACTTCAAAGCATGCCTTAAGACAACTCCAGTACCACCACTAAGATCAATAATCGGATAGTTGAGATATTTTATTGCATCACGCTCGAGCAGGCGAACAATAGCATCAAGATGAGTCTTCATAAATTCATCATAATATTCTGAAAAGTCAGTATACAATGTGCTAAGCAAAGATTCTTTTTCTGAAGCATCCATTGCATCGAATTCTGCTCTAAGGCGCTGCATCTCCCCTTCCAGTGCCTTAGCCTGCAATTCCCCCTTGAGAAGAAGAGAGCGTGCCTTATCCAGAAGTGAAATAGGAAGAGAAGCCAAACGAATTGCCGAACTCTCTGAAGGAGAGGAATCAGGAAGATTCAACATAACTTCAGGAATATCTCCAATAGCCAAATCAGCAATGATTATTTCACCACTTGAAATGGAGGCAAGATCAGAATCAGAGATAGTAGAATTGATAGATGGAAGCCTGGTTGAGTTTTGAGAACTAACAAGAAGAACATTGACATCACGAATTGCCTGTATCTTTTTAGAGAGTTCATTCACATCCATTCCAGAAAATTCCTTGTCGATAAAAACAAGCAATAGGGAGATATCTTCTCCCTTGCAAATCTGAAGAACCATTTCAGGATCAGTCATGGAAACAACTTCGACATCAGGTGGGGCATTCATTGCGACAGTAGTGGATAGCTCTGCATTGTCTTCAACAACCAGAATTTTTCCAGTTTTCTTTGAAATGGGACCTCCATCCGAATGGCTTCCGTTAGAGCCTTTTCCATTTCCAATAGCTGGAACTTCTCGATTATCACCTGAAGACGCGGCAGCCATCAATACCACTCCTCTGCGCCTTTTGCTAACATTTGCTGGAAGAGTAACAGTTCCTGAAACACGACAGTCGGAAACCCTCCTATCTCTGTTTAGAGGTAGTACTTGTCTTTCTGGTATTGATGCCATCAAATGACATATGTCCCAAAATGTTTTAAAATGTATAAGACTGTGAAATCCTCAAGATAAGATTATTCTATCTAAGAGTGCCTTCTATTTGCCTTGCAATCTTCCTTAATCTGGCCATTCTCCGGAGCATATCCTGCTCTATTTCTTCGAGAGTGCTATCCAAATCCTGGGCCCGCAGGTAATATCTTCTTCCCTGTTTTATGATTAGTCCAGAACCCTGGAAAATGTTAAGATGATAAACTACTGCAGCCTGGATGACATTCTGCTTTTCCTTGATTTCCCGGGTTGATACTCCCGACCTAGTTCTACTGGCCATAATCAAATCCCTGAAAATCTCCCTTGCAAGCTCATTCCTCTCTCCTGCAAGCCCGAGACATTCGCATATCCAGTCCAGCTCTTCCTCTAGCTCGGCCTCTCTTGGCATATCGACTTCTCTAAGAGCAATCTGGCGTAGATATCTCTTTCTGGCCATGTATTATTAAAACAGCTAAACTTTAAAAAGGTTTTGAAATATATAACAATCTGTTAAAATTTCATATTGAAAAAATATTGAATGAAAATGATTAAGAAACCAGCATAGGAAAAAAGAGCATGCAGTGAAATAGTATTGTATCCTCTATTTTTCCTGTTGATTTCGAAGAGTATAAGGTGATGAATACGGCAGACGACAAAAAAGATAAGGAGGGAAAACCAAGGCTGCTGGAAGAGCAGCAGGCAGAAGAGCTCCCAGTGCATGAAGAGCCTGAACAGATTGAAGGAAAGGAGCAGAAGATGCTCTCTGGAGATGACAAGAAGCTATTGGAACTGGAGGATAAATTGCTCAGGTTCCAGGCAGACTTTGAGAACTTCAGAAAAAGAACTGCAAAAGAGCATGAAATGCTAAAGCAGAATGCAGGAGCATCTGTAATCCTGAACCTGCTTGAAGTAGTTGATGAATTTGGAATGGCTATGGCACACTTCAAGGATGAGAAGGGAGAATTCAAGGAAGGCATGGAAATGATATACAAGAAGATGATAGATGCATTGAAAAGAGAGGGATTGGAAGAGATGAAATCAGAGGGTGAAATCTTAGATCCATATAAGCATGATGCAATCGGATTCGAAACAGGAGAGGAAGGAAAGATAATGAAGGTAGTAATACCTGGATATTTATTCAGAGGGAAGGTCCTCCGGCACGCGAAAGTGATTGTCGGCAGGGACGGAAACAAGAATTGAGGTGGAAAAATATGACGAAAATAATTGGAATAGATTTGGGAACAAGCAATTCAGCAGCAGCTTTCTTGGACAGCGGAAGGCCGAAGATAATCCCCAGTTCAGAGGGAGTAACACAGTATGGGAAAGCATTCCCAAGCTATGTTGCAATAACACGGGATGGCCAGAGGATGGTCGGAGAGCCGGCAAAGAGGCAGGCAGTATCAAATCCTGAGGGAACAATAAGCGCATTCAAAAGGAAGATGGGAAGCGATTACAAGTACAAGATTTTCGATAAGGAGTACAGGCCCCAGGAATTATCTGCAATGATTCTTCAGAAAATCAAGAAGGATGCAGAGGAATTCCTCGGAGACAAGGTTGAAAAGGCAGTAATCACAGTTCCGGCATACTTCAATGACAACCAAAGGCAGGCAACCAAGGATGCAGGAGAAATTGCAGGGCTGGAAGTTGTGAGACTTGTGAACGAACCAACAGCAGCATGCCTTGCATACGGCATTGACAAGTCTGAAACAGACCAAAAGATACTTGTCTTTGACCTTGGAGGAGGGACACTTGACTGCACAGTGATGGACTTTGGTGGTGGGGTCTTCGAAGTCAAATCCACAAGCGGAGATACGCAGCTTGGTGGAACTGATATGGACCGAATCATCTCTGAATTCCTAACTGACCAGTTCAGGAGCGAGAGCGGAGTTGATATTAGTAAGGACAAGCAGGCCCGGGAGAGAATTACCGAAGCTGCAGAAAAGGCAAAGATTGAGCTTTCAACAACCCTTGAGAGCGAAGTCAATCTGCCGTTCCTTGCTTCTGTTGATAATACTCCAAAGCACTTCAAGTACAAGCTCACAAGAGCAAAGCTCGAAGACTTGGTAAGACCTGTAATTGAAAGAGGCAGAGGTCCGATTGAGCAGGCACTAAAAGACGCTTCACTAAAGCCATCTGAGATTGACAAGCTCATCCTGGTTGGTGGACCAACAAGAATGCCAATAGTCCAGAAATTTGTGGAAGAGGCAGTTGGCAGCAAGGTCGAGCGCGGAATTGACCCGATGGAATGTGTTGCTATGGGAGCGGCAATCCAAGGAGGTGTACTATCCGGAGAAGTAAAGGACATACTTCTGCTCGATGTCACTCCGCTTTCACTTGGTCTTGAAACCCTTGGAGGCGTGTTCACAAAGCTCATTGAGAAGAACACAACAATCCCGACTAAAAAGAGCCAGGTATTCTCAACGGCTGCTGATATGCAGACTGCAGTGGATATTCACATTCTGCAAGGTGAGAGGCCAATGGCAAAGGACAATGTCGAACTTGGAAAATTCCAGCTGATGGGAATTCCGCCAGCACCAAGAGGAACCCCGCAGGTGGAAGTGACATTCGATATTGATGCCAATGGTATATTGCATGTTAGTGCAAAGGACCAGGCCACTGGAAAAGAGCAGAAGATGAGAGTGACAGCGCCTCTTAAGATGAGCGATGATGAAATAAAGCAGAAAATGGAGGATGCTGAGAAGTTCTCTGAGGAAGACAAGAAGGCTCTTGATTTGGCCCAGGCAAAGAATGAGGCAGAAGCCCTTGTGTACACTACAGAAAAGACTGTTGAGGAACTAAAGGACAAGCTCTCAAAGGACCAGTTCGACAAGCTAGATAGTGCAAAGAAGAAAGTAAAGGACAGCATGACTGGCGAGGATGTAACTGCAATGAAAAATGCATCTGAAGAGCTCAAGAAAGTGCTGCAGGAAATTGGCGGCTCGATGTACCAGCAGCCAGGCCCTGAAACGGGCGGGGCTGCTCCTGGCGGTGAATCGCAGAAAAGCGAAGGCAATAAAGATGATGGTGTTGTAGAAGGCAACTACGAAAAAGTCGATGACGAAAAGAAGTAAGATGAGCCATCATGGAAGCCAGGAAGGATTATCATAAGGTGCTTGGAGTATCAAAGAAAGCCAGCAAGAAGGAAATAAGGAAGGCATACCGGAAGCTGGCTCTCAAGTACCACCCTGATAAGTGCAAGGAGCCAGATGCAGCAGAGAAATTCAAGGAGATTAACGAGGCATACGCAGTCCTCAGCGGAAAGGAGAAGCCAAGAGAGATTGCAAAGATGTCAAGGGGCATGGACTGGACCGATGATGTAGTAAACAGATGGGAAGAGATGGAGCAGGCCCACAACAACATGTACAGGTGAACTTAATTGGCAGCAAAGAGGGATTATTACGAGATTCTTGGAATTGCGAAGAATTCTAGCGCCAGCGAAATCAAGAAGGCCTATCGAAAGCTTGCAATGAAGTACCATCCTGACCGGAGCAAGGAAGCTGGATCTGAAGCCAAGTTCAAGGAAATCAGCGAGGCTTATGCAGTCCTTAGCGATGCCACAAAGAGGAAGCAGTATGACCAATATGGGCATGCAGGTTTTGACCAGATGTATTCCAGGGAAGACATCTTCAGGAACGCCAACTTCAGCGGATTTGAAGACATCTTTGGTGCTGAGAGCCCGTTTGGGGATATGTTCGCGGGCATGTTCGGAGGATTCGGAAGGAGAAGGAATATCGGGGCTAATTTAGAGGCAGTAATTGAAATTAGCCTTGAAGAGGCTGCAAAGGGAGTTAAGAAAGAACTGAATTATCACCACAGTAAAACCTGTCCAAGATGCAATGGAAGCCGTAGCGAACCTGGTTCCCCAAAGAAGACCTGCGATTCCTGCGGAGGAAAAGGAAGGGTCCGCAAAGTAAAGAGGATGGGCCCGATGGCCTTCCAGACTGTAGGCGCTTGTGATTCCTGCCAAGGGGAAGGGAGCATTGTTGAAAAACCCTGCAAGGAATGCGGGGGAGCTGGAAGCAAGAGCGTCCAGGAAAACATCAAGGTGGATATCCCAGCTGGAATTGACAATGGAATGAGAATCCATCTGGATGGCATGGGTGAATATGGAAGAGATGGTCCTGGAGACTTGTATGTGCGGGTATATGTCAAAGACCACAAGCTCTTTGAGAGGAACGGAGAAGACCTCTGGCTGACAGTGCCAATTACATATACCCAGGCAGTACTTGGGGATGATATAGAAGTGCCTTCACTCTTTGGCAAATTAAAACTGAAAATCCCATCTGGAACGCAGTCCCACACTGTTTTCAGGCTCAGCGGAGAGGGAATGCCGCGTGTCCAGAATTACGGAAAAGGAGACGAGATGGTCAGGGTAATAATTGACGTTCCAAAGAAAGCAGGTAAGAAAGAGAAGGAGCTCCTAAAAGAGCTCGATAAGGAATATGGTAAAAAAAGAAAAGGATTCTTTGACAAGATGTTCAGCTAGCTATTCCTGAAGCCATATTCCAACTAGTTCTGTCAAAGGCTCCATAGTGTTTGCAGTTGCCGCGAACATGTCCGTTCCGTGGGCATTGCCAATCTCGTCATATATCTTGAGCTGCTTGTTGTCAGAAGGTGAATCCGCATACAGGGTGTTTGCAGAGTCCCTGGAATATGAATCGCCATTTGCAGTTGCAAGATACAGGGCATGGATATAATCCCAGTTCGCCTTCTCAATCTTGACCCCTCGGTAATCCAAGCCGGGTGAGAGCATCACTACTTTGTGCACGCTAGCATCATCCACTGCATAATTGAGTGCTGCTGATGAACCAATGCTAGCTCCAACAATATAGTATCTCTCAATTGAAGGCCTAATCATCTCCATGTGGGGGATTGCACCGGCAATATCATTCTGCATTGCAATGAAATCACCTGCTATGAAATGCTCATATGTGCCGATATTAGTGCTCTCCCCATGACCTCTCATGTCGATTGCAAGAACGTCCATGTCAGAGAGCCTTTCCTTGAGTACAGGGATTAAAGGGTCGAATGCACTCCTATCCTGCCCATATCCATGAGCAAGTATTATGAGCGTCTCCGGCTTGTCAGTTCCAGGGGCATAGTGCAATGTTCCGTGGATGTCCCAGGAGTCCTTGGTCTTGTATACTATGTCCTCTGACTGCCCCTCTTCTTCCTCTGCTGCAGGTTCAGAAGGCGGATTTTCAGTTTCCGGCTCTGTTTCCGCAGGCTCGGTCTCCTCTGGCTCAGTTGCAGGAGTCTCTGGCTCATCCGAATCTGTCGGCACATGGATTACTTCCTGAGCCGCATCTTCAGATTCAGGAGTTGTATCTCCTGCCGGAGCAGTTGCTGGTTGCCCGATGCATCCAAAGAGCAACAATCCCATCATCAAAAATACGATTGCAAGTTTCATGAGGAAGTTGAAGCTCTCAAATATTATAAATCTGTCTTCCGGTAACTAGTGTATGGAAGCAAAGCCGCTTGTGAAGAAGATTCCTGGTAATGCGATAGAGTGCTTTGCATGCAGCAGGCGCTGCAAGATACAAGATGGGCATGCAGGATTCTGCGGAGTCCGTGCAAATGAAGATGGCAACTTCAACCTACTTGTTTATGGTAGGCCCTGCGCAGTGTGGGCAGACCCGATTGAGAAGAAGCCGCTATTCCATTTCCTGCCAGGGACAAAGAGCTATTCGCTTGGAACTTTCGGATGCAATTATTCTTGTGTTTTTTGCCAGAATTATGACATATCCCAGGTTCCGCATGAGGCAAGAGAGAAGAATCCAAAAACCTGGAAAGAGCATTTCGAGATGAAGGTCGCACAGTGCAGGAAGCTCACTCCGGAGATGGCAGTGGAAGAGGCAGTGCAGAGCGGATGCAAATCCATTTCATTCACATATAATGAGCCAACGATATTCACAGAGTATGCTCTTGACATCATGAAAAAAGGAAAAGAACACGGTTTGAAATATGTCTATGTAACAAACGGATATGAAACTCCCGAATGCTGGAAAATTTTGAAGGGAAAGCTTCATGCTGCAAACATTGATTTGAAGGCATTTACGGACAAGTTCTATAAGAAACTATGCAAAGCCAGCATAGCACCTGTCAAGGAATCAATCAAGACTGCAAAGAAAATGGGAGTGCATGTTGAAGTTACTACATTGATTATTCCTGGCTGGAATGATAGGGAAGATGAGCTTACAAAACTGGCAAAATTCCTGGTTGATATTGATTCTGAGATGCCCTGGCATGTAACCGCATTCATGCCACACTATAAGATGATGTCAACTCCTCCAACAGAACCTGCCACGCTGCTAAAGGCAAAGGCAATCGGGAAAGAGGTAGGACTAAAACATGTCTATGTTGGGAATGTCCCGCTCTCCTATTCTGAGCATGAATCAACAGTATGCCCTAAGTGCGGAAAAAGAATGATTGAGCGCTCTGGAGTCTCTTTAGTTCGAAATAATATGATTGACGGGAAATGCTCCTGCGGAAGGAAAATAAAGGGAATATGGAGGTAATTACCTCCTTCTTGATTTGCCAGCTTTCTTTGATCTTCCGGAAATCTTCTTCGATCTCCTTGCATGCCTCTTGAACTTGGCTGATGATTTTCCAAAGGACTTCTTTGCAGGCTTCCTTGCGGACCTTGCAGGTTTTGAAGACCTTGAGCGCATCTGCGCCAGTGGTTCTGCAGTTGCAAGTTCGTCCAGTTCCGTCGACATCATATCAAGTGTCGGACCGACCTTTTCCATGCAAATGACTAATCTATCTAGCCAGCTTGCAACCAGCTTTGTGTCAGCCTTCTCACCATGGAGATACATCTCCTTCCTAAGCATCTTCATCTCATCCATAAACTCCTTTATCGTCTGAACCATAGATACACCTTAATTTGCTGAATCTGCATACCCAGAAGAGATTTTTAAAAGTTCACCTGAGATTGCATTGATATCACCAAAACAAGGTGCTTTGATGGAAGAAAAAACCAGGCCACCTGCAGTTGCCGGGACTTTTTATCCAGATGACCCGGAAAAGCTCAGAGTGATGATTGAGAGATTCCTAAAGAATGCCAGCGGAAAGGCAGCAGGAACTCCAAGAGGAATGGTAGTTCCGCATGCAGGATACATCTATTCAGGAGCAGTAGCTGCATTCGGATACAGGATGCTGGAAAAACATGCAGATTCAATTGAGAGAATAATACTAGTTGGACCATCACACTACGGCAGATTCTTTGGTGCAGTAGAATCTGGTTCAGACTTCTGGCAGACCCCCCTTGGCCTTGTCAAAATCGGGACTATAAGAGACGAGATTGAAAATCAGGAATTAATTGCAGTAGCACCTGAAATCCATGCTCCTGAGCACTCACTGGAAGTGCAGGTCCCATTCCTCCAGACCATAATGAAGAAGGATTACGAATTATGCCCTCTATTAACCGGAGATGTAGTTCCATCTGTCCTGGCAGAAGCACTTAGCCCTCTAATGGACAAGAAGACATTCCTGATTTCCAGCTCTGATTTGAGCCATTATTATCCTTATGAAAAAGCGCTGAAGCTCGATTCCATTGCAAATGAGGCTGTTCCGAATCTGAAATTCGAGAAACTAAAAGGAGCAGAAGCATGCGGGATAACCGGGGTGAAGACCTTAATGCATATTGCCAAAAGCCTGAAATGGAAGGGTAAGATGCTCGAATACAAGAATTCCGGCGACACTGCAGGAGACAAATCCCAGGTTGTCGGCTATGGATGCTACATGTTTTACGAATAGGCGATTTTATGACTGAATTAACCAAAGAGGATAAGAAATTCATGCTGGGCCTGGCAAGGCAGGCCATTGAACATTTTTTCAAGAGCGGCAAGGTCCTGGAAGTTGCGCCAACTGACATTACATCCCCTGTGCTTGTCGAAAATGGGGCATGCTTTGTTACGCTGCATATAGGTGAGCACCTAAGAGGCTGCATCGGAACTCTTGAGGCCAACCGGCCGCTCTTTAGCGATTGCATTGGCAATGCACTTGCATCCGCATTTGAGGATAACAGGTTCTCACCCCTTGAGCCTCCCGAACTTGAGAATGTTAGGATTAGTATATCAGTACTGACAAAACCGGTTAAGTTCAACGGCTCTGGAGAAGCCCTTTTCAAGGCACTCGAACCTGGAAAACACGGCTTGATAATACAAAAAGGAGTTGCCAGGGCAACGTTCCTTCCGGCAGTGTGGGAGCAGCTTCCAAAGAAAGAGGAATTCCTAAACCAGCTATGTTTGAAAGCAGGCATGGGACCCGAATCATGGAAGGATGAAGGAATAGAATTCTTCTTGTATGAAGCAATAGAATTCTCAGAGTGATTGTAGGATTTTTGCTATTTCAAGACACTCCTCTTTTGAGAGTGTCCTTGCCCTTCTTTTTTCGAATTTTCCAAGGATTTCCAGCTGCTCCTTCTTGAATTTCTTTGAATCAACCAGGGCATTCCGAACAGTCTTGTTCTTGTGCTGGAATAAGTATCGGATGATATTCTCCTGGAATTCTGATAGTTTTACTCCAGTTGGTTCAATCAGGATAATTGCAGAATCGACTTTTGGTGCTGGCTTGAAGAGATGCTTTGGGACTATTCTGGCAAGCTTGATGTTGAATGCAATCTGCGAGGTCACGCTTAGCCTCCCATAATTCTTGTCCCCTGGCTTTGCAACCATCTTGAGCGCGAATTCCTTCTGCACCATCAGGACTCCTCTTTCGAAGGAATGGCCAGCTAGCATGAAAATGATATCCGATGATATATAGTACGGGATGTTGCCAACAACAACTTCAAAATCAGGAAGTTCTGCCTCAAGAACATCCCCGTGGACGATGACTACTTTCTCCCCGCAGCAGCAGAATTTATCCTGAAGAACTTCAATTAGGCGCTCATCCTTTTCTATTGCACATATGCGCGTTGGACTGGTGTCAAGAAGAGCTTTGGTCAGCCTTCCATCTCCAGGGCCAATTTCAAGGACTCGTTTGCCGCCAGCTCTTGCCAGTTCAGCTTCCTTGCATAGCAGATTCTGATCCTGGAGGAAATTCTGCCCTAATGATTTCTTCGGTTTCACAGAAATAGATTGAACGAAAACAAATTAAGGGATGCGCCATCTTTGGAGCAAATCAGATGCCCCCTCCAAAAGAATGGCGGCGGTAGATTTCACGTAATGAAAGACCCGAACCACTAATCTCCCATGATGGGCCCTTCTTCTTTCCATCAGAAGAAGTTCGGGCTCTTTCGTCTTGATTATCTTGTTGCAGAGGTTCCACAATACGGCCAAGCCCAAGTCGAACTGCAGCAATCGCAATGATGTTGTGAAGTCCCCAACCACTATCCCTGAGATGCTCATCCCCGACAATGCTCTCAATTACCTTTGAGCGCATATCGGCAGGAATATCATTGCACTTTGTAACCATCCTAGCTAGCTTCAGCTGGAAATAGTCGAAGGCAGTCTGGCCTGAAGACATGAGACCAGTAGATTCTTCATCAGACAGGAAAGGCACATCCACCACCCTCTGCATTATCTGCCAGGTCCTTGCCGAGTTACCCGCGTCCTTTTTCACCGCAACTGCAGGAGAAGGTTCTTCTCTCCAGGGGATTAGGCCACGACTATCACTACAAGGCAATGGTTGCGAATCAGGATAACGAAAAATAAGTCTCCTTACCCCTCTAGAATTGGCATTGGCAGGAATTGCTTGCCCAAGGCTGCCCCGTATTAATTGTTTACGTAAGCTTTCTGTATTGCATGTGTGTAAGAGTTTCCTTAGTGACATCAATCCATCTTTATGTATAAAACTATTTATAAACATATTTTTTTGTTTTTAGACACATATTGTGACATTTGAGCTTATCAGTCAAGGTGGGGAGCATCAGGTTGGAAAAACCTGGCACTCTGGATTGCTTTCTGCATCTTATGGATAAAAATGGGGAACTAATAAAAAAAGTCTTCATAGAAGCCAGGAGGGTGCCACATCCCATGAGGATCATAAAGCGTGTCCACCCATTTTGTCGCCGTTTCCTTGCCAGCTAATGCGTCTTCGGCTTCGGCATCAGAAATTGACAATATTTCTTCCGCTTTGGCCTTGGGAACTGGCGCTTGCGGAACTCTGGCAGGTCCTTCAAGGGGCCTCCCAAGACCAAGGCGCAGAGCGGTAATCTGGATAATCTGGGCAAGAGAATCCCCATCATCCCACAACACCTCGTCCTTGGCGATAGGTTCAATTACGCTAGAGCGCATATTCTCTGGAATATCCCAGCACCCCTTAACCATAAGGGAAAGCTTGAGCCTGAAAAAGTCCGTGGCAGTCTGGCCAGGACTAATTAGCGAAATCTGTTCTGTTTCAGAGAGCTCATCCACAATAACAATTCTCTTGTCCATCGGCCTGGATTTTCCTGAGCTCTTTGGTTTTGGAGAAATGACCTTTGGACCAAGCAGACGTTCTTTGCAGGGTTTTTCAGAAACTCTAAGTGACATAGGCATATCCCTTGTTGAAAAGATTTTATAAACATACATATTGCTTTTCTAGCACATTCTACAGCACAATCTCATCCTTCTTCCCCTCGAGCAAAAGGATGCAGTCTATGTAGCCATAGGCATAGTTTGCAGCCCCAAAAGAACTGAAATAATCTCCTTTCTCGAAGAAATGCCGAGCATCCATTCCATAGTTCCTGGCATACTCATACACCTGAGGATACTTGGAATCAAGGCCAAGGCGACGGAATTCTACAAGAATCCGATCCAGCTTCAGAAGGTCCTTTTCAGCCCTCTCCTTGATCTCCATCTCCGACCTCTTTTACTAGTTCTTCCAGGCTCTTCCTATCAGACTGAGTGGTGGATTCTCCAGGATATCCAAGCGGAAGCACTGCAACTGGAACTTCATATGATTCTGCACTGATAATCCTTGCAACCTCTAAAGGTTCGAAAGCGCCAATCCAAAGAGTTCCAAGCCCTTCTGCTGCAGCCGCCAATTGTGCATAGGCTGCTGCAATAGTTGCATCCTGAATTGAATAGAGCTGGGCTCCGCGCTCCCCATACTTCACCGCGGATTCCTGCTGCCTGGCAACAAAAACCAGAGAGAGCGGGGCCTGGATAACTGATTCCTGCTCCATGCAGGATATCATCAATTCTTCCTTCTGACTCTCCTCTTTGACAACATAAATTCTGTATGCCTGCAGATTGCCGGCAGAAGGAGCTAAGTTGGCAGCCTCAAGAATCCTTGTTAATTTCTCGCCCTCAATTTCCTTATCAGTAAATGCCCGGACAGAATGCCTATTCCGGAGCGTCTCGTAGAATTCCATGGATGACACTAAGCTTGATAGAGATTAAAAAAATGAGTATTAAGTGCCAGCAGCAGTGCGATTTCCCGCTCATAGAGCAGTACCGACAACACCGTGAGGAGGCTTAACTTCTGAGTTCGGGATGGGATCAGGTGTGACCCTCCTCCTGTGACCGCTGACAAGATTGTCTATGTTTAACAATGTTTATAAAGGTATTCAGAGTTAATTTTGTTTGAATTACCTCGGTGATTTTCATATGGCAGTTACAAAAAAAGTCGTAAAGGCAAAAAAACCCGTTCCTAAAATGGGCAAAAAAAAGGATGCTGTTGATTTAGCAGTTGACAATGTTAGCGCAACATGGAAATTTGTAAAACCAAATTTCAGAGAATTATTTACAAAGATGTTCAAGCTGAACCTTTTTGCTTTTGGAGTAGTTATGGGACTAATCCTGGTATTCCTCCTGCTCTTTGCAGGAACGCTGGTTGTATTCGGCCTTGATTTGACTGCGCTGGAAACAGGAGCCGGGATTGCAGATATAATGTCAAATACTGCAGCACTGGCAATTCTGGTAATACTGACCATCGTATTCTTCATTGTAATGTCCTGGATTAGCCAGGCATTCGAATTGGTTGCTCCAATTATCATGGATGAGCAGCACACAAGGAAGAGATCAGACCTCAAAGAACTTGTTTGCAGCATGAAGATGCCTGCACTAAGATACCTGGTTGACGCCTTGGTGATAAGCCTGGTTGCAGTATTGCTACCAATGGCGCTAATAGCAGTTCTTGGCCTAATTGGACAAGCAGCACTAT
>Ga0180433_10005779_pt1 | contig 16539 bp, 15 predicted proteins | sample SS_ome_8_FD_132980 | JGI IMG/M metagenome (GOLD analysis project Ga0180433, IMG submission 132980) | Hypersaline lake sediment archaeal communities from the Salton Sea, California, USA - SS_1_D_1 metaG | ecosystem: Environmental > Aquatic > Non-marine Saline and Alkaline > Hypersaline >... | reverse complement strand
TCTTTGCCGTGCTAGGCGGGGCGCTAGCGGTGCCCTGACTCCCTTCGGGGACGACCCGTAATCCGCTATAACGGGGCTGAATTCTCCGCCGAGGGTTGTCGGCTGCAGGTCAACCTGTCGGGCGGACGGTGTTGAAAGTTGGGTCCTCTGCAACGTCGCGCCGTGAACCTGGTCAGGTCCGGAAGGAAGCAGCCATAAGCGAGTTTGCGATGTGTGCCGGAGGGCTACCTGACTGGAGCCGTTTCGTCCGGCGAGCCCTGTTGTCGCAATTCGACGCGAAGTGCACGGCTTTTTTTGCGCTCTTTGCGCTCCCGGACTCATGATCATGAGTCCAGAGCGTCTTTCGTTAGCATGTAGCGTAGCGAACGCGAGCGAGGACGAGGCTGGCAAGGACGTTGAAGCAGGTAACCTGTTGGGTTACCGATGGAAACGGACGCAGCCAGACGAAGCCGCAGCCGCGTGCAGCCGCCAGAGGCTTGCGAAAGACGCTCTACAGGCGTGGTTCTTCGAGCGGCACGGGGCAGTGTTGGGTTCGCCCGCAATTGTCGCAACGCGTGCCGGACCAAATCTCCTGGAGCATGTCGGCCACGGGATCGATCAGTGCCGTCTCGTCGGTCCAAATGCCGGCCTCGAAGTTGCGCCGCCGGGCGCTCTTGGCCCCCAGGCCTGCACCGGTGAAGTTGGCTGAACCCAGGTACATTCGCCGAGCGTCCACGATGACAGCCTTGGCGTGCACGCGCGGGCAGCGGCGCATCGTCATCGTGGCAGGCAGGTCGCCCCTGAGGCGCTCCATGAACGGACCGGAAGGCAAGCCCCCATGCAGCAGGTGGATTTCCACGCCCCGCGTGGCGAGCTCCCCGAACACCTCGAACACGCTGACGGCGTCGCCGGCGCGCCGGCCGGTCGCGACGCCGCGCGGAATGTGAACGTCCTTGACGTCAGCCGTAGCGATGAAAAGCCGTCGCCGACACGTCGTCAACGCCTCGGTCAGCACGCCGGCCAAGTGCTCCCGATTGAGGATAACACGGATCACCTGGTGCCTATCGGCCATCCGTCCGCAACACCGTCAACCTTTCGCCGGACCGCCCGGCCGGCGTGATATTGATACGGCGCAGCGCAAAAAAAACGAAGGGAGCCACGAAGGCTCCCTTCCAAACCCCAAGCGTCTCGTTCCTATCCCTGCGGACCCCCAGGTTCCCCAACTTCACGCCGCAATTCGCATCTCGGCGACACTTCCGTGCGCTCCCAATGAGACTGAGTCGAATTCCATTCCGACCCGGTACCCCTCTTCACTCCGCCTGCATCGCACTACAGTCGCATAGAGATTTCTTCGCCCGCCGTCCTGCGAAAGCGGCAGGCACAGCAGAATCCGTTGTCCGGGATACATTGGACGTTCGCTCACCGCGCCGATTCCGGAGCGGGAGATGTCAACCATGTCCAATTCATTCATGACATCCCCGCCGTCGGGGTCCAAGCGGACGCCCGATAGCCTCATCTGCAAACGGGTTCGGGGATGACGCCTTCGATCGGGTGCGGGGAGATTTCTGTCGTTCATGGCTCAGTTGCTCCCTAATTGGGTCGCTACTGAGTGAATCGGGCCCGGGGCAGAGGCTCTTAAATAAGGGCGGCATTTTTTTGCCAGTCCCTCGCCGGGCACGTAGAATGTGCCCATGATCGACAAAAGACCCCACGACGGCTTGGTTGTCCTTGTTGGCGCGGGGCCGGGCCGAGCGGGGCTGATCTCGCGAACGGGTGCAAGGTGGCTGGCCCGTGCCGACTGCGTCGTCTATGACCGCCTGGTCAACCAGGATCTGCTGAAGGCCTGTCCGGACCAAGCGGAGTTGATCCACGTCGGCAAGGGCCCGCGCGGCCAGGCCGCCAGCCAGGAGCGGATCAATCGTCTGCTGATCGAGCACTGCCGGGCCGGGCGGACCGTCGTGCGTCTCAAGGGCGGCGATCCATACACGTTCGGCCGAGGCGGCGAGGAGGCCCTGGCCCTGGCCGAGGCCGGCTGTGCGTTTCGAGTCGTGCCCGGCGTAACGGCAGCCACAGCGGCTGCAGCCTATGCGGGGATACCCCTGACAGACCGGCGGTGGGCATCGTCGGTGACGTTCGTCACCGGCCACGAGGACCCGGCCAAGGGCAAGTCCTGCCTGGACTACTCCGCCCTAGCCAAGCTGGATACGCTGGTGTTCTACATGGGCGTCGGCAACGTGCCGGACATCACTCGCCGGCTCATCAAGGCCGGGCGCGGCGGTCGGACCCCCGCGGCCGTAGTAGCCAACGCCTCCCTGCCGAACCAGCGGACAATCGTAGCCACACTGGACACCATCGCCGAGGCTATCGACAAGGCCGACATCCAGCCGCCCGCGCTGATCATCGTGGGAAAGGCAGCTACGATGGCGAGCCGACTCAACTGGTTCGAGCGACTGCCCCTATTCGGCCGGGCGATCCTGGTCACGCGGGCACGCCGGCAGGGATGCGAACTGGCCGAGCCGTTGCGAGAGCTGGGGGCCGAGGTGATCGAGGCACCGACGATTTGCATCGAACCGGCCGATTCGTTTGGCGAGATGGACGCCGCGTTGCGATGCCTGGGCAAGTACGATTGGCTGGCGCTTACGAGCGTCAATGCCGTCGGGGCCTTGTTCGACCGCCTGGACGAGCTGGGCCTCGACGCCCGCGCGCTGGCCGGCGTCAAGCTGGCCTGCATAGGACCCGCAACGGCCGATGCACTACGACGCCGAGGTCTGCGGGCCGACCTTGTGCCCGAGACCTTCACCAGCGAGGCCTTGGCCGAGGCGCTCGTCTCGGCGGGCGTCGGCGCCGGCACGGAGGCGCTGCTGGCGCGTGCGGATATCGCTACGCCGCAGCTGCCCGACGCGCTCACGAACGCCGGGGCGGCTGTGACCCAACTGAGCGTCTACCGCACGGCCCTGCCCGAACACCTTCCGCCAGATGCGCTCACGGCGCTGCGAGAAGGCCAAGCCGATTGGATTACCTTCACGTCCGCATCGACGGTCGAGAACTTCCTGACCCTCACAGCCGCTGCGGGCGTGGGCACAGGCAACGCGAAGCTCGCCGCCATCGGCCCCGTTACGGCTGAGGCGCTCGCCGGCCATGATCTGGCGGCATCCGTCGTAGCCGAGACGCAGACCATCGAGGGCCTCATCGACGCCGTCGTCGCCGCCGAGGCCGCCCGGAAACCGAAAGGCCCTACCGCATGAGTGATTCGTTGGAGCTGGTGTTCCTGGGCACGGGCACGTCGCACGGGGTACCCATGATCGGCTGTGACTGCGAGGTCTGCATGTCCGACGACCCGCGCGACAGGCGTTTTCGCACAAGTGTGGCCATCGCCCTGCCTGAGGCTGCGCCCACCGACGGGCGCGTGATTCTTATCGACGTATCTCCGGAGTTCCGCCTGGCTGCCATCGCCAATCGCCTGCATCGCGTGGACGCCATCCTGCTGACGCACGCCCACGCCGACCACATCATCGGCATGGACGACATCCGCCGCTACAACGACATCGCCGGCAACGCGATCGACTGCTTCGGCAACGCCCGCACGATCGCCACCACACGGAGAGTCTTTGCCTACACCAGCCGTCCGTACAACGGCGATTCCTGGCCATGTGTCAACTATCAGGTCATCGACGCGCCCCGAGAAACCTGCGGCGTGAAGGTGACCCCCATCCCCTTGCTCCACGGACGCGAGGAAATCCTGGGCTTCCGCATCGGCGGCCTGGCCTATTGCACTGACTGCTCGGCGATTCCCCCAGCCAGCCGGGCGCTGCTGGAGGATCTGGACCTGCTGGTTGTCGACAGCGTGCGATACAAGCCGCACCCGACGCACTTCAATGTGGCCGGCGCGCTGGAAGCTATCGCCGAGATCCGCCCCCGCCAGGCACTGCTGACGCACATCGCACACGAAATCCGACACGCCACGATCCTGTCCGAACTGCCCGACGGCGTCGCACCGGCCTACGACGGCCTGCGGGTAAAGGTTCCGCTATAGTCGCCCGGTGCATTGATTCGGCAAGCGCCCGAGCTTACCATACGGCCTTTCCTGCCCGGCGCAGGCGGCGTAACGCCTCGCCGCCGGCAACAGCCAGACCGGCAGTCGGCCGGCTTTTTCGCGGAGATTCGACATGGGCATGACAATCACGGAGAAGATTCTCGCCTCACACGCCGGGCGGACAAGCGTTTCGCCGGGCGAGAACGTCTGGTGCGAGGTGGATGTGCTGATGACGCACGACGTGTGCGGGCCCGGCACGATCGGGATTTTCCGAGAGCACTTCGGCGCCGATGCGAAGGTCTTCGATCCGCAGAAGGTCGTCATCATTCCCGACCACTACATCTTCACCGCCGACCCGAAGGCGCACCGAAACATCGAAATACTCCGCGAGTTTGCCGCCAAGCAGCAGATCGCCAACTTCTATGACCCGGATTTCATGGACACCCGCGACGCGGGCATCCCGCAGCCTTACGCCAACTACGCCAAAACGAGCTATCGTGGGGTCTGTCATGCAGCGCTGCCGCAGAACGGCCACACCCGCCCGGGGGAGCTGCTGCTCGGCACGGACTCGCACACGTGCACGCACGGGGCCTTCGGCGAGTTCGCCACGGGGATCGGCAACACGGACGCCGGCTTTGTGATGGGCGCGGGCAAGCTGTGGCTGAAGGTTCCCGAGTCGATGAAGTTCGTCTTCCACGGCCGGATGCCGTCGCACCTGATGGCCAAGGACTTGATCCTGCACGTCATCGGCGAGATCGGCGTTGACGGCGCGACCTACCGCGCAATGGAGTTCGCGGGCGAGGCGCTTGCCGGCCTGAACATGGACGAGCGGATGACGATCTGCAACATGGCCATCGAGGCCGGCGGCAAGAACGGCATCATCGCGCCGGACGAGGTGACGCTGAAGTATGTCCGCGAACGGACGGACAAGCCGTTCGAGGTGGTCGCCTCGGACACCGACGCCGAGTACGTTTCGGTGATGGAGTTTGACGTAGCCGACATTCAGCCGACCGTCGCCCAGCCGCACTCGCCGGACAACCGCGCCGCAGCGGCCCAGCTGGGCGACGTGAAGATTGACCGGGCGTACATCGGCTCGTGCACAGGCGGAAAGACGACGGACTTCGTAGCCGCAGCCACGGTACTGGCGGGCAAGCAGGTGAAGGTGAAGACGTACATCGTCCCGGCCACCACGGAAGTGGATGCCGACCTCGACCGCTGCAAGGTCGGCGATCTGACGCTGCGAGAGGTATTCGCAGCCGCCGGATGCAGAATTGGACCGGCCAGTTGCGCCGCGTGCCTTGGCGGGCCGGTGGACACGTTCGGCCGAGCCAACGAGCCGATTAACGTGATCTCCACCACGAACCGGAACTTCCCGGGTCGAATGGGCCACAAGCAGGCGGGCGTCTTCCTGGCCAGCCCTCTGACCGCCGCGGCCAGCGCGCTGACGGGCAGGATTACCGACCCGCGCGAGTACGTCCCCGCCGGCAGCACTATCGGCGCAGTCGAGGCCTGACTCGCTCGGCCCAATTGTGCAGATGAAACGCCCGGCCCTTGGCCGATAATCCATCCGTGGAACCTAACGGACAATCGGCAGCGTCCGAGCCGGCTTCGGGCCGCGTGGCGCTGGTTACCGTGGGGATCGACGAGCCCGGCAGGAGCATCGCGGTGGAGTTGGCGCGTCGCGGGTGGTCGGTTTTCGTCCAACACAACGCCCCGCCGGAGATCGTCAACGACGTCGTCGATGACATTCTGCAGGCTGCCGGCCAGGCTGGGCTGAAGATAGAGGTAGCCGCCGGCCAGGCTGACCTGGCAAACCCCGAGGATCGCGAGCAGCTTGTCGAGTCCGTGCTTGAAGAGTTCGGACAGATCGACATGCTGGTCAACGTCGCAGCCGCCGCCCACGCCTCCCCGGCGGGCCTGCTGGAGATGACCGAGCAGGACTTCCGCCAGGTAATGGACGACGAGGTTTGCCCATCGCTTTTCACCACGCAGATCGTCGCCAACGAGATGGTCCGCCTGGCCGAGGCGGGTCTGATCGAGACACCGAAGATTGTGACGATCAACTCCATCACCGCCTCAGCTGCGTGTCCGGACCGCGCAGCTGAGTGCATCAGTCGGGCGGCGACGTCGATGACGACGCAGCTTTTCGCCGATCGACTGGGCGAGCACGGAATCAACGCCTACGAGGTGCGCGTGGGCTTCCTGGCCGGCGGCAAGGGCGACCACGCCCGTCATGACCAAACGCCCATCAGCCGGTGGGGACGGCCCGGTGACGTGGCACGAGCCGTGGCTGCGATCGCCGAGGACCTGCTGGAGTTCTCTACGGGACAAGTCATCAACGTGGACGGCGGCTTCCACCTGCGACGGCTCTAGCCGCCGCCCCGCGTCAGTCCGCCGGTTCGGCATCGAGAATGCGCTCGTCGTTGCGGGCAACGAGCACCTGGCCGGGCTGGACGATCACGAAGTCGTCGTCCCACTGCCCCAGAAACAGGCGTTCCAGCAGCGACAGGTCCCCTTGACGCAACTCGAACTGCCAGTTGCGTTCGGCTGCCTCTTGCCGCGTTTGATCGATGAAGTCCCCCTCGTCGCAGACGCCCATGGACAGATACAGGAACCGCGAGTAGCTCTTGGTCCAGTCGCCCAACATCTCCTTGACATACTTGGCGTTGTCCTCGCCATACTGCTCGACGAGCTTTTCGTAGGATTGGGCCAGGCCCAGCTTGCCCGAGACGCCCGTCTGGCCGTAGGCCGGGGTCGCATAGTCGCCCTGGCCGAACTGGTTCCGCTCGGCCCAGCCGGTGGTCATGTAGTATGTGCCCGGGTGAGCGTCGAAGTACTCGCGATACCGCTGGCGCGAACCGAAGAACAGCGTTATGCAATCGTGCGCGCGCGGCACCACCAGTGGAATGTCCCTCGCCCGTATGCCTACCACGCCATCGTTGCAGCGGGCATAGCCCAGCAGTATCGCCTCGTATCCGGCGTCGCCTTCCACGGCGGCGATGGCGGCCTGGACCTTGGCGACCATGTCAGCCGTCTCCAGATCGTGCAGACCCTTGTGGAGGAACTCCACGTCCACGCGATTCGGACAGATCGCCGCCAGGTGGCAGGCTTCGCGATAGACGATCTCACAGCCGATGAACTTGAACTTCCTTCGGGACATCTCACGTGGCTCCAACACCTTAAGATTACACATCTTACAGGAAACGCCGTCAGGGCGCAGGCTGCGATTGCGCGGACGGTAACGGCGAAGCTGCGGGCCGGGTCAAATCTATCGGGGCCGCCTGAGGCACCGGTTGGGGTGGCTGGACCCGGTCGATTTTGCTCATCTTGACCAACCAGTACATCAGGACGACCACCAGCAGCAATACCACGAAGCCGATCGCCATCATGTAAACCACCCGCCATTCGCGGAAACCGTCGGTTCGCTTTGGTTTCCCGGCCTTTCGCGCAGATCGTCGCCGCGCTCGCGATTGGGCTGCGCCTGCGACCATCTGCCGTTCCACGTCAGCCAGGTCCAGCTGCTGAATGTCCTCAGCTTCGGCGGTCCACTGGGCAACGACGAACTCGTCGGCCTCGCGGAGCTCCGGAATGCGGATAGGCTTGCTGCACGCTGGGCAGGGATGCGTTTTGCCGGACAGGCGAGGCGCTACCAGCAGGCTCTTGCCGCACGAGCCGCAGACCACGCGGATCCTGCGAAGCATCGCCTCTTGGGCGGCTGCGGCAAAGCCTTCGCCCCGCTCGCCATCGGACTGCCCCTCGCCGGCGGAGTCTTGCGCGACGGCTGTGGAGATTTGACGTCCGCAGTGCGGGCAGATGATCGAGCCGCCTGCAAGCTTCTCATCGATCTCCAGCGTCTGGCGACATTGGCCGCAAACGACCTGCATGTCTGGTCTCCTGTTCGGAAAAGGCCCTGCAATCATATGACGACGGTTGAATCAGTGAGTCGCTTAATCAGTTGACCAGCGGTCTCATCTGTATCGCTGTGCGATAGGCATCCGTCGGCCGGAGCCGAACGCGCGGGCAGTGACCTTGAGCACCGGGGCGGCCTGCTTGCGTTTGTATTCACTCAGGTCCACCATTCGCACCACGCTGGTCACCGTAGCCGCGTCGTAGCCCTCGGCGACGATCTGCTCGGCCGTGAGGTCCCGCTCGATGTACCGCGAGAGAATCGCGTCCAGCAGCTCATACGGGGGCAGCTTGTCCTGGTCAACCTGGTCGGGCTTGAGCTCTGCGCTTGGCGGCTTGGTCAGCGTGCTGGCGGGGATCCTGTCGGTCCCAGCCGCAGCGTTGATGTACTGCGCCAGCCGATAGACCGTCGTCTTGAGGACGTCACCGATGGGAGCCAGTCCGCCGGCCATGTCGCCGTAGAGCGTGCAGTATCCGGTGGACAGTTCCGACTTGTTCCCCGTCGCCAGGGCCAAGTGACCACAGGCGTTGCTGCAGGCCATCACGAGGTTGCCGCGGATGCGTGCCTGGATGTTCTCGGCGGCCAGTTCGCTGCCCTCGGCCGAGAGCGTCCGGGCGAGCACTTGCTCGAAGGCCTTGTGGATCGTCTCGATAGGAACCTCGTCCAAGCCGATGCCGAGGTTGTCCGCCAACTCGTGGGCGTCGGCGAGGCTGTGCTTGCTGCTGTATCGGCTCGGCATGGCCAGGGCGTGGACATGCTCCGGCCCGATCGCGTCGGCTGCCAGCACCGCCACCACGGCTGAGTCGATCCCGCCTGAAAGCCCCAGCACCACGCTGTCGAAGCCGCACTTGGCAACGTAGTCTCGCAGGCCGAGCTTGAGCGCCTCGCAGAGGCGGCCAGTCTCGTCGCCCAGCGGCTCGCAGCGCCCCGGCGTGCCGGCCAGGTCTACGAACAGCACGTCTTCGCGGAAGCTCGCAGCCCGGGCGGTGATCTGCCCCGCTGACGAAACCGCGCAACTGCCGCCGTCGAAGATGAGTTCATCGTTGCCGCCGACCTGGTTGACGTAGAGGATCGTCGCGCCGCTGCGAGCCGCCTGACGCGCGAACAGTTCCTCACGCAGCTTGGCCTTGCCCATCTCAAACGGACTGGCCGCCATGTTGACGATCACCTGCGCGCCGGCGTTCGTCAGGCTGTCGATCGGATCGGCTCCGTAGAGCTTCCGCCCCAGCGCAACGTTATCCCAGAGGTCCTCGCAGATGCTCAGGCCGATCCGGACGCCGCCGATCTCGATGCACTCGCCCTGGCCGCCGGGCTCAAAATACCGCGTCTCGTCGAACACGTCGTAGGTCGGCAGCAGCGTCTTGACGTGGACCTGCCGAATCTTGCCGCCGGCCAGCAAGGCTGCGGCATTCTGAAGTGGTCGGCCCGATGCGCCCGGCGTCGGGCGGACGAAGCCCACCAGTGCAGCCACGTCCGTGCACTCCGCAGCCAGCGATTCCACAGCTGCGACGTTGTCCGCTACAAACCCCGCCTGGCGTAGCAGATCGCGTGGCGGATAACCCACCACCGAAAGCTCGCCGAAAATCACCAGCTGCGCGCCCTCGGCGGCACCGGCGGCAATCATCTCTTTCATCCGGGCGGTATTGCCGGCAATGTCGCCTACGACCGGGTCGAACTGGGCCAGTGCGATTCGCATGTCCACTAAACTACCAAGCCGTCGGGATCGTTTCACCTGCAAACCTCGCGGCGACAGCCACATCCGCCCGCCCGCCAACGGGCGATGTAAAGGCCCAGACCGCCCGCCAGCCATGCGCGCCGTGAGAAAATGGGGCGATTTAGTGGTCCAACGCCAGTTCTCAGGACGATAATATTCTGTAGGGGTGGGGTAAAGCTTAAGAGCTACACCGGCACGGCTGCACAGGCCCCGGACGCCGGCGGCCCTTTAGTCACAGCGTTTCCTATCGAATTGGATGCAGGGAATCTGATCATGCGAATCGGTATCGTCAGTACATCTCTGGGCAATGTCGGCCTGGCCGAGTCCTTCGAGCTGGCCCACAAGGCCGGGGCTGAGGGAATCGAAATAATGTACGGCAGCGATGGACTTCGCGATCTTACGAAGTCCGACCATGCCGAACAGCTCAAGACCCTCGCAACTGGGGCCAAGCTCGAAATCCCCAGCCTGTGCCTGGGCTTCCTGCTGAACAAGCCGTCGCTGCTGGGTACCGACAAGGAACTGACCAAGGCCCGCAACGCAATCCGCGCCGCCATATCGGCCGCGGCCGAAGTGGGAGCATCAACGGTCCTGGTTCCGCTGTTCGGCAACAGTTCCATCGAGCTGGAGGAAGAGATCGGCCACGTAGTGGACGCCGCCGGGGAGCTGGTCGCCGACGCCGAAGCGGCCGACGTGGTGCTGGGCTTTGAATCGAACCTCAGCTTCAACCGGCAGCGTTTCCTGCTGGACAGCTTCGGCAGCCCGGCCCACGTGAAGGTCTACCAGGACACCGGCAACGCCCGGGCCCGCAAGCTTGACCTGGCGACGGGCCTGCGCGACATGGGAGGCCAGGCCATCGCCGGCATCCACTTCAAAGACGTCCATGTCCGCGAGGGCCATCCGCCGGAGTATGACATCATGATGGGCGACGGGGACGTGGACTTTCGCGCGGTCGTCCAGTCGCTACGGGCGATCGGCTACGACGGATGGGCAGTCGTGGAAACGCCTCCCGGCAGCGATCCGCTCGCCAACGCCAAGAGCAACATCGAGTGCGCTCGACGCCTCGTGCAGGAGTAGTACACCGCAATGCTTGCCTCCACGACCACCGCGGCACAACTGTTCGAAGCGGTGATGCTGATCTGCTTCGGCGCCTCTTGGCCAATCGCGATCATCAAGACGCTGCGGACCCGGCGCACCGAAGGCAAGAGCCTGATGTTCCTGCTTCTGGTCCTTGTGGGCTACCTGGCAGGCGTCACGGCAAAGCTGCTGCTGGCTGCCGAGACCGACACGCTCCAATGGGTCACGGTGCTCTACGCCGTCAACGCCGTTCTGGTGGCGGTGGAGATTGGGCTGTACCTGCGGTTCCGCCCGCGACCCGAAGTGGTGGACATGTCCAGCCCCACGCTGCCCTAGGCAGCCGGCCGCGACGACCGCCTGGGCCAATTCAGCCTCGCCGCCCAGCCAGTCAGAGTTCCCTCTCGGCTGCAAGAAGGGGTACACCCGACCGCAACTACTGCCCGATTCAGTCCGGCCCGCGAGCCCAATCCGTCAGAGGTCCCTCTCGGCTGTAAAAAGGTCGCCGTAGTTCTCCCGGCGGCGGATGAGACGCCACGTGTCACCCTCGACCAGCACCTCGGCGGCCCGCGGACGCGAGTTGTACTGGCTGGACATCACGAACCCGTAGGCCCCGGCTGAGAACACCGCCAGGAGCTGCCCGCGCTGCATTGGCGGCAAGATGCGATCGGTGGCCAGGAAGTCCGACGACTCGCACACGCCGCCGACGACGTCCACCTTGACGCCTCCTGCGGCTGCGTAGTCGATTGTTCGACTGGGCGCATCGGCCCCCTCAGCCAGTTGCGCCGGCCAGACGAAGTGGTCCGCCTCGTATAATGCCGGACGGATCAGGTCCGTCATCGCCGCATCGGCAATGACGAAGTTTCGCTCGCCGCCCTGCTTGACGTACAGAACGCGAGTCAGCAACAACCCGGCGTTGCAGGCGATGCTCCGACCCGGCTCAAGGATGATCTCCAACCCCGCGCCCCTCAGCAGCGGGACGATCTGCTCGGCGTATTGGGCTGCGCTCGGCGCGGTGCCGGGCTCGTAATCGGCAGCAAAGCCGCCACCGATGTCCAGCGTCCGCACCGCCATGCCGGCTGCCTTGAGACGCTCAATCAGCTCGAGCGTCTTGGCGATCGCGTCCACGTACGGCCCAGCCGAGTAGACCGGCGAGCCAATGTGCAGATGAATCGCGTCAAGACGGACGTTCGCGTCACCGCCGTAACGCTCAAAGAACCGCTCGGCCCGCTCGATGTCCACGCCGAACTTGGTCTCCTTCGTGCCGGTAGTCGTGTAACGGTGGGTCTTGGGGTCCACGTCGGGATTGACGCGCAGAGCGGCCCGTACCGGCTTGCCCGCGGCAGCCGCCAGAGACGAGAGGTTCTCGAACTCCGCCTCCGACTCCACGTTGAACAGGCCGATCCCGGCGTCAATAGCCTCGTTGATCTCGCGGTCGGTCTTGCCGACGCCGGCGTAGACGATCTTTCCGCAATCGGCGCCAACGGCCTGCGCGCGGGCCAGCTCGCCGCCGGATACCACGTCGAAGCCACTGCCGGCGTCCGCAAGCAACTTCAGGACATGCAGGTTCTGGAGCGACTTGACCGAGAAGCAGATTGTCGCGTCCAACTCGGCGAATGCCTCGGCAACCTTGCGATAGTGCCCCAGCAGCGTCTGGGCGGAGTAGATGTACACCGGCGTGCCGACGGCCTCGGCGATGTCGCTTGCCGCCACGCCTTCGCAGAAGAGCTGTCCGTTCCTGTACTCAAAGCGGTCCATGTTCTGCTCACCAGGTATTGTGTTCCAGGCAATGCGCCATGGTACCGCACGACGCATGCGGAGGCTACCGTGATCTGGTCCGCACCGATACTATTCGGCTACATTCGTGTCTGCCGGCGACTGTGGCAGACCAAAGAACAGTCCGACCGCATAGACAACCATCACCGGCACCAACACCACCGAGTACCGCGCCGCAGCCACTACCGGCAGGTGGCAGACGTAATACAGGACGACCAGGATCACGCCGGCCCCAGCCCCGCTCCGCCAGCCTCTGCGGCGAAGCGTCCGCCACGCCGAGACCCCAAAGAGCGCCACCAGCGGGACCTGCATCGCCGCGATAACAGCCGTCTTGGTGGCGTTCTGGCCGAGTATCCAGAACAGGTACGAGTTCATCGCGACCTTCCTCGGCAGCAGCGTGGGACTTTCCCGGTAGCGATTGAAGCTGTCAGCCAGCAGAATCTCGTTGAGCCGGACTTCCCGTTCCCACCGCGGCAGGGCTGGCGGAACCGTTGCCAGAAGCTGTTCGCGGCGCGGCGTCCCGGCGTCCCACAGGTCCGCGAAGGACCACGGCGAACTGGCATAGTGCTTGGCCATGCCATCCCCGATCTGGCAATTGACGCCCGCAAGCAAGTGCACGGGGATAAACCGCCCGGTGAGCCGATAGTTTCGAACGGTCCAGGGCGCAACGGTCAGTATGGCTGCGATCAGCATCGCAAGTGCCGCCAGCCGGCATCGCCCACGCCGGGGGCGACCCGTCGGCCCCGCCGGCGCGCGCTGGGCCCACAGGACCAGCACAATGAAAATCGCCAGCGGCAGGAACGTCTCCTTGCACAGCGAGGCTGCGCCCGCGACCACGCCCGCGACGGCTGCGCGGAACACCGAGGGTCTAGCCACCGCGCCCAGCGTCGCGGCGACCACTGCGACAAAGAGGAACATCGCGACCGATTCGATCCACACGCGGCCGGTGTACCAGATGCAGAAAGGATGCACCGCACAGACTATCCCCGCGAGCAACCCCACGCGGCGCGACCAGAGCGACGAGCCGATGTGGAAAGCAAGCAACGCCGTCGCTGCAAACAGGCTGCACTGGGCAAGCTGAATGGACCACGGATACCAGCCGTCCGTGGCCGCCAGGGCCGTCGCCAGGAAGGCTGGGTACACCGGCCCGCGATCGACGGTCGGCTCGGGATCGGGATAGTAGGAAAGGCTGCGGTTCAGCCAGATGCCGTAGCCCAGATCGCCGTAATGGTCGCTGTCCAGCACGGCTGCGTAGTCCTGCCGAGCCGTGGGATAAGCCAACACGCAAAAGGCCACCGACGTGGCCAGTGCCAACAGCACAGGCAGTGCCCAGATGCCCCGCACACGACCCGCCCGACCGAATGTGCCGCCGATCGACATCCCTAACTTCCCTTCAGCCACTTGCGCACCGCCTCCGCGGCGCGGACTCTCAGCAAGTCCTCAGCGGCCCGCATGGCCTGGCGGACGGAAATTCCGTCGCCGGCCAGCGAAGTCACCGCCGCGAAGCGGTCCTGCGGCGCGTCGTCGGCCACCTGGCCGGCCACGCAGATCACCGGCACGCCTGCGCGCTCGGCGATGTCCGCCACGCCGAAGGCTGTCTTGCCGGAGCGGCTCGAGGCGTCCAGCTTGCCCTCCCCGGTGATGCACAGGTCCGCCCCTGCCAAGCGGCGCTCCAGCTGCACCGCCCCGGCAATGATCTCCACGCCGCTTTCGAGCCCGGCCGACGCAAAGGCGACAAGTCCGGCGCCCAGCCCGCCGGCAGCGCCTGCGCCGCTCAGGGTTTCCACGTCCACGCCCACGTCGCGACGGATAACCTCTGCCAAGTGGGCAAGGGCTGCGTCGAGCTGTTCGACGATCTCCGGCGTAGCGCCCTTCTGGGGGCCGTATACAGCCGCTGCGCCGTCGGGGCCCGTCAGCGGGTTCGCCACGTCGCACGCCACGCCGATGCGCGCATCGTCAAGGCGTAGGTCACGGCCGGTCATGTCGATCCCGGCTACGTCCATCAGGCCGCCACCGGCCAGTCCGCACACGCATGGATGCCCTTGGGCGTCCACGAACTTCACACCCAGTGCCTGGGCGCAACCGGCGCCGCCGTCAACGGTGCCCGAGCCGCCGATACCGACGATGATGTCCCGCGCGCCTGCATCCAACGCGGCCAAGATGAGTTGGCCGGTACCGTAGGTGGTTGTCCGGCGAGGGTCGCGCTTCTCCGAGGGAACCAACTGCAGGCCCGACGCAGCCGCCATTTCGATCACGGCCGTGTCGCTGCACGCAGCTTCGTCGTCGCCCTCGGCCCGTGCCACGGCCGCCGTGACGCCCAACATGCCTGGCAGCCCCAGCTCGCCGGCTGTGCCCAGCATGCCGAACCTCGCGCGAATCTCCTCGCCGAGCGGACCGAACACGTCCACCGTGAGGAACCGCCCACCCGTCGCGGAGACCATCGCCTCGACCGTGCCTTCGCCGCCGTCCGCCATCGGGACCAGGTCGATCGCTGCCTGCGGATGGGCCTCCAGCGTCCCGGCCGCCAGTGCCGCAGCCACCTGCGAGGCCGGCAAACACTCCTTGAACGAATCCGGTGCAATCACCACTTTCATGTCGCTTCGCCTTTATCGTTCGTGCCTGGAACCGTGGCTCGACGGCGCCGGCGCATCGCCGACGCCGGGCCCGCACTGCAACGGGCCGTCACAGCTCAAGGACTTCCAGCCGCTTGTTAACGTAGGTGCTTCCGACGTTGACTGCCTTAATGTGGCCAATCTGCATTTCGGCATGCCAGTGCGAATGTCCGCAGTAAACATGCGTTACCTTCGGGGAGTCCATGAGCACCCTCCCCAGCTGCTGGGCCCCCATGTATGCCGCGGCGAAGGCAAACTTGGCCGGGCGATCCGGCGGCACAAGCTGCAAGAAAGGCAGGTGGTGGGTAAACGCGACGATCCTCTCGACCCGTGGCGAAAGCTCCTCGATCTGCCGGGCCAAGGCCTGCGAGAGCTTGGCTGTGAACTGCTCGTCGCTCATGCCCAGCCGGACGTGCTGGCCATCCATCCACCGGCTGGCGATGGTAAGGTGCTCGTCCGTCAGGTCGTCGGCGTGGGCCTCGATCAGATGTCCGTATTCCGCCTCATAGTAGGCAGCCGCCCCCGGGGCAACCTTGGCACGGTAGAACGCCTTGGGGATCCGCAGCGACTCGTCGCGAAACGAGTAGTCGTACCATCCGATCGAGCCGACCAGGCCCACTTCGCCCAGCACTGCCGGCTCGTGGTCCAATACGCTAAAACCTTCCGAAGCAGCAACTTGTGGCACCATACGCTCGTAGCGCACCAAGGAATCCTCGCCCGACCGACACCACAGGCAATGGTTGCCGGGCACGAAGAACTTCCTGCCCACAAACTCCGCGAACAGCTTCAGGCACTGTGCCAGCACGTCCAGGTCGGCCCCGGCTGAGTCCCCCACCAGCACCAGCGCATCGCCGCCGACCCGGCAGACCTCGTCCCGCAGCTCGAGAACGGCCGGACGCGACCGGGCAATGTCGTAATGCAAGTCGGCTGTAACAAGGATTCTCATCGTCGAAAGACGATTATAGCCGGCCGGGCATTTCAATCCAGACGCGCCCCTGGTTCCATCCGGCCTCAGGCCCGGGAGATTTGTCGAGCTTTGTGATACAGGCCTTTACAAGGATGGCCGATAACCTATGATGCAGTGTCAGGGTCGGCCTTCGCACCTGCCGGAAAGTGAAGCCCTCCCCATTGCAGGGACGTCCTATCATGGCAATGGATCCAGATCGCGAGACATTCGGGTCACGGGAACTGGCCATCTGTCTGAGCCATTTCGACCTGGGTGTCATCAAGAACATCGAGGAGTTCGCCCGGGGCTCGCGACGAGCGCCCAAAGTGGTGCTGGACTGCGACCGCGGCAAGTTCCTCTTCAAGCGGCGAGCCAAGGGCAAGGACGACCTGGCCAAGGTAGCCTTCACTCACCAGCTCCAACTTACGCTGGCCGGGCAGAACTTTCCCCTGCCGCACCTGTTCGGGACGCGCAAGGACAACAACTCGATGCTCGTGCAGG
>Ga0180433_10005778_pt1 | contig 16540 bp, 10 predicted proteins | sample SS_ome_8_FD_132980 | JGI IMG/M metagenome (GOLD analysis project Ga0180433, IMG submission 132980) | Hypersaline lake sediment archaeal communities from the Salton Sea, California, USA - SS_1_D_1 metaG | ecosystem: Environmental > Aquatic > Non-marine Saline and Alkaline > Hypersaline >... | reverse complement strand
TGCGTCACAAACCATGTTTCGATACATCTTGAGAGTCGAGGTCCATGCGGGGCTCTTTTGAAAGGGTTTATTAACTATTGCATCGGGCAAAGTAATCTTAGTTCGAGGTTTGAACTTCCGACCGGTGTCAGCGACCCGGTCGAGTTTATGGATCATGAAAAACCGCCATCCTTTTTCTGGATGTTTCTGGTAGCAACGGACCATCATGTCTTGTTTGCCGCGCGTAAAACTGTATGGTTCGACGACCCGGGTCGTAATATTGTCACGGGTCACACCTTTACGGTAGTCCACTTCAGCAAGATGAGTTTTGGCGGCAATAGCAACGAGGTTTTCAAGGTGTTTTTCGCCATGGAATTCGGGATGATCGACCATTGGATTCTTCCTTGGTAAGTAAGGACAGTGCAAGACGGATCAGACGCTAGGTGTATGCTAGTGAAGGTGTGATGGTGTGCAAGTTATTTATAACTGGTATGACAAAATAAATGTCACATGTGGTAAAGTTTTTATTGACATGGGCCATGAAACGGACTTGCATACTCGGCTTGGAAGTAGAGGGGGTACTCAAGCGTCACTGAAGAACTCATTGGGTCACACCTGATCCAATGGAGGAGCGACGCTGACTACTCTAGGGGTTTGATGGGCGGTACCCATCCCGCGGTTGGTTACGGTTGTTCGAAGACGACTTTGATGGCGTTGGTTTGGTTTCGGTGAATCAGGGTGCGGAAGGCTTGTGGGTATTGGTCGAGGGGGAAGCGGTGGGTGACGAGGCCGGCGAGGTTGAGTTTGCCTTGTTGGATGAGTTCGAAGACGAGTTGGTAGGTGTGCATCGATCGGTTGTCGTAGTGCTCAATGGCTCGGCCATTGGTGCCGATCAGGGTGAGCTCGTCGAACCATAGGGGGGCGGTGTCCACTAAGGTGATCTGGGAGGTGCCTACTTCGACGACGGTGCCGCCGGAGCGGGCGTACTTCATGGCGTCGGTCAGGCTTTGGCCGGTGCCGACGCAGTCGAAGACGACGTCGAAGCCGCCGATGAAGGCTTGGTGGCCGAACATGGATGGGACCACGGTGCCGGCGACTTGTTGGGCGACGCGGGCGTATCGGACGGCTTGCCCTTCGGATCGGTTGGTGGGGATGGTGTGGTTGGTGCCGAAGCGTTGCATGAGTTCCGCCTGGCGCGGGTGGCGGGTGATGGCGGTGAGTTTGCACTGGCTACCCAATGCGCGGATGGTGGCGGCGACGCCCATACCTACCAATCCGGCGCCGAGGATCAGGACGTTTTCGTGGTCGGTGGGTCGGCGTCGCAATACGGCGTGTAAAGCTCCGGCAATCGGGTCGGTCAGGACGGCTTGTTCGTCGCTGATGGTGTCGGGCACGCGGTGGAGTTGCGATTCGTGGGCAACGAAGTAGGGTGCCCAGCTACCGCCGGTAAACGAATTCCATCCGATCATGGAGCCGATCGGCAGTGGGCCGGTTCGGAAATTTTCGCACAGGGTGAAGCGTCCTGCAGCACACTGTTGGCAGACGGGCTCGATTTCGCGCGGTACGCAGGACAGGGCTGATTCGACGACGACGCGGTCGCCGGGTTGGACGGTGGTGACGTTCGCGCCGACCTCATCGACGATGGAGACGTTTTCGTGGCCGAGGATGGCGGGGAAGCTGGAGAAGACACGCAGGATGGAGGCGGGGTGGCCTCGTTGCAATACGGCTGCCAGGTCGGTGCCGCAAATGCCGCCGAGTCGAGGTTTCAGGCGCACCCATTTTGCGGAGGGTAGTGGGGGTATCGGAACTTGGGCAAGGCGGAGTGCTGATAACTTTGACCAATAGACTTCGGGCGTTGCCCAGCCGGCGATTTTGCATAGCGTCCAGCGCACGGGGTGGGGCTGATAGATCAGCGCGGTCATGGTGTTTGTGTGACGGTCCGAATACACGCCTGGATGATATCCGGCTCATGTATAAGTTGCCAGATGTGACACGCGGCATAAGCGTGGTGGGTCGTGCGGGGGTGTTGTTGCCTGAAGGAGCAATGGCAGCCGATGTGTTATTTTGTTCGGCAGGGGGCATGTGCGACACGTCGGCTAGATCCCATAATAGGTTTCTTAACGTTATTGTTGGCTCCGTTTCGCCATCACACGGCTAAGTTGCATGTCATATCCATCGCTGGGCACGAGAAAAAGTATTCGTAAATACGATTGACTCTGTGTGTTTGCTCGGGAATGATTCGACGTCGGATGAATGGACTTGCTGAACGAATGCAACTCTGGTTTATGCAGACGTAAGCATTCTCATGAGGCAAGCTTCCTTGTGCCGGGGAAATAAAGCAACTCGCTCGCCGCTAGGGGAAAACCATGTGCAAACGTAAAGTCACTGTCTGTGTGTCCAGTCTGATTTTTGCCCTCGCCCAAAGTTCCTACGCCGCTCCGTTGAATTTGTTTATGTCGACGACGCCGGATATCTTCTCGTCGTTCATTACAGTCAACTACGACGCGACCAGTGATTTGTTCACGGCATCGGGTTTGGCGATGACGTACAAGCCTGACGCTGTCACGCCCTCAGCCACGATTGCTGGCGGTTCGTTTGCGCTAACCGCGACGATTGACGATGCTGGGATTGCAACGGCTGGATCGCTCTCGATCACGGGTACGGTTCTTGGCCATGGCCCCAGCCTTTTGGCCGGCAATCTTCAGAATTTTGGTTTTCTCGACGCGCCGGGCGGCGAAATCTTCGAGTTCGTCTTCGATAATGTGACGGGGGATCTTGCTGCTGATTATCAAGGTGCGCCCGTCGGTGTCATACTTGATGCCTCTGATACTCATTTTAATGGTAGTTGGTTGAACAGCTTCGCCAATTCGGGACTCGGTGTCAGTGATACCGGTATGGTTCCCGAACCTTGCAGTCTTCTTCTGCTTACATTGGGGTTGCCGGTGATCTACCGCCGACGAGGCCGATGCTGATTTGTTAGGGCCCACGGGTCCCCGATCGAATTTGATACGTTTCTACGCCCTTTTTTTCCTCGTCGAAACGATTACGAGTTACCGCGAAGATCAATGTAATGATGCGACCATTCTCTAAATCAGGAATAAAGGTAATGAAACTTGCACAATTCTCTAAACATCTCCATCTTGGCGTTTGTTTTCTGACGCTGGTTGTCGCTAGTACGGTTGTTCCCAGTGCAAACGGCGCACTGCTGGGTCTCGATTTGTCGGATACCCTTATTACCTATGACAGTACCGGCACGATTACCTATGATAGCGACACGGACTTGTTCGCGCTCGACGCCACTCCCGCCGCGGTGCGTTTCGCCAGTGGGATCGTTCGCTTTATCGGTGATCCGCGAAGCATGCAGATCCGTGTGCTTGTCAATGAAATGGGTTCCGTTTCTTCGAACGGGACGGTCGATGATCTGGTCCTTCAAGGATCAATCGATTACGACGGCGACGGTGTCGCTGATTTTGTGGATACATTGACGGGGCGCGTGCTGGCGTTCGGGTTTGAGGATACCGGCATCGTTACTGACCGGTACGACTTCCTCTTTGAAGCCACCGGCGGGTTGCTAGCGGACCTGTTGCCCCATCAACTTATCGGTGTCACCGTCACCAGTGAAAACAGCAGCTTCGAAGGGACTTTCGATGTCGATTTCGAGGGCAGAGCCAAGGGTTATATTGGTTTTCACTGCGCGCTTCGGAACATCCAAGGCCAAGTCTATTGTTGCCGTGACGACCAGCATCCGTTCATCGAGCAGGTTGTCGTGACGGCGTTTGACGCGAATGGCGTCGAAGTCGGTTCGGCGGTTACGGATCCCAACGGCCTCTACGTGATCGGCGGGCTCCTGCCCGGTAACTACACGGTGGTTGTCACTCTTCCCGACGGGGCCGAGGCTTGCTTTGATACCACGGTCGAAGTTACGACGACCTGCGAACAAGACGGCATCGCGAACTTCTGCGTGTGCGAGGATGCTGAGTGTGGCCCTTGCGAAGGCAAAGTGACAGAACTAACGTTGCAATACAATGGCACCCTACCGAACGCGCGCATCAAGGTGGTTCAGAAGAAGGACAACGTCCTCGTGTTCGACGACATTGTTCAGCCGGGTGAGACCTTTACGGTGGTTGGTACTGACAAGCATGGAACACTTGGTACCGAGATCTGGATTATGGTGAATTGCCGGTTCAATGCCAAGATCCACACGAGTTGTTCACAGCCCATCGGTCCGGGCTTGGTTCGTGGCGACTTTGAAGTGATTTCGGGTGTGAGCAAAGAAGGTGGGCTTTTGTGCCCGGTGCCGCCTTTGCCGCCGGAAGATAAGTGTGGCAAGTGCGAAGGCAAAGTGAGACGACTGAGACTGCGTTACCGTGGTACCATTCAAAACGCGCATATCCAAGTGGTTCAGAAGAAGGACGGCATCGTCGTGTTCGACGACGTTGTTCAGCCGGGTGACACGTTTGGGTTTGTTGGCGCGGATAAGAAGGGAACGCTTGGTACCGAGATCATGATTAGGGTGAACAACCGGGTCCGGGCCAGGTTCCACACAAGTTGTTCGAAGCCCATTGGCCCCGGGCTGATTCAGGGCGACTTTGAAGTCATTGACGGTGATAGCCGAGAAGGTGGGGCGCTATGTCGGTTGCGTTGGGGTTCCGATGATGATTAAGTGATAACATCGGTTAGCCACATAGCCCTGTGCTGAGACTTGGGAACTGGTTCATCCGCTTGCCATGCGGGGCCAGTTCCCATTTTTTGTGGTGATCACTGATCGAGGTGTCGAATATGTGTCACTTCATGTCGTCGCGCAAGCGGTCGATCGTCACGATCTGTTCACGACGGACAAGCGGAGGTGAATTGGGATGGTCAACTCGGGCTCGCTCAAGCACCCAGCCCCGCTTCGACCAGAGCGTCTTCCGCTGCGACGACGAACTCGTCCAAGTCGAAGGGTTTTTCCAAGATGCGAAAAATGCCGACTTTCGATTCCTGTCGGAGTTCTTCGGTGGAATAGCCGGTGATCATAATGACTTTGAGGTTCTCAACGGCGTGGCTGAGAACTTCGGCTACCTGCAGTCCGGAGAAGTCGTTGGTGAGTCGCCAATCGGCCACGAGAACGTGGGGAAAAAATTGTTCCCCGGTTTCAACGGCTTCGTGTCCGGTTGAGGCTGTTTTGACCTCGTGTCCTTTGTGCGCAAGCACAAACAACAGCGGTTCACGGTACATCTTTTCGTCATCGACGATCAGAAATCGACCCACTTTTCGGTTCTCCGCTTTCGATGGACACGCCCTCGATCGGCTGACCACGTGTTGATTATATGTGCTCAGTTTTCCGCGACTCCAACTATTCTCGCTTTATTGCGAAGATACCACAGGTAGCGTTCACTCCCAAGATCGTCCGATTCTCTGTCTCGGGCGTTTTTCTTGCGTCCATCAGATTTGATGTGGGGCTGGACATGAACAGCAAGTGGCGATCAGGAGGTCCTCGCCCGGGATGATTTGTTGTCCCATGTTGCCAACAGAATCACAGTGGTGCGGCACAGATCAGGATGGCTGCGATCGCTCCGGGAAAACCGCCCTGGTAGACAGCGGTCCAGAAGTCGTCTGAGGCTCGGGTGAGGTCGAGACTGCGTTCGCGCTCTGATTTGTAGGAGGCATGAATATCGAGGACGATGGCATGTTGCGGCTGGCTTTCGATTTGCTGCAACGCATTGAATTGTGCTGTGGTCAGGCCCGCGGGTCGGGTCGGCGGCGATGCCCAAGCGATTCCCGAAGTTGCCAACACTACCGTCAAGGTCAACAGCACAGCCCACAACCGCATCACGTCATCTCCTTGTCTTTACTTACTGAAACCTGTTTGTGCGTCGTTGTTGCCGGCAGGATTGGATGCCGATGCTGCCGGCGGCTTGCTCGCGGGCATCACGACGATCATCATGGCGTGCTGCCCACGCGACCACAAAGGTTCAAAAGTTGCCCGATCGACGGACTGCAAGGGTTCCTCCGCCGACGGGTCGAAGTAGTGTATTCTATCGGTCGATCCTTCCTCCAGGTTCGCGGAAATCCCGATGACTACTACGGCATGATTGAAAGCGGGGTTCTCTCCCTCGTGGTTGATAACGCAAATGACGGGGTAGCCTCGGGTTGTCAGCCAGTAGTTCAGCCCGGTTGGCGGTTTTCCGTCTATTGTGCCGGTTAAGGTGACCAAGTAGAGGGACTGGCCAGCCAAGTAGCGTTTCACGTCGCCGACACGCGTTTCGTCCAGGTCCGCCTGTTTCATTTCTTGCAGGATTCCGTCTGTGCTGAATTTTGTGCGATCAAGCAGGTAGTTGCTGGCCATTGCTACGCTGGCGACCAGGCAGGCGGAATAGGTGGTGGCTTCTTCATAGCGAACGGGTAGTGTGCCGGGCGGGTGCTTCGTGATGGGTCGTGGCGATTGACAGCTGACGAGCATGCACGCGAAGCCGAGGATTGTTGCGAGCATTGATTTCGTGATGGTCCGATTCATGGGTTTGGTCCGAGTGGTTTGGCGGCAGGCCAGGTCGTTCTGTTTGTTGCCTTGGTGACACCATTGTCGCTTAATCAACAGCCATCAATTCCTCGACGTGGGCTTGGACACAATCCGCTAGTGCGTCGAGTTGATATCCTCCCTCCAGAAACGTTACCAGTCGCCCCTGGCAGAGTGTCTCGGCGAGTTTCCGGGTCTGACGCGTCATCCAGGCGAACGCGTCGGTGGACAATTCGATTTGCGCCAACGGGTCGTCCATATGGGCATCGAACCCGGCTGAGACGAGGATGAATTGAGGTTTGAAGCCAGTGATTGAAGGTAGCACCTGCGTGTCAAACGCATGGTAGTAATGGTCATCCCTAATGCCCGGCATCATGGTGATGTTGCATATGGTGCCCATGGCGGCCCCTTGACCGATTTCATGCTCGAATCCTGTTCCTGGGAACAGCGTCCGGGGATGTTGATGAAGGCTACAAAAAAAGACGTTTGGATCACGATCGAAATGGTGTTGGGTGCCGTTGCCGTGATGCACATCCCAATCCAGAATGGCGACCCGTTCCAGGTGGTGTGTTGCCCGCAGGTGCTCTGCGGCGATGGCGACACTGTTGAAATAGCAGAACCCCATGGCGACATCATGTTCGGCATGATGTCCGGGGGGTCGAGCTGCGCAGAAAGCGTTGCGAATATGATCCGCCATGACCGCGTCAACGGCTTGCAGCACTCCGCCGGTTGCCAGTTGCGCAATCTCAAAAGTGGTTGGACTCAGAGGGCATTCTGGCGAGTCGATGAATCCCGCCCTGTCTTTTGATGCCTGCTGAAACCGTTCGATATAAGCGGGTGCGTGTACGCGTTCCACTGCAGCCAAGTCGACCGGCGTCGGCTCGATGACCTGCAGTTGCCCGAGCAGTCCGGTTTTCGTCAGCCGATCGTGGATCGATTGAAGCCGAGCCGCTCGTTCAGGGTGGTGAAGGCCCGTGTCGTGTTCCAAGTATCGCGGGGACCAGACAAGTCCTGTTTTTTTCATGGGCACATTATATCGATCTTGATGCTGCTGCCCATCGACCGGTTTGAATGTGCGCTGCATACATATGACGGGTCGGTGTGGGGAAGCGGACCTTGCAGCACGCCTTGTCCTTGCGGGGACTGATCCTTGTTACGAGACGGGCGCACCATCAGCTAGCACACATCGCCGTGGCGATGTGATTACAGGACAGCGAAATCCGCGCAAAACGCTAAGACGGTTTAACGGACGTGGCCTTTGGGCCTTTCCCTCCCGGCTCCATTTCAAACTCAACCGCCTGACCTTCCGCCAGTGTACGATGGCCTTCCATCTGGATCGAGGAATGGTGCACGAAGACATCCGGACCACCGTCGTCCGGCTGAATAAAACCAAAACCTTTGCGTTCATCAAACCATTTGACCTTCCCCGTTGACATGAATGATTCTCCTTTGTACTTCTCCAGGAACGAGCCAGGCACACCGAACGAAAGGCAGTATGACACTACCCAAGCCTGAGGCGAACCGTCCCCATGAACAACTTGACGGGTCGCGACCCTTATAGCCGCATCAGCGATGTCTGTCACGCGAATCGAGCAGCGGTGATCGCTCGTCGTCCGAGTCGAATTCGCGTTCCACGCCTACCGGTGGCATTGAATCGCCAGGTATATAGGAACCGATAACAGCAGGAATGTCAAAACTGATGCAGCGCTTGGTAGCTTGGTTTCTGGCTGGGCCGGGTTTTGTGGGTGATCGAGGGGTGGTCTACAGTTTTTGGGGTTAATCGGAATTTTTTTCCAATTGCAGGAATCTGATGCCGATTTCGTGAATCATCCCGCGTACGTGGCGACAATGGGCTACTTCCGCCAGCACTTGAATCATCTGATCGTCCAACAGAGGGATGCTCAACATCAGCCTTTTTCCCAGGGGCATCATCTGTTTGTGCAGAAAGGCGAGGCCTCGTGAGGAGATGTTTCGCGTGGTCGCGTTGAACACTGTCTCCCGATCCGATGGTTTTTCGAGGACGCGCACTGTTGCACGTCGTGTTCGGTATCTCAAACGACGGTGACGCCTTGCGTCAGCCTTATTGCTGCTGGATGAGGTGCCGATATCATCCAAGGAGTCGAGCAGTGCCCGCAACTGGTTGGCGGGAAGCGACATCGATTGAACATAATTATCGGATTGTCCCATGATTGAGGAACTCACGCCTAGAGCAAGTTTCGATTGAATTTAGGGTCAAAATAGGTACAGGCACCCGCGTCTTGGGCTCCGGAGCCCGTTCCCATTTTGGCTACTGCCTCTACGCACAAAGTCAAACGGATCTCAAAAGTGACGTCTGAGGGCACCTTCAACGGGTGCCGACTACTTTGGCGTATCGACATAGATTCATTCGGGGTAAGCTCGTCCGGCCTTTAGTTTTAAGGGCGCTCTGTGCCGGGAATTTCGGGGGATGGGTCTCGACGCAGGGCTGTCTGTAGTGAAAGAACCGCGTAGGCGGTTACGAGGCACGGATTGTCTTCTTGCCAGCGGGGGGCGTTATTCACCCAGCTGCCGTCGGGTTGTTGGCGTTCGATCAGTTGATGGCATAGCTCTGATCGCCAGTCGTGTTTGTTCCCTTGGGGGTCGGGGATCATCGGTTGTCCCCATGCCTCCAACGTTTTGGCGAAGACGTGATAGTAGTAGTACAACCCGTCTTGGGATTGGGCTCCGGGCATGTTCGGGTTCGCGTCGAGGGTGTAGTTTTGGCGGATCCAGGCCCAGGCTCGTTGAATGCGAAGATCGTTCCGGTCGACATTCGCGTAGATCATGCTTTTGAAGCCTGCGTAGGTCATTGAACCGTACGACCGTAGTCGTCGTTGGTTATCGACGGTCACTTCTCCGGCTTGGCTTTGGCCGCCTTGTGCCGGTGTGTAGATGAATCCGCCGTCGTTTTCGCCTCGAGCAAAGGGTTGGTCGTTGGTTTGCTCGAGCATTTGTGATCGTTGGATGAATCGCAGGGCTCGTTGAAAGGCGGGGTCATTTGCCGGCAAACCGCTTTGATGCAGGGCTTCCAGCATCATCTGCGTGTTGGAAAGATCAGGTCGGCGATGCTTGCCGTAACCGGCTCCGCCGTACCAGCTATGGGTGGGGTCGATCGGTTTGCCGTCGTTGTCGCATTTGCCTTCGGCCCATTGATTATTTTTGAGCCATCGTTGCGCGGAGATGATGTGCTCTTGTGTTTCAGGTTTTTTCATGGCCGCCAGTGTCATTAGGCAGATGCTTGTCGAGTAGTTGCCGTAGCCGAACTGCGGATCGTAAAAGCCGCCATCGGGTTGGCGGAAGCTGAGAACCCGATGGATGGCTTGTTTGACGATGCGGTGGTTGGGTCCGTAGGTAGGGTGTTGAATAAACGTTTTTGCCGCCAACGCGGTAATGGCGGGATCGCTGTGGCCGGTCGGGCCGGGCCAGCCACCGTCGTCTGCCTGCTTGCTCGCCAGAAAACGCAAAGCTCTTTCGATTGCGGTGGTGGCGTTTTTCCGGAGTGCAGCATTTTTTTGGAGCGAGTTTTTTTTCTGGGACGTAGCGTTGCTTGTGCGATCTGTGTTATGGGCAGATGCCGACGCTGATTGTGTTGCGGTCGATGCCGACGCAGTGAGTTGGGCCGTTGCCATGCCAGCTATCACAGCAAACCAAGCGGAACGCGAAAGGACGTTACCCATGAGCCTCTACCTCCGGTTTCGGGTTTGGTTGCGGACCATAAAAAGGGTGGCCCACCTTAGATATCTGTTTAGTCTGTTGGGGCGGTGGGATCAAGGTTGTACCGGGGGAGGGGGGGCTCCTGTTCTGCGGTCGTCTTGAAGACGCGAAATCGCGTGGGAATGCAATTCTTATCGCGTCGGAGTTGGTCCGATTTTGGTGCCGATACAGTGCAATTTGTTGTTAATTTTTTGGTGGCGTTTTTGGTCATTCATTGGGTTCTGTGTGTGCGCTATTTTATCAGTACGCGGAGTCAAGGGATTTTTTTACGGACGTGTTGGTTGTTTACGGTAGGCGTCGTGGTGTTGGAATGGAGCAGATTGGCATTGAGGCTGTAATTGTGGCACTCAGGATTTTCTCAGGTGTAGGTTCGCAGATTTTCCTTCAAAAGGGCTAGGATTTGGGCGGATTATTTACAGCTCGACAGGATCTGGGGTCGGGGATGCGGTTAGGCCAGGACGTAGCGTTGTTTCTGGACAGTGTCCAGAAGCAAAATTGCGCAAACGGCCTTTAGGCCGCCCAGGCAGGCTTTGTGTGGGGTGCGGGTCAAGGTGGAGCAGTTTCTGGTGTTGCAGATTCCCATCTTTTTGCTTGACGAACCAGCTCAAAGTGTTAGGATAGGCGTTAGCGAATATGCAGCCGGGCGCGCTTCTGCGCACCTGGAGGAGGTGGCTTATCGCTGACCGGAGGTGGATATAGAGTCGATTCGCCTATCATGTCGTTAGGCTCCCATAACGCTCTAAACTCCCTCTCTCGCAGCAGGTATGTCACTCGAAGTGCAAGTCTTTTTTGGTCAAATAGGTGGCGGGATCTGAGGAGGCATGAGGTAGCATCCCACCCTAGGTTGAGCGTATCGTGTCGGCATTCTTTTCGGATCGGAGGCGAAATTAGAGGCGTTGCATTTCCTCGGTGGCTCACTGGAGCAAAAATTTAGGCCGGTGTGGTGTTCCTGTGGATTCACATGAGGCCGGTGAGCTGATTTAGGGGCTATAATATCTTGTCCGAGGTCGTGCAGAATACGTCTTCTCGTTTGCAGATTTCCGGATTACCGAAAGGCGGTCAGGTATTCGGTCGAGAATGAAAAGGGAGAAAGGAGCGTGTAAGCGGTGAGAGGAGTGTCACGCAGTCACCATTCGTGACAGTCACTGTTTTTGTGACCGAGGCCCATACCCTCCTTGCGGAGGGGAGGTGGGGTAATCGTGGCAAGTCGCTTCATTATTCGAAATTGGCGTTGCGGGTTTGGCCCCGCAGGGGAAAGTCCGGGAGCATGGCTTTAGGAATCGCGTTTTAGAACGTTCCAGGCCGGATCAGGAAGCCGGCCGTCGCGTCGATTCAAAGGCAAAGGCCCCGGGAGACATATGTGGAAAGCGAGGTATACAGAGATGAAACGTGCTTTAGGAGTGTGTGCCGTTGTCGGCGTGATGATGTCGTTCGTCGCACCGGCTTTGGGTACGGCTAATAATGGATTCGACACAGATTATGTGTATGCGCTGGAGAGCTCTAGCGCGGACGGTCAGCTAACCGTATTCAATGAGACGAGTTCTACGATCGTTACGGCCGATCTTTTGCCCGGTGGCGCGGACCATACCTGGAGCTCGCTCACTTTTTCCGGGGTCGGCGATGACGATGCGAAGTTGTTCCTGGCGCGACGCACGTGGAACAACTTGCTGATTATCAATCGGATGAGTCCCGCTGGGACGATTGATGTCACGCTCGATCTCAAGAACCTCGTTCCAGAGATCGGTAGCGCCTCGTACCCCACTATCCGCTTCACGAAAGCGCGCCCGGGTAGCGTCTTTATTAGCTGCACCGAGGCGATGGACGGTGGTTCCTATCGGGCGATGGTGTATGAGGTCAGTCTCGACCTGTCGACCTTGAAAGCCACGTATACAGGTCCTATCTGTGATGTTAAGGCCGATGTTTGCATGACGTTGGATGAAACAGACGGGGCCATTTACCTGAGTGGTCATGTTCTGAACGGCGAGTTTGCAAACCTGGACGGTGACGTGGTACGGATCGATACCAGTGGCGGTACGACCGATCAGTACACGACGCTCATCGATGGCATGCGGTATCAGAACACCCAGGGCACCACGAATTACCATAGGCCGTGGGAAATTATCTATCGCCCGGACAACGCAGGTGTGGGTGCCGGCGATAGTCCGACCCTGTTGATCAATATGTTGGCGCAGGGTGCAGCAACCGCCAGCATTGAAGAATTTTACCTCGATACCACGAACCATGCGGTGGATGCTGATGGTAACTTGGCCCGCCGCGGCACCGCGGTCGCTGGAAACAGTGGACTTCATGGTCAAGTAGATGAGCTGACCGACACCGTGTGGATGGGGGCTACGAATGTTCGTTGGCTCAAGGACGACGATACCGCGGGTACCGCGTTGTCAACCGCTGTTAACTATGTTGATGCCGACAGCCCGGTCACTTATGCGGATGGAACGCCCGCGATTGCAGCAGCGCCGAATCCTGATACAGCTTATCCAGAGGTGGAGTATGTCCGTCAGATGTTTGTGACGGCTGGCGGTTCGGCTCCGCTGACCTGGTCCTTGTTGCAAGGTCCGGGGGCGGTCGACGCTGATACCGGCGTGGTTAGCAGTTGGACACCCACCGTCAGCGATACGGGTGCGACTTTCCAAGTGGCGGTCACCAACGATGCGTGGTCGACCCAGGATACCGAGACCTGGTATGTCGCGGTCAATACCGATGCGGTGGCCATCGCCACGGTTCCGACCGTCCCGACGTTGGTGGTGGGCGAGACGTACTACGACAAGATGAGTTTGTCGGCCGGTGCGCTGCCTGTGACGTGGTCGCTGGCACAGGCTCCGGCGGGTTTGACGATCGATAGCGCCGGTCTGGTGGCTTGGACGCCAACGGCCTCTGATGGTGGTCGAACGCATACGCTCATTATTGCGGCTGCTAATGAGACAGTTGGGATTGCGTCATCGGACACGGAAACCTATGTGGTGACCGTTGATGGCGTGCCTCCGACCATTACCGAAGTTACACCTGACCCCAAGACCGTGTATGCGAATGCTGATGGGACCAAGCAGTATGCTGAGCAGATGACGCTGGTGAGCTCGACGCCTCCGGTCTCTTTGCCTGTGACCTGGTCCTTGCTGCAGGGGCCGAGTGGTGCTGCAATTGACAGCAATGGTTTGGTGACCTGGACGCCTGCGGGTTCTGATCCCGGTAGTGATGTCGGTCATACGTATCCCTTCGAGGTTGAGGCGAGCAATGCGAGTCTGACCAATGGTGGCACGGATACCGAGTCGTGGGTGGTTGACGTTGCTTTGTCAACCACTGAGTTTGATCCCGATTACGTGTATGCGATTAGTGACACGACGGCGGTGGTGTCCTATCGGGAAAGCGACGGCGTTGCCGGTGATTACATCTCGGACATGAACGACTGGGATAGCTTGACTTTTGCGGGCGACGGCTCGACCGATCCGCGGCTGTTCATGATGAGAAGCCTGACGGATGACGTGAATATCACCGAGTTCCAAGCTGATGGAACGATCGTCAAAAGTAAGGATCTCATTGGGGATCTGTTGCTCGATTTGGGTGTCACGTCGCTTGGCGCGAAGATCATCCGCTACAGTGAAGCGCATTCCAACAGCGTATTTGTTGCAGGTTGGGGGCGTGCGGTTGGTGGCGCTTACAATGCTAAGGTGTGGCAGATTGACCTCGCGCTTACTACGCTTCAGGCGACCTACACCGGGCCTCGGATACCGGAGCCGCGCGATGTTATGATGGATATGGACGATGACGGCAATATTTACTTGGTTTCGAAGGACTTAGGTACAAACAAGGTATCCGAGATCACGGATGCCGGTGATGTCGTCATGATGGATACCAGTGGGGGGACGACGAGTTCTTTCACGACGCTGATCGATGGCGATGCTTTCGCAGCGGCTTACCCAGGTGTTTGGAATAAGCCGTGGTATGTTGCCTATCGCAGCTATAACCCCACCGATGGAACGCCGACGTTGCTGGTTTCGTTCAGTGACAACATTGTGTCGGCTTCGGATGTCCAAGAGTTCTATCTGGACACAACCGCGCATCCAATCGATGCCACTACCAACAGCCTTCAGTGGAAGGGGCCTGCATTCCAGAGTCTTATTGCCCACGCAGGACAGCAAGATCCTGTGACCGGTACGGTTTGGTGGGGCGACCACCCCGGTAATGTGGTGGGGCTCGGAAATGCGGATACCGTTTACCGATATGGTGGTCCGTCGACCATGTACTATGATGCGGACAGCCCCAAGGGGGTTACCAGTGGTACGCCGGTGATTGCCGCAGTTTCGCCTGATCCGGACGACGCGTATGTCGGCGGAGAGTATGTCCGGCGACTCGCTCTGACCGCGGGTGCGACGCCGGTGACCTGGTCCGTGGTGACAGGGCCGACGGGTGCTGAAGTGGATAGCGATGGTTTGGTGACCGGTTGGACGCCGCAAAGTGGCGATTGGGGTACCACGGTTGATTTCACGATCTCGGCAACGAGCACTGGAAGTGGCACCGAGACTTGGCAGGTTGTCGTTGGTGGTACGGCCCCCAGCATTGATACGGTTGGGACGGTCTACTTCGAATACGGCGGCATGTACAGCGAGCAGTTGGTGGATTCTGCTGGTGAGCCGGCTCCTACGTGGTCACTCATCGCTGGCCCGACCGGTGCCTATGTTGCTGAAAATGGCGGCATGGTGGCGGGTTGGACGCCTGTGCTGGCGGATGTTGGCACGACCGTCACGTTTACGGTTGCGGCTACCAATGAAAGCGGAACGGATCAGGAAACCTGGACCGTTTCGGTCGACCCGGTGACGCCGGTTGTCGCCGAGATCGTTCCGAATCCACACTGGACGCTCGAGAATGTCGAGTACCAGAAGGTGGTGACCTTGACTGAAGGTACGCCGCCGATCAACTGGACACTTACAACGGGTCCAGCGACGGCGACGGTTGCACCGATTGGTGATCCCGCAACGTCTACCTCGGCGCTCATCAGCGGTTGGACCCCGGCGGGATCGGATGTTGGTAGTACGTTCCCGATCACCGTGCGGGCGGACAACTTCAGTATCGGTGGCGGCTACAATTCGAAGTCGATGACGGTCGAAGTTGTGGGTCAGAATTTCGACCCCGACTATGTCTATGTGATCGAACGGTCGAGCACTAGTGATGGTGTGATTGGCATTGACGAACTTACGGGTAACGTTGCCGTTACGGACCTTCTGGCCTCGTTGGGTGACGATGACAAAGCTTGGAGGACACTGACGTTTGCCGGTGAGGGACCCTTGGATGCCCGGCTCTTTGGTGCGCGTCAGCACAGCTACGAGGATCCCCCGGGTACGTATATCCAGAAGAATGACGTTCGGATCGTCGAGCTTGCGGGCGATGGGACGCTTCTGAATGCCGTTTGGCTCGATGATGGTACCGACGGTGCGTTGTATGAATTGTATGATAACCCTCTAATCTCGACGTACGACGGTGTCTGCGAAGTATCGCTGCGGTGGAGTTCATATTATCCCGATAGTTTGTTCCTCGGTGCGGTACAATACCGTTGTGCCAGTGAGGGTACTGAGAACCAGGCGACGTTGTGGGAGTTGGATTTGGATCTTACGACGGTTAAGAACGTCTGGTATGGCCCCAGTGGCGGTGACATGGTGAATGCCGATACGTGCCCATTTGCCATTGACGACCGTAACGGTGACATCTATATGACCAACGATTCCCTCGGTAGTGCGACGAACGATTTCAAGGGTGATGTGATCAAGATCGACTACTCGTCTGGTGTGACAAGTGGGTACACTACGGTGATTAACGGTAGTGACTACGATGAGGGGATTTATCGGCGTCCGCACGGTCTTATGATCCACAGTCAGAATCCGGATGTGGTTGCTAACAACGAGCCGACGTTAGTGGTGGGTTGCTGGTGGGCGGTAGCGGACTATCCGAAAGTTACACCGGAGTTCTATGTCGATCGCGGCGTTGACGGGAATGGTAATCTTCTGCAGCGGACGGGATCGTCGTGGACGGTCGATTACCTTGTGCGGCAAGGCCAAGAGGATGAGATTACGAACATCCTCTGGACTGGTGAGCGGGATTTCGTAGCTCCTCAGAGCTCAAGTATCCGTGGCAAGAAGGGTGATCCGAGTGGTTCGCCAAGTGCTGGGAACGAGTACTTTGCCTACGGCCCAACGGCTGTCTACTACGAAGATGCTGACAGTCCGAACCTCATCTTCCCCGTTCGGTGCGAAAAAGATCCGATGTTTGATGCGGATGAGGACGGCGATGTGGATATGGAAGACTTTGCGGTGTTCCAGCTCTGCA
>Ga0180433_10005777_pt1 | contig 16544 bp, 13 predicted proteins | sample SS_ome_8_FD_132980 | JGI IMG/M metagenome (GOLD analysis project Ga0180433, IMG submission 132980) | Hypersaline lake sediment archaeal communities from the Salton Sea, California, USA - SS_1_D_1 metaG | ecosystem: Environmental > Aquatic > Non-marine Saline and Alkaline > Hypersaline >... | reverse complement strand
TTATATGGCTCATACAATTCTGTAATCAATTCATTAATTAATCTATCTTTTCGCTCTTTAAATTCTTCCTCTAGTTCAGATTTATAATACCTGGATTTATACCCCTTGCTCGTCTTTCTTTCCAATCGTTCTCTTATAGGATCTTTCATTTGAACCATATATACATATGCCATCAGTTTACCAAGTATAGCTGGAGAAACGACAGCTACAGGACCCTTGATAGTTGGTTTTAATTTTTCTGTATCTTGATTATTCAAAACAGTCCACCATGACCGTATCACACTTCTCAGGAAATCATCTCTTGGCGCATAAATATAGTAGTATTTTATCCAATTTGAATGAAGTAACGCCTGACCAAAACCTATATCATTATACTTTAAGATGTTATATAAATTTTTTATTGGCGGAATACCCGACTTGATTTGCATAGTACTTGCAAATAGGAAAAATATAGATACAAAAATATATTTGCTAAAAATATTTTTTAAGCTTTTCACAACTCTCTCCTTTTTTAAATAATTTTTACTCCCTTATCTTTTATACTTTTTATATTATTGAAAGTTATTAATAAAATACAAGAAAAAATATAATAATCTCTAGAAAAAGCCATTTCTCGTCAAGACTTTTAATCCCTCTCTCACAGAAAGAGTAGAAAGCTTATCTTTGTTTTGCTCAATAAAACAAATCACTTTTTCAGGCTCAGTATAAGAATAGGATCGTAAGGCCCAGCCTATAGCTTTTCTGATAAAAAAATCTTTTTCATGAGTAACTTGCAAAATAAGCTCTTTAAACAATTGAAAATCTGTTTTATCTTTGTATTTCAGCTGTAAAATAAGAGCTGTTCTTCTGATCCAAAGATCATCGTCAAGAATCCATTTTTTTGCATATTTGCGCACCTGCTTGCTACCTAATAATGCTTTACCAATAAGATTTTGTGCTACATGATCCACTATATCCCACCAATTTGTTATGCGCACTATCTTTTCGTAGACATCAATATTTTTTTCTGTGATATAAGCTTTAAACCTATCTGCGTACACAAGGCCTGCATACCATAATTCCCGATATTTCGCATTTTCAAAAATATAAAGCAACATATCTCTATACTCCTGGTTATTCTCAGGGGCATACTCTTTTAAAACCTTTTTTGTAATCTTTTTAACCTCTGGCATAACAACACCAAAATAAGGCATCTGGGATTTCATATACCATTGCTGTTGTTTTGCCCGTTCTTTATTAGCAGATTTTACAAATTCTGCTTCTAGTTTTTCAAGTAACTCTTTTGGTTTTTTCATAATTTTTATATTTTTTGGTACCTATAACTATACTGTAACATCCTCACGGGAATAAACTTCCCGTGCATCCTAAAAAATGCGATAAATCACTTCTCTAACTCTTGCAGCTTATCACCCGGAACAATAGAAGAAAAGTCTTGTGTTTCGTCAATATGAAAGGCTATTGAGCCACCTAATACAGCAAGTTTTTTCTCTAAAGATTCATATCCTCGTCTAAAATGATGCACACCAGTCATCACTGTTTTTCCTTTAGCAAAAAACCCTGCAAGAACAAGCGCACATGATGCGCGAATATCGGTCGCTATCACTGAAGTTCCATACAATTCTTCTACCCCAGTAATAAACGCTTTATTATGCTCAACTCTTATTTGTGCTCCCATTTTTTGTAATTCACGCACATGCAATAATCTATTTTCAAACACTGTTTCTTCAATAATACAAGTCCCTTCAGCAATAGACTGTGCTGCCATCATTGGCGCTTGCAAATCGGTTGGAAACCCTGGGTATGGTCCTGTTTTAAAAGAAACTGCTTTTGGCGTCAAAGTCGCTTTCAACCTAACACCAATATCATCTGCTCCAATAGTAACCTCATGTCCCATCTCTTGCAACTTCATCAAAAACATATCCATTGCATAAGCAGGAGCTTGTGGTAAAGAAATTTGCCCGCCAGTCATTGCAGACGCTAATAATAATGCTCCAGCTTCCAATCTATCGTGCATAACTGCATGTTCTATTGGTTGCAAATTTTCGACTCCCTCTATTTCTATAGTTGCAGCTGGTGACACTTTTATCTGTGCACCCATTTTTTTCAAAACAGAGATTAAATCTAGAACTTCTGGTTCAAGTGCAGCATTTATAATTTTTGTTACCCCTTTTATCAGGGCAGCTGCCATCATAATATTTTCTGTTGCCCCTACACTTGGATACTCCAAAATTATTTTTTTTGATTTTAATTGTAAAGTTTGTGCAATAAGACACTCATCACTAAAATCAATTTTTACCCCCATTTTTTCAAAATTCGTCAAATGATAATTAATCGGACGTGCCCCAATCACACATCCTCCCGGCATAGCTATCTCTGAGCGACCAAAACGGGCCAATAATGGTCCCATCACAAGCACTGATGCCCTCATTTTTTTCATTATATCGTGTGACACTTTATACTTGTTTATACCTGTCGTGTCAACCTCAAGTGCATGGTTTTGATGATCAAAGGAAACATTTGCCCCTAGGCCCTCTAAAAGTTTTATCATGCATAATATATCTTGCGAACAGGGAACATTAAAAAGTTTTGAGATCCCATCAGTTAAAATTAATGAAGACATTGTTACAAGCACTGCATTTTTTGCACCAACCAATGTAGCTTGGCCATCTAATCCCAAAGACTGCTCAACAACAATATATTCATTTGACATGTTAGATCCTATGTTTTTATAAAAAAATTTTTACAAGCTTTACAAATGTTAAAACTCGCTACTTAGTTCGTTTCTTACTTCGTATTACTTTTTTGTCGACCACTTTTTTAACAGCTTCACCATGTTCTTGTAATGCTTGCAATTCTTCTTTTTTTAAGAATCTCCACCTACCAAGAGATAGCCCCTTTTTTGTGAGGCCAGCATAATTTATTCTATCAAGCTTAACAACATTATAACCTAATTTTTTAAAAATTCTTCTGACTACCCTATTTTTTCCACTATGTAGTTGAATCCTTACATTTTTTCTACTTTTGCCGGGAATACAAAATACTCTGTCAGCGGCAATTAAACCATCTTGAAGCATCACTCCCTTTTTGATCTTAAAAAGATCTTCATGCCTCAGTGGCTGATCAAGAAGAACTGAATAGACTTTTTTAACTCCAAAACTTGGATGCGCAAGCTTTTGAGCAAGCTCTCCATCATTGGTCACTAAAAGCAGGCCTGTCGTAAATCTATCTAATCTGCCTACTGGATAAATTCTTTCTGAAACAACTCCCCTTAATAAATCCAAAACAGTTCTTCTGCCCTTTTCATCCTGGGAAGTAGTAATATAGTCTTTTGGCTTATTAATGAGAATATATACTTTCTTTTGTTTTCTTATAAGTTTGTTCTTAAATTTTACTTTATCTTTTAAAGTAACTTTATATCCTGGTTCAGTTACAACAATACCGTTTACCTCAACTAATCCGGATTTTATAAACTCTATGGCATTTCTTCTTGAACAAACTCCGGAAGTTGATAAATATTTATTTAAAGGCATTGAAACATCAATCATTTTTTGCTTTTTCATAAAAAATATATCTTTTTTTAAGTTTTTTAATTATCCTTCTGTTAGAATACTCCAATAGAATACCTTAATATTGTTTAATAGTGAATAGGCTCAAAAAAATAATAACTCATCATACCCGTAAGAGTATGTCTAAAAAAACAAGAAAACTCGCGTCTCTCCATACTTTAATTCTATAAAAAACACAAAACATATCGGGACGCAAGAAAATTAAAGGGGCTATTATGTTGAAACAATTATCAATACCAGTTATTTCTATATTGCTTACCCTTTTCCATACCATCTCGTACACAATGTACTGGCCAGAAAAACAGGAAAATGATAAATATAAATACAGACTTAAAAAAACAATTAAAGAAAGAAAACACAAAAAATTAGAATCTATTCTCAAAAAAAATGCAAGAAAGCCTAATGAAAAAATCATCATGCGTTATCCCTTTGGAGAAGAAAGATATCCATTAGAAATGGCAACTATCAGAAGAAATCTCCCAGCTCTTTTCTTGCTTTTAAAATATAAAGCCAACCCAAGCCTTAAAGATATTACATATACCGCAATAGATAAAGAAAACCTTGATGCAATATGCCTTTTTTTGGCAAATCATCCCTACAAAACATCAGAATTGGAAGCCTATATTGAAAGAACAGAAAGCATATATCCTGTCGAAAAAACCCCAGAAAGAGACTGTATCATCTCTTTCATGTTGGATACTATGAAAGGAAAAAAAAAGCTTCAAAAAATAAATCTTGAACTTCCAGAAGAAATATATAAACAAGAAACCTATACAATAAAATATCTCAGAATAGGAAAAAAATTCGAACAAACAATAAAAGAACTTTTACCTCTCCAATTTAGCCCTGAACACGCCAAGTATGTGAAAAAAGAACGCAGGATTCACTGTTCTATTTTTAGCAAACTCTATGCCTATAGAGGAAGTAAGAGTAGGATGGTTAATAATAACATAAGTAAAGGATCTGTAAAATACTCACTTGAAAAGCTCCCTGCAGAAGTTTTTAACGTATGTTATAAGCACAGACGTTTTTTACCTCATCTTATCGTAGAAATAGTACCAGAATACCTGTATATAATTGCCAAAAAAATAAAAAATCCTAATATTGTAAATAAACAAAATGTTACTATTGCACACTTACTACTGAAAGCATTATTTGAAACACAAGACCAAGAAGAAAAAGAAAAAATATCAAAAGGCCTGAAGCGCCTTTTAAAAAATGGGGCAAATCCATGCATCAGAGGCAACCCTTATCAGCTTATGTATTCTGATGGAAAAGAGATCGTTCGTAAAGAATCTTTATGGACCATGGCCATTTCCGACCAAAACGCCTTTGACTTGTTACTTGAGCATGCTGATTTGACAAAAAGAGATCCCCAAACAGGCGAAACTGCAATACATCAGGTCATGTCCTTGGGTATGCAATATCCAAAAAAATATATGCCTCAACTTGAAAAGCTTCTAAAAAAAGCAAAAGACTCAAATGGCTCGCTAGTTATTAACATCGACGATCTATTAGGATTTACTCCCCTGCATAGAGCTGTCTTGTACCGAAATAAAAAAGTGATTTCTTTATTATTTAAATATAAAGCAAATCGACGCCAAAAAAATAAATTTGGGCAAAAGCCCAAAAAAATTCTTAGAAGTTTGTATAGAAATAATAAAATTTTTAAAACTGAGTATAATGAAATAAAAAAAATATTTCTGGCAAATGGTGCAAAAAATCATAAAGCATCTCACAAAAAGAGCAAAAAACGTAAAAAAATAATTATTTAGAGCTCTATAATTTTTTTGATAATAATCTTTCTAAAACTTTTTGTTTGCTAGCCTTTCGTTACAGCTCTCGATATAATACATAGCATTATACTCGATCTTATTCAGGCCCGACGGGGAGAGATCAATTTTTCCTTTAAAAGGCCTATCTAATTTTACTTTTTAATTATTTTTTACTTAAAAAAAATTAACACTTTAAAAAATCTCAACTTTCTCTATCTTATTTAAAGACGCTAGTTAAAAAAATAAGTAGCAAAAAATAGGAAAAAAATATGTCGAAAAAAAAAGGGTCTTTAGAAGTTATTTGTGGACCAATGTTTTCTGGAAAATCTGAAGAGTTAATACGGCGATTAAAACGGGCACAAATTGCACGGCAAAATGTCTTAACCTGTAAGCACAGCTTAGATGATAGATATATGATTGAATGTATTATTTCTCATGATGGAAATAAACTCGAAGCTGAAGCTATCGAAAACGTAGATGATATTTTACGTTTAGGAATGGATGAAAAAATTGAAGTTGTTGGTATCGATGAAGTACAATGGTTTGATAAAAAAATTGTTTGTATCATTTGTGAATTAATCGAAGCGGGCAAGCGAGTTATCGTCGCTGGTTACGAACTTGACTTCAGAGCAAAACCAGTAGGGCCTATGCCGCTACTTCTTTCAATCGCAGACAAAGTAACAAAATTGCAAGCAATTTGCACCATATGTGGCAAGGATGCAAATTTAACTCAGAGACTCGTTAACAATAAACCTGCAAAATACGAAGATCCTGACATTGTCGTTGGTGGCGCAGAAGGTTATCAAGCTCGATGCAGGAGTTGTCACAAAATTGACAAAATGCCTCATTTTGACTGTGACGAAAACAACCTTACATAAAACTATAAAAACCTATGAGTAAGGCAAAAGTTTCGTATCAATGCAAAAACTGTAATTACAATACAGTAAAATGGTTTGGTTGCTGCCCAAAGTGTAGTAAATGGGAAACGTTCCAAGAGGTACAACCTTCATCATCTGTACTTACAAAAAAAACAAAACAGGTAGAAAATTCTTTGGTTAGTTTACATACGGTAACAACAAAACATAAAAAACGTATGATGTCTGGGATTTCAGAATGGGACCGCGTAGTAGGCGGCGGAATCATGCCAAGCTCTTTACTTATTTTAACCGGTGATCCAGGCATTGGAAAATCAACCCTACTGTTACAAATCTCAAACAATCTTGCTGAAAATTATAACGTCTTTTACTTCTCTTCAGAAGAATCTCTCCAACAAGTTAAAAGTAGAGCAGAGAGACTCAGATGTATTAACGAAAATCTATTGTTCTCAGATCAGGCTGATCTTCAAGCAATCATACAGATTGCTCAACAAAAAAAACCTGATTTATTAATCATAGATTCCATACAAAATTGTTACACAAATGACAGCAAATCTATCCCTGGCAGCATAAGCCAACTACGCGAATCTGCATTTTTATTAATGAGATTGGCAAAAGAAAATGACATCGCTACCATTGTCAGTGGTCATATTACCAAAGAGGGGAATATTGCAGGTCCAAAAACATTGGAGCATATGGTTGACGGTGTATTTTACCTGCAAGGTGAAGATCGTTGGCAAACCCGAGTATTACGCTCAGTAAAAAACAGATTTGGGACGATTAACGAACTTGGGTTTTTCCATATGGAACAAAAGGGCCTGAAAGAAGTGCCCAATATTAACCAACATTTAGTTGAGCAAGTTTCCCATTCACCCGGTTCTGCATTAGTTAGTTTTGTTGAAGGCTCTCGCCCCCTTTTGCTTGAGCTTCAAGCACTTACTATTGCATCAAAATTAACTATGCCTCAGCGAATCATCTCTGGCATTGACCATAAACAAGTAGTCTTAATCGCAGCTATTTTGGAAAAATATTTAAAAATTAAGCTAAGCACTCAGGACATATTTTTTAAAGTCGGGGGTGGCTTTAAAATCAAAGGTAGCTCATCAGATCTTGGCATTGCTCTTGCCCTGCTCTCAAGTTACTTCCAACAAAATTTACCACCTAAATCACTTGCACTAGGTGAAATAAGTTTAACAGGCCAAATCAAGCCTATTAACCAGATTAATATGCACATTAAAGAGGCTGCTAAATTTGGCCTCGCACAAATTTTTGTCGCTCGCAACCAAAAGCTTGAAAAAAACACATGCTCTGTCAAATCATTTGGCAATGTATATGAACTGCTCACTTTATTTGATAGCGAGTAACCCCGTCTCTTTTTATTTCTTTTTCCTTTTTTCTCCCGCTTCTTTCTTCAACCGTTTTTTCATCTCTTTTTCTTCTCTTTTCTGTCTTCTTTTCAACTCCCGTGCTCGTCTTTTTTCTCTCTTTTTTTGTATTTTAAACATTTGCATAGCTCTTTTTTTGTCTAGTTTTGCTTTTTTCTCCATGGAAACACCCGTTGTTTTTACTCTCTTTCTTTTCTCTATAAATTCTAATTTTTTTCTCTTTTTCTTTTCTCGAGGTTTATATTGGTCATTCATACCACAGCAATTAATTGCTGCAAGAAATAAAACTATTGATAGTATTTTTTTCACAAGATTACCCTTTCGCCTTATCTTACCATTACATAAACTATCTTTAATATCAGCCATTATTTTTTTATATATTTTGGCATATATATTACCAAGATCCAATTATTATACAAATAATTTGCAATAATTATAATTCAGCTACCCAATTTATTTTCCTTCTCATAGCTTTTTTTTAATTCTTCAACAAGATTTGATAATTTACTTTTCTTGTTATATAAATACTCTTTTTTTGCTAAATCTTTAAAATCATGCTCTTCCCACTTTTCTTCATTTTTCACTAAATTTAACATTGTTTTCTTTGAAGAATTTTGTTTGTGATATTTTATTCTCTTTTCAAGAGTAGCCTCTAAGTACTCTGCTTCTGCCACTCGAGTAAATCTTCTATATCTATTAAATCGCTTAAATCGCTCTTTCTTTAGTATTTTCAAACGTTTGCGTAAAATACACCCAAATGCCAATAATAATTCTTCTTTTGTGGAATCATTATTAAAAGTATATGTAAAGTCTTCTTCTAGTTTTTCCTTACTCTGCTGCACTGTCAATTCATCTCTAAAAATAGATTTAAACTCATGATTTACATTAACCCAAGATACAGTTTCTTCATATTCTTCAAGAGAAATCTCAAACCTATAGTCTATTTCTTCTTCTTTAAACCTTTGAATCTGTTTTTCTAAAAAACTTATTTCATTCTTGCGAGTTATAATTTTTGATCCTTCAGCTATTTCTCTTTGCTCTTTAAAATAATTGTCTATCCAATCACTATCACCACTACCCTCTTTGAGAAATTTGCTGAGAATCTCCAATTTTCTCCCAATGAGACCAAACTCATTATATAATTTCTCTCGAGTCCTTAAATCTTCAAATGTCTGAACAATAATCTTTTTTTTCTTTTCAATAAGCTCAATCAACTCTTCAGTCGTTTTTTTCTCATGAAAGCGTATTTCTTCAACAACCTTTTGCTTGAATTCTTGATAAAATTTTTCTTGCATCATCTTTTTTTCTTCAAAAAGACGCTTTTCTTCCTCTTTTACCCGATTAAACTCTTGTTCCTGGTTTTCACAAACTTCAAGAGCCTCTGAAAGTGCGATTGGCTTTGGTGTAAAAGTCTCCGGTAGAGACATCCGCTCCGGCAGATGAACCATGTTACTAATTGCTTTTTCCAGCAACCCAGGATTTACTCGATCTTGTACATCTTCCTCACACTCCACCTCATCTTGGACACCCCTTCTTTGCTCACGTATATACTTCTCTATTGCCTCTGCCCTCTTCATATTAAGCATTATAAATGGAAACTTTTTCGTATCATCACCCTCTAGACTTATATTAAGCAATGGTGAAAACTTCTCACGCTTCATCAAATAGGCTTCAATTAAATAAAGATTATATAAACATTCAATAAGCTCATCTTTTGTAGAGCTTACTGAATATTCAGGAAGCCACGAATTCAGTGCATATATTGTTGCTTTACAACTTCTACCATCTCGCAAAATGTAAAACATCTCACCAATTTCATCTACTCCCTCATTTATTTTTCTATACTCTTTCTCACAATCTTTTTTAAGCAGATTAATTTCTTCACATAATTTTTGTATTCTAGTTCCAAGCTGTTTAATACTTCTTTTTCTATTATGGAAACACCTCATAAATTGATTCAACTTTACCTTTTTTTTGGGAAAAACTTTACTTGCATCACCAAGAATAACATTTATCCCTTCTTTATCTGCGCTCTCTTTCAGAATAACGCATATAGGATTTGTACAAAAATTCTCTTGATTCAGCATGGCATGGACAGGTAAAATTACTGAAAGTGATAAGAGAAAAAATATTATGACACACACCTGTTGCTTCTTCATAGTGCCCCTTCCCTTGGTTTTCTCCATTTATGAAACTGCTTTCAAGATTAGTCATAGCACCTCAGATGACCAAAAAGTAACACAAAACTTTAAATTTTAGACAAATCGCTTAATTATAAAGCTATGATCCATCAGATATAAAAAGAGCCATCCCTCGACACGCAGCTAACGCTGCTGCTCGGGACAAGCGGGACACAGTGAGGTGTAGCTCTCTTGCTACCCCTCAAAAAAACTTAGATTAAACCCTTGGTTCTATCTTGATTCTATCACTGTCATTCTACCAGTTGCAAAAAGATCATCATCATGAGTGCATGGTATAATTCCCTCGTTAAAAGCTTGTAGAAGTGTGTTCACTTTATTCTTAAATGACATGCAAACCCGCATATTTCTTAATACATGATATTTAAGTCTGTTATTTCTTCTCACTTTTCCTGTATCAACAATTATTTCACCTCGCTCTTCTTCCAATTTTCTCTTTTGGTCCCCGGTATACATATCTTTATTTTCAGGATTCATAAATATTCCCAAGAACCCATTACTATTATTTATCGCCGCAGCTTTAAGAATATGATACTCAGCTACTGCAGCTACTTGCTTGACTCGTGGACCATTCTTTTTGGAATTATAAAATTGTTCAAAATTATCAAACCCACTTAAGTATAATATTTTTGCTGCTTGATATATTGAAAAGAGTTTCTCTCTTTCAAGCATCTGAAAAGCTATTTCAAAAAAGTTATCCGGATCGATATCGTAAGCAGTCATAATAGCATTGGTAATACACGCTACAGATTCTGCAACAATCTCATCCATAAAAAATGAATTACCAAAGCTATCGCTACCGCCTACTTTTTCTATGGCAAAATTCTGCCCTAACCATCGAGTAAAATTATCTGATCCTACACCAATCTGATGATTCATCTCATGAAGCGAGGTTTTGGCAATTTCTTCTTTTCTAAATACAATCAATAGATTGGACATTGAAAAATTTGTCGCAGAATTGGCATGTACTGCTCTAAAAATTTTATTACGCTCAGGAAATATCTTTTTACAGGCAGTCGGCAACAGATGTATATCTAAATATCCACGCTCCCAAAGATTTACTATTATTTTTTTATTCTTTTTCTCTGGACCTGCATATTTATATAGATCCCTCATACTAACTCTTATTCTTGGGTTATAATCTATATCTACACATAATGCTGAAAATAGCTTTTTACACACAAAAAGCTCTGTCCCGATTCTTTTTGCTATTTTGTCTCTCAAGCCCTTATCCAAACTATCTGTCGTCCATAGTCTTAATCCAGTTATCTTCTGATCTTCAACAGTATCAGTGAGGATAAGTTCATATCCAGAAAGATACCTTTTATTTTGGGAAACAAAATCCTCCAATACTTGCAATGACGTACATGGAGGGAAATAACAATCATTGACAATCCCCTTAATAACATCAGGCTTTAACACCCATACATCTGGTTCTGCTAAAATATCATCCTTGGGCTTAAGATATCCTTTTTCATTTTTAACAAATATTATGACCAAAAACTGTTCCGTACCTTTTTCAAAAAATTTATTTATAAAATTCTTAACATCCAGATCTTGACTCTCTGCCAAAGTAGAAATAGTTTCATAATTTAGATTTTCACCTTTTTTTCCAAAGCATTTTTTTAAAAGCCCAAGCTTTTGTTCATCACCTTTACAAATTATTTTAAAAAGCTTAAATAATCCTCGTCGAGCAATATCTTTTGCTTGTTCTGAGTAATATTGATAATATTGCGTTTGCTCATCTTCATAGCTTTCTTCTTTCCCTTCAAACTTTCTTTGATGTCCTGTTATATCTTTGACGTGACGGTAATCCCTTACTCTATTTATAAACAAATCAATAAATTGACCATAAAAACATTTCCTCTCACACTTAGAAAGCATATCAAATTGATCATATTCTCCAATAAGTTTAAGAAATTCAATAAATTCTTTTATAACAAAAAATCTATATTTACCAACTATTGGCCTCACTTCACAGGTAATATACTTCATATGCTCAGCAATAGATCTGGCATAACTATTAAGATATTCTCTACTAAATTCTTTCTTTACGATCTCTCTTTCTTTATCAACATCATAAAATCCTGGATATTTTTGATTCACTTGTTTGACTACTTGTTCAAGACTTCCAAGAAATTTCTGAGAATCATCACCCATTTTGCTCATCCACATAGGGTGAATAATTGACGTGCTTAATAAAAAAACAAGAGAAACAAAAGATACTTTTCGTATATTCATAAGAAAACCCCATTTAATTTAGAAATTAGAAAAAATTATTAAAATTATACACTTAATAAGCTTAATTATAGCAAAAAATCGCATAATATCAAATTTTAACGATAAAAAGAAACTTTCTTGACAATATGTCAAGAAGATTGATTTGAAACCGCTTTGGGAGAACCTATAGAAAGAGCTACGGGATCTCGCAGCTCTTTCTTTTGCTTTTTGAGCTATTTATATCAAATCTCAGGCTCAATCACATCCATTCTACCGGTATCAAATAAGAAAGCTGGGGTCTCGCCCCCAAAAATAAGATCTTCAGGAATAACTTCGGGAACTTCCCCCTCATCATAAAAACTTTGAGGAACCGTCCACTGTTTCTCGTTGATTATATCCCCTTGGCCAAAAGCTTTTATTAACTTATTCACCTTATCTTTAAACTCCTGATCATTCAAACTTTTCTTTATACATCCTTCAAGCTTTTCCGACACTTCGCCTTCATTTTCTGGTTTCATAAATACCTCAAGATAATCATTCATGTTATTAATAATCGCAGCTTTAACAATAGGATAATCAGCCATATCAAGCTCTTGTAGAATAACTGGACCACCTTCTTTTGGAGATAGAAACTGTTCAAAATTTTCAAACCCATGGAGATACAACATTTTTGCTGTCTGATAAATAGCAAATAATTTTTCTACTTCCCACATTTGCGCAATATCTTCCCAAAACTCCTCATCTCTGGCTCCAGACTCATATGCGGTCATTATTATATTTGCTAAGTTAGCCGGTGGATCAACTACATCTTCCTGAAGTCCAAGTGGATTGTCTCGCTTCATACTATGATCAAATGCATAAAGGTTTTTTGACCAACCAGTCTTTACAACATCCTCATGCCCAAGATTATGATGTATCTCATGTAACAATGTCTTTAATAAAGCTTCTTTTCTGAAAGTAACTACATCATTTTCCACCTTAAAACCTGAAACAACCTGATTATCTAAAAATTTTTTCTTCTTTTCTGGAAATACTCTTCTTAGTAGACTCAACATAATAAAAATATCAAATTTTGCAGTGCTCAACTCTTTCTCTACAGCATCAAATAATTCTTTAATTGTTGCTATATCCACAATAGATCGTCTTATAATTTTTTTAATAACTGATTCTTCTAAACTAAGTTTTTTATTTTTTATATCAAAGGGTACCAAGAAATCAGGAATTTCATTTTCGCTTATAACTTGAGATCTAATATTTGAGGGCCTAAATTCTCTAAAATTAAGACTTTTTTTAAGTTCAGAAGCTAAAATTTCTGCATATCCCCCCAGTTGTCCAACAAAAAACTCTTTTATCTTCCTCAGAACAATATCTTCTTTCAATCCATAATGATCAAACTCCACAAACCCTGGAGAACCACGCGGTAATCCCTGCTCAAAATATATTTCTGTCTCACCGAACTTAGCTAAAACCTTTTCACTCGTTTTTTCAGCTTTATAAGCAAAAAGTTTACTCGCATCTTCTTTCGTATCTTCATTTTCCAAAAGTTTTTTTATATGTTCTCTTGTAAGATCCTCAGGTTTTAGGTTGAAAGGAACATTATTTTCTCCAAATTTACTAACTAAAATCCTACCCATAAATTTTCTATATATTTTTTTTAATTCATTAATTTTCTCTATTGACTCTCTCGTTCCAAGATCATCCTCTTGGATATTAAGTAATTCTCCTAATTTTTTCATCTCGGTATCATTTTTCTCCTGGCTCCAAACAACACCAGCTTGACCCAAAAAATTACTAGCTATCTTACAACTAGGACTTTCTTTAATAAGCTCCAAATATTCAAAGTATTCCTCTGGAAACACATATACTGTTCCAAGATCTTCTAGGTCAAACTTAACATCCATATTATCATATATTTTCTGTGCAAATGCTTTAAGATATTTTTGCTCAAACTCATTCTCTTTTGGTTCCAAAGAAATACCAACTTTTTGAGCAACATCTTGAAATTCTGAGATCAGCTCCAGAGAATCATTACTCATGTACTTTAGCCATGGCATATCTTGCATAGGCTGAGTAATTCTTGGGATAAGCAAGCACACAATAGAAATAACATAAAATCTTCTGATATTTATACAAAAACCCCTTTTTTATAAAAAAATAACCAAATCCCACCCCTAATTTCATAATATTAAATATTTTTATTTAATGTCAAGAGATTTTGAGCATATTTTGAAAAAAGATACGTTTTTTATAATTCATGAATCAAATATAGAAAAAACCGTGGGTTTTTACGCCACGGCCTGATTTAGGTTTTTTGAAAACAATTTATTTGCTATACAGAAAAGTCACAAAATTCTAAAATTTTATTACGTAATTGAAACTTTTTATACAGGTTATGTGCTTGTTCTTTCTGTGTTAAGCTATCAAAATTATTATTTAGTTCCTCTTCCTGCTCCTGTACCATTTTGAGCACATCTTCTCTAGAATAATCCTCTTTTTGATACCAATAAAAACATTTTTCACTTAAAACTTTTTCTTCAATATCTTTGGCTTCTAAATAATTAATTTTTTCATTAAATTTATATTTCTTCAGGTTCTCATTTTTTAATATAAAAATCTTTTGTCTTTTAAGATTTACTAAAACATCTAAGAGCTCTACTTTTGTCGCATTTCTTTTATATTCAGTACTATACTCATGATTTAAACGCTCACGAGCCTGTGTAACAGATTCACCAGTTTTTAAAATTGATGATAAGGTATAGTTGCGTTCAACCAGATCTCCTATCAATTCAAACCGTTCTTTATGATCCAAAAATTTTTCACATATAATTTCCAGCTTTTCTTTTACAATCCTTTCATAACATTTAGCAAGTAAAATTTCACGTTTTCTTGGAACATATAAACCAAACTCAAATCCATTTTTTGCATCTTTATTTATCCATTCAATCGGGAAACGCTCTTCACCATTAATCTTATCTTTACTATTATCAATATAGCGCATAGCGCAAAGATTAAGAGTAAGAATAGATAAGACAGTGAGTAATAAAATATACGATTTTCTTTGCATAGCATTCTCCTTATTCTTAGAAAAATTTAAAAGATCATCCGGTCACTTTACCCCAATAATTCGTAATCGCTCATATATCACAACAAATCTTGCTCCTTACTGCTTAGATCATGTTTTTTTTCCTTCCGGCATATCACTCGATTCATCAAAAATTTTTTGTTATATAAACCCCGAAAGTTCAATCAATCTTAAAAAAAAGCCTCTTGGCTTTTCATCAGAAACTTTTCCCCCCTTTTTTTCAAGTCCAACAGCATCTCTCATAGCTTTGCTGTTCACGTTTAATACTGCAATTCAAACTTTTTACTAAGGGGTATTTTTTACCTCTTTGCTCCATTTGCAATAAGAAGTTTCGCTACATCATGATTTCCAATTCTCTCCGCATAATAAAGCGGTGTTTTACCAGCACTATCTTTTTCATTTACCTTTACCCCTTTTTTGATAAGATAGCTAACAAGGTTCATCAGCTCTGCACGTTTCTTCAATGGTACAAGTGCATCAGCGGCATAATGCAGCACCGTTTTTCCCTGTTTATCTTTCTTGTTTACTATATCTTTCCCCCTTTTTTCAACAATACGCTTCACTTTATCAAAAGATCCAAAACGAGCTTCTTTATAAATAGATGCTGCAAATAGAACTCTATCAGACAATAAACATATAAAAAATATAGATAAAAAGATATATTTCTTCATGTCTCTCCTTTTTAATATTCCCTCTTTTTTCTCCATCACTTTTTTCCTTTACTTCTCCCTACTCTATAATATTAGAAATAAATGTAAAAAATCTACATTTTAAGAAAAAAAGCAAAAAAACATGCCCACTAAATTACATTAAGCTTAATTAGCAGGCATACTTTTTTATAAGATCAATACTTAAAAAAACATACTCTTTATACATTACTCTTTTGAGATTTCATCTCTTGGAAATCTGGTTCAGAATCATTGCCAAAAAATCGATCCCCAAAATCACCTAATCCTGGAACAATATATTTCTTATCATTTAATATTGGATCCACCGCTGCAGTTACTATAGTAATACCTGGAAATTCTTTTTCTAATCGTTCTACACCTTCGGTAGCACATATCACAGAAACAATAATAATATTTGCTGGAGTTATATTTTTATTTTTCAATATTTCAGCGATAACCATTCCTGCACTTCCCCCGGTTGCCAACATAGTTTCAAGAATAACAACTTTGTCATCACTATTTATTTGAGGAAGATTGCTATAGTACATTTGAGGCTCTGCATTTGCAGATTCTTCATTACGCTTGACACCCAAAAATCCACAGGGAGCACCAACAAAATAACGTCTATAATCATCAAGTAATGATAATCCAGCTCTGTATACAGCTACTAATATAGGTTTTTTTGCTAATTCTACACCTTGTTCAAATGGACCACATGGTGTATGAACTTTCTTTTGCTCATAGTTAAGAAACTGCGCTGTTTCAAATGCTAAAT
>Ga0180433_10005776_pt1 | contig 16544 bp, 15 predicted proteins | sample SS_ome_8_FD_132980 | JGI IMG/M metagenome (GOLD analysis project Ga0180433, IMG submission 132980) | Hypersaline lake sediment archaeal communities from the Salton Sea, California, USA - SS_1_D_1 metaG | ecosystem: Environmental > Aquatic > Non-marine Saline and Alkaline > Hypersaline >... | reverse complement strand
GCCGAGTGTTGAGATTTTCTCCAGATCGGTTAGCAGGTCGATCTTGCTGGTGGCGTAGCGGTGAAAGGCAAGCTCCGCATCGCCGGCCGGTATTCCGCTGCCGTTGTCGGTGACTTTGATGAGGCTGACACCGCCGCCCTGCGCCTCGACATTTATCTGTGTGGCACCGGCATCCAGTGCGTTCTCCACCAGCTCCTTCACCACCGATGCCGGCCTCTCTACCACCTCCCCGGCGGCAATCTTGGAAACGACTTCCCGAGCTAAAATTTTGATAGGCATGCCGGCTTATTTTACACGGCTGCGGGTAGTGTATCAATTTGAGCAATGAACTAGACCGTAAATCGTGTAAGACAAAAAATAGCTTCACGTGATAGAATACGGGTATGGTTTGCAACATTGCGAGGGCGGTGGGAATAATTTTCTTTGCGTTACTCACTGCCGTCAGTTCGTGGCCGGAATCTAGTTTGATTCCCCTAAAATCATCGTGGGTCCCACTTGGTAGCTTTATAATCTTTTGCATACTTGTTGGATGGCAAATGGTTGTACAGCAGTTGAGAATTTCCAAATTGGAGAATGCTAGGCCTAACATTATGTTAAAAAGCATTGACGAAGCTTTCCTTGGTAGTATAGTAACAAGGCAAATTGACTCACTTAGTGGCCGACTTATTGAAAAACCTGAACACCCATATTTCACGCGCATTTGGGTTGCAAATGCTCCACTAAAACCTATTCAATCGGTTGATGCGACTAAATTGTATGGCGAGATAACTTTTTATGATAATGAGGGTAGAGAATTGTTTGTCATGGGTGGGAGATGGGCGCAAACAAAAGAAATTGCCGATGGTGGGCAACCAATAGAGATAAACAGTGTGGACTTGCCTCCAAATAGCATGCCGTTTTGTTTAGATATAGGCTTGAAATATCACGGTGAAGATGATTTCTATGGGTACAATAATGAAACACCTGGAAAAAACACCTATGGTTTCCGTGATGCCGACAGAAAGCTAGGCAAGGGGAATTATTACGTGGGAGTAAGATTTAGATGCAAGGGTGTGGATAAAGTATTTTGGTTTCAATTAACCAACAGCGGAGCTGGGCAGGATGTCAGCTTCGTCGAAATCGTTGAACCATCATGTCTTAACGTGGTAGGGCATCGGACTTGATTGACTTTAAGATAGTAATCACACAATCTTCCTAAAACTCCCTATCTAATTACTGATGCCCGCCGCCATTGCTGGTGTTCTCGGATAAGGATTCGCAAGCGGGTAGTGCATAAAGGCAATTGTAAGCGGTTTCTAACTGTTCTTTATCTTTTCCAGTGGTGCCAGGCTGAGTAGCAGTCTCTTGACGCCCACTCCTTCGAAGGCTACGGTTAGCTCCTGGTCGTCTTTGTTCGGTGAGCAGTTTATGACCACCCCATCGCCGAAGATGCGGTGCTGGACATGGTCACCGACCTCCAATTTCAGCTTGCTTGTCGGTTCTGGTGCCGGCTTGGAATAAAGAGCGGTTACCGGTGTGAACTCTTCCTCTTTTTCCTCCTCCTCTTCCCACATGCCTTTACGTGTCACGAACTGTACTGGTATGTCTTCGAGGAAGCGGGAGCGTTGCGTTGCTGAGCTGCTGCCGAACAGGCTGCGGCGATAGGCGTGCAGCAGATAGACTCGCTGCTGCGCCCGGGTTATGCCTACGTAGCACAGGCGGCGTTCCTCCTCCAGCTCATCAGGGTTGTCCATCGATCTGCGGTGTGGCAGCAAGCCTTCCTCCATGCCGACGATGAAAACCACGGGAAATTCCAGCCCCTTGGCTTGATGCAGAGTGATTAAGGTAGTGGCTTCACCCTTGTCATTAAGCTCGTCTGTATCTGAGTATAGACTTGCCTTTTCCAGGAAAGCAGCTAACGCCTCTGCCGGGCTCAGATCGTTGTAGTCTCTGGCTACGGTATACAGCTCCTGTATGTTCTCCCAGCGCTCCTCGCCGTCTTCTTCGCTGAGTATATACCCTTTATAGCCTGTCTGCTCCAGCACTTCGTCCAGCAAACCCGTAAGGCTCAGTTCCTGGCTTTTTTCGATAAGGTCGTTAATCAGGTTAAGGAAGCTGTTTAAGGCATAGTTGGCCCGCGGTGTTAAAGTCGGTCCTTTCTTCTCTGCCACCAGCTTCAGTGCTGAGTGCAGAGGCAAATCCTGATTTTTTGCCCAACCTGATAGCTCGGCCAGGGTGCGCTGGCCGATGCCCCTGCCGGGAACGTTTATTATGCGGGCGAGGCTGATGCTGTCGGCGGGGTTTTGAATAAGTCTCAGGTAGGCGATTATGTCCTTGATCTCACGTCTCTGGTAGAAGCGGGTGCCACCGACCAGCTTATAAGATATACCATAGCGCATGAAGGCTTCCTCTAAGGCTCGTGACTGTGCGTTGACTCGGTACATAATGGCGCAGCCGCCGGGTGAGGTAATTTTTTCGCTGGCCAGCCTTTCTATTTCGCTGATGACAAAACGGGCCTCTTCATCCTCGTTGTAAGCTTCAATGACGGAAATCGGGGTGCCGGCCTCGTTCTCCGTCCACAGGCGTTTCGGTTTACGCCGTGAGTTGATCGAGATGATGCTGGAAGCCACATCCAGAATGGTCTTTGTGGAGCGATAGTTCTGCTCCAGAAAAGCCACCCTGGCATCCGGGTAATCCTTTTCGAAACTGAGTATATTGCGCAGGTCGGCGAACCTCCACGAGTATATGGACTGGTCGGGGTCGCCGACGACACAGACATTGCGGTGTTTTCCGGCCAGCTGCTTTATCAGCATATACTGGGTGACATTAGTATCTTGAAACTCATCGACAAGTATATGCAGATAGCGAGATTGATATTTGGACAGAACATTGGGGTGGTCATTGAAGAGCTGGGCTGTTCTCATCAGCAGGTCATCGAAGTCAACCCCCTGGCTCTGGGTGAGGGACTGCTGGTAGCGTTCATAGACGCGCTGAACTATACCTTCGAAATAATTGCTGGTCTGCTGGGCGTAATCTGCGGGAGTCAGCAATTGACTTTTGGCGTACTTGATGGCTGATTGGATAGCTCTGGGTGCGTACTGCTTGGGGTCGAGGTCGAGCTCCTGCAGGCTACGCTTTATCAGGCTTAGCTGGTCTTCCTCATCGTAAATAACGAATCTGGAGTCGAGTCCGACGGCTTTGCCCTCCTGGCGGAGGATTCGGGCGCAGATGGCATGGAATGTGCCCAGCGTTAAGGCTTCTGCTGCCTGTCCCAGCAGCTTCTCCAGCCTCTCGGCCATCTCGCGGGCGGCCTTGTTGGTGAAGGTGACCGCCATTATGCGGTGAGGATTTATGCCGCAGACCTTTATCAGATAGGCGATGCGGTAGGTGATGACCCTTGTCTTGCCACTGCCGGGGCCGGCTACAATGAGCAGCGGCCCTTCAACGATTTCAACGGCTTCTCTCTGGGCTGGGTTCAGTTCAGCTAGAATATCCATTCTCTAGACTACTTGGTTGTTTCTGCAGGTTGCCATTTGATTTCTACCTGGTCCGGGTCTACGCCGGCAAATGTTATACCGTTCGGGCCACTGACAATGGTGGCACCTGATGGGCTCAACTTGATGGTGGTGTCCGCGCCCGAGGTGCTTACGGTTATCCGGTTGGCGTTAACATTCAGGACAACGTTTACCTTTTGCGAGGGCAGCCCGCTGATCGTTTTGCCTTCGACAGACAGAGAGCCGATGGTTACTTCTTCTAGGTAAACATCGGCACAGCCGGCACCGGTGCCGCAGCCCAGGCTAAACACAAGCGGCATAATGAAGAGAGCTAACACGAAAAGCTTAATAACCGGAGTGATTTTAATCATTTGTCCTCCTTTATATCTGCAAGTCTTGGGTAAAGGTTCGCTTGATTGCGGATATGCATGGGGCTTTGTAAGCAATTATAGCATTGGGGCGGCAGGGCTTCAAAAGCGGTATGGTGGCACCCCCTTTGCTAAACTGGTGCGCTTTTCCATATAATGTGGCGTAGGTTTGGCTTTGAGACTGAGCAGCGATGAAGTTGATATCGATTGTCGGCATGACTGGCTCCGGTAAGTCCGAGGTGGCCATGGTTTTTGAGAACAAAGGCTTCGGAAAAGTAAGATTCGGCGATATTACCGACGAGGAAATCAAGAAAAGGGGGCTGGAGCTGAACGAGGAAAACGAACGCCATGTCAGGCAGCAACTTAGAAAAGAGCATGGCATGGCGGCCTATGCCGAATTGAACCTGCCGAAAATCGATGCTCTGCTAAAGTCCTCAGATGTTGTCGTGGATGGGCTCTATTCTTGGGAAGAGTACAAGTTGCTCAAAGATCGATATGATGATAATTTTCATGTGGTTGCTGTGTGGACATCACCCGGGACGAGGTATAAGAGGTTGAGTGGAAGGCCGATTCGGCCTCTGACTGTGGAAGAAGCTGCCAGTCGGGATGTCGCCGAGCTGGAGAACACCAACAAAGGCGGGCCCATTGCCATGGCGGACTTCACAATTATAAACGAATCTTCATTAGAAGACTTGAGGAAAGAGATCGAAAGGATTGCCTCTATAGTGAAATGAAAAAAGCTACCAGGCCGGATCTTGACGAGTATTTTCTAAAGATAGCTTCCGTAGTAGCGGAGCGCTCGACATGCCGCAGGCACCATGTTGGAGCTGTGGCGGTGAGGGACAAGCATATACTATCCACCGGTTACAATGGTGCTGCTGCCGGACTCAAGGACTGTCTTGAGCTTGGATGTCTCAGAGATGAATTGGGTATACCGTCCGGGACGAGGCATGAGATATGCCGTGGCATTCATGCCGAGCAGAATGCAATTATACAGGCATCTTTGCATGGAGTGAGTCTTGAGGGAGCCACGGTCTATGTCACCCATACGCCGTGCATACTCTGTGCCAAGATGCTGGTTAATGCCAAGATAAAGCGATTTGTAACTTTCGGCAAATACGCCGATAATTCCTTCATAGACCTGTTCGATGAAGCAGGTATAGAGTTTGAGGTGAGGAAAAGGCCGGCTGCGAAGATAACCTATTTGGATTGAGTCTGTTTACCTTTGGATTTAATTGAAGGGTATATTCGAACTCTCGATTAAAAATATAAAAGGATGGCAAGGTCATGTTTAGAAAAATCATGATTCCCAACCGTGGTGAAATAGCAGTCAGGATAATACGGACGTGCAAAGAGATGGGGATAGGCACGGTTGTGGTTTATTCTGACATTGATGCCGACTCTTTACATGTTAAGCTTGCTGATGAGGCCTACCATATTGGGCCGGCAGACGCCACCCAGAGCTATCTTAACACGGAGAAGATACTTGAGATTGCCATGCGCAGCAAAGCCGATGCTCTTCACCCTGGTTATGGCTTTTTAGCTGAAAATCCTGAATTTGCCAAAACGTGCGAAGAGTATGGAATTGTCTTTATAGGACCTACCAGCGAATGCATGTATAAGGTCAAGCCGAAGCACAGAGCAAGGCAGTTGATGAGAATACTTAATATACCTGTAGTCCCGGGCTCTGATGAGCCTTTTACTAACATAACTAAAGAGAAATTTGCTGAAGTTGAGCAAGCGGCAGAAAGCATTAGCTACCCCGTTATTATCAAGCCATCGGGTGGTGGTGGTGGTATTGGCATGGTTGTGGCTAGGAATAGTAAAGAGCTGGAAGAAGCCGCTCATTTTGTGGAGGATAGAGGGAGGAAAATCTTCGGTGTCCCGTCATTTTATGTGGAGAAGCTTCTAACCGGTGTAAAACACATAGAGGTTCAAGTGCTTGCTGATAAGCACGGCAATGTAATTCATCTGGGGGAAAGGGACTGCTCTGTTCAGCGGAGGTTTCAGAAGCTTATAGAAGAAGCGCCGTGCCAGATTCTGTCGCCGCATTTGAGAATGAAGATGTTTGTTGCTGCTCTTGATGTAGCCGTGGCTCTGGAGTATGTCAATGCCTTGACCGTAGAGTTCTTTTATGTGCCGGACACCCAGAAATTCTACTTTAATGAGGTTAACTCCCGCTTACAGGTGGAGCACTGTGTAACCGAGCTCGCCGCCAACGTAGATATAGTCAAGGAGCAAATTAGAATTGCCGCTGGGGAGCACTTGAGTTATAACCAGGATGAGGTTGTCCTTACTGCTCCTTCGATAAATTGCCGGATAACCGGTGAGGATGCCGCTCGCAACTTTTTCCCTTGCCCTGGGAAAATAACGAGCCTTCGGCTCCCCCATGGTTTAGGAGTCAGAATTGATGAAGGTGTATATGAGGGGTACGAACTTCCCTCTGATTATGACTCCTTGCTGCTTAAGCTCATGGTAAGGGGAAAGACAAGGGAGGAAGCTATTTTGCGTATGCAGAGAGCTCTTAGCGAGATGAAAGTCGAGGGAATCGAGACAATAACTCTCTTTCACCAGGTGGCGCTTGACGATGAAACATTTAAAGCGGGAATGCACACTACGGATTTCATCGAGAAACGGGATATTATAAAAAAGGTGCAAGAGAGAGCCAAGGTTCTGCGGCGGTTGGGCAATCGGTGAAGTGTAGACCAATATAAAGGGTTGTTATCTTCAGCAGCACGTGCTTAATTGTAGACGTGTTCCGGCGGAGGTGATTTTTGATACTGCGATAACTTTCCGTTGAGCAGATTTGAAGGGGAATAAACGCTCTCAAAATAGCTGGTGCCGTCACGGTCACTGGCGAAGTCCTGTATGGAGAGGCCAATCCTTTGCTTCCCGTTATTGTGACCGTTGTTATCGCTGGTAACAGTGGCAGTCAACAAGATTGCTTGCTTACTAGTTGCCAGTGTATCTGGAATTCCCGTACCAGGCTTTTCGCTCGGTTTTATTTTGTTAGAGATAATCAGCTTTACCCGGTCACCGAGGCGCAGCCTGGGGCCCAGGTTTTCTAATCCTATGCCTGTAGAGCTGAAGTCTACGGAACGGGCTGGATACCAGGCATTATCTCCGATTGCCTGCCAATAAGAGTCGGTTTCGACGGGGAAGCGGTAGGTTGTGCGGCGGCTGACCCTTCTCATGCGGAATATGCCGGCAGCTAGCAGAATTAGATTAAAGGATGCCCAGCCCATGGCGACCAGCATCGGGAATGGTTCCGGCTGATACCATACAGGATGTATAAGATGCACAGCGCCGATGACAATGCCGGCAAACGACAACCCTATCATAATCCAGTGCGGTGTGAATAATGGTTGGAATAGCGACCGGTTGCCGTCACCTGCCACTTTGGATGTTACCCGGAAGCGGCTGGTGCGGCCGGTTATAAGTGTTTGGAGCGCAGCGATGAAGGCGAACATCTTAATCGCGTCATAGCGTAATATATCCCATATATTGTATATACCTCGGCCGAGAAGCCACAGGGCACTGAAGGTAAGGATCAGGTAAGGAGTAAAACGTACCCAGAATGACCAGCTCAGGGTATTGATGGGCAGTGCTCCTGTTACTAGAACAAGTATAGGTATGGCTAAAAGAGCCAGCTTCTGTAGTGCATCGAAATAGGTCTCCATGGACGCAAAGAAACTAATCCGCTGGCCTAAGCTTAGGCCGCGACCCCAGAGCGGGTTGTCTTTTCGAAGGACTTGCATGGCTCCCTGTGCCCAGCGGAAACGCTGAGCCAGGAAGTCCTTGGGGGTTGCCGGCGCCAGTCCGGATGCCAGTGGGCGGTCAATATAGACCACGCGGTAACCGTGCCTTGCCAGGCGAATAGAAGTGTGCAGGTCTTCTGTTACAGTTTCTTCGGCTATCCCGCCGATACTTTCTATTGCCGAACGGCGTAGCACGGACGGAGTACCGCACCAGAAAGCTGAGTCGATGCGGTTCTTTCCCGGCAGAATTACGTGAAAGAATAGCTTCTGCTCGTGCCAGTCGGTACTCTCGTGCTCGAATGAATCAGTGTTGTAGAATAGCTGTGGCCCTTGAACCACAGCGACTGTTTGGTCATTGAAGAAGCCGATGGTTTCATCCAGAAATACCGGAAGCGGGATGTGGTCGGCATCCAGAGTTACAATCAACTCGCCGCTGGTTCGGGGAAGAGCATAGTTCAAGTTGCCTGCTTTTGCTCCCTCATGTGTAGGACGTGCTAGGTACCCGCAATTAAAAGCGGCGGCCAGGGCACGTACTTCCTCGCGTCCACCGTCATCCAGAATGTAAGTCCGGTGAGGATAACGAATCTTGTTACATCCGACCAATGTGGCGCGAAGAATGTCTACGGACTCGTCATATGTGGGTATGAGTATGTCCACCGTAGGGCTATGCTCTGGCTTCGGAGGCACGGGATATACTAATCGCCAGGCCATAAATGCATATAAGATAAATACTATCAGGCCATAGGCTTCTGCTGCCCACAGCAACCAGGAAAGCATCATCGCGTCGGGATTAAGCGTTGATAATCGCCAGGCTAAGTAGTAGAGGGTAAAAGCTATAGCAATGACGGTGACGCACTGTATCAGCAGCTCGGCGCTACGCTTAGGCTGCTTGCCGTTGGCTGAATTACGACTCGCTTTGTTTTTGGCAAATACAATAGCCAGAGCCAGTAATAGGCCCGTACAAGCAATTATTATTGTCCAAACAATCCATTCAGCCATCTTATCTGCTACTATACTTAGTTAACATAAAGATACAGTAGCAATGTTCTGGCGTCTATAAACTTTATGGCTAATATGTCTGTAGACTTTATGGCTAGGATGAGTTAGTACTTAGGTGCCAGCTGGCAGTGGTGGAATATGTGGAAGATCGTTGGTGGGAATTAGGTGGGAATGCGGTACGGGGTTTGTCGTAGCATCAGGCTGTTCATTCCAGAGGTATGTGTAATACCATCTTGGCAAGGTCCCAGCAATGCTCGTACAAATGAAGCCCTTTGCTGAAGGCGATCAGGTAACCGTCATCTACCCCGATTTCCTTAGCCATATGCTCTTTTAGGAGCTGCAAGCCGCCCATGTTTGTCGGAAAACCGCCCCACAAGTCCCAGCTCCTAAAGTAGAGTATAAAATTGAGGCGGCCATCCTGAATGCGAGTATCTACCAACCTCAGGCAGGGGGGGTCTTTGAGGTAAATGCTATCGCGGTTACCAACTGTCATGCACATCTGGTTGGTATCGACTCCCATTTTGTAGCGCCTGATGACCTCATCGATTTGCGGTGCCAGGTCTTCGCCGTAGGTGTACTCCTCATTCTCCTGCCTGGCGCCGGTCATTAGATATGACATGTAGTCCTCTATGACCTCGTCGGTGGTTGGCGTTGGAACACCTGCCGGCACGTCAGGTCTCAAGGGCCTGACGGCGGGGTTGCGGATTATTATGGCTACCAGCGGTATTTCTTTCCGATGCTTGCCCTCAAAACTGCCCTGCTGTATACGATACATCCTGCCTTCTACCAGGGCTTTTTCCAGACACTGGAACCAGGCATCTCCTATAGTAAGTGCTTCAACTAAGGTTAAGTCCATAATATTACCTCCGCGGACTTAGCTCTGTTTGGCTAATATAGTATAAAGAGTAACAAATTGAAAGGGGCTTGTTTGCTCAGCAGATTATCACGGAGGCGAATAGCTGTCAATACCCACGCACTGTAGGTTACCATAAGAAGTTTTTTGCTAGGTATGATTCAGACCAGTCAATCGTTGGAGGCGACGAAGTTCTTCAGCGTGCCGATGTTTTCGATTTTGACTTCAACCACATCGCCGGGATTCATGGGGCCGACGCCTGGTGGTGTACCTGTAGCGATGACGTCGCCTGGTAGCAGTGTCATTACGCCGGAGATGAAGCTTATCAGCTTGGATATACCGAAGATAAGGTCGCTGGTGGAAGCGGACTGGCGCAGTTCGCCGTTGAGATATGTTTCGAGTTTCAGGTTGTCTGGATTGGCTTCTGTTTCTATACATGGACCTATGGGGGCGAAGGTGTCGTAACCTTTGGCTCTGGTCCACTGTCCGTCTGCAGCCTGGGCATGGCGGTCAGAAACGTCGTTAAAACAGGTGTAGCCAAGAATATATTCCTTTGCTTCCTCTTCTGAGACATCTTTTGTTTTCTTGCCGATGACTACACCCAGTTCGCCCTCGTAGTCTATGCGTTTCCAGTCGCGGGGTAGTATTATCTTGTCGTCCGAGCCGATGACTGTCGTGGATGGCTTGAGGAAGATTAGCGGCATGTTGGGCATAGGCAGCTTCATCTCCTCGATGTGGCTGCGGTAATTTAGTCCCAGGCAGATTATCTTGGAGGGAAGACATGGTGCCAGCAGCCTGACCTCATCCAGTTTGCGGGTGCTTCCATCGAGTATAGAGGGGCTGCTGAGATGCTTAAAATTAGAAAAAGGGCTACCGCGGAGTATGCGTATAGTGTTCTGAGTCAGCAGACCATATTTCGTTCTACCCTGAGCGGCAAAACGAACAATTCGCATGCCTGCCTCCTTATCATGGTTTTACAGCTTAGCGGCATCAAGAATTGCCGGCACTTTGGATTCCAGTCCGATAGCCATGATATGCGTGCCCTGGCACATACCCTTCATCTCATTTATCAAGCGGGCGGCTATCTCTATACCCTTCTGTAATTTGTTCTCGGCTTTGTCCATCTCGTTGATAAGCTCGTCCGGTACATGTATGCCGGCTACGTTCTTATTCATAAATTTGGCCATAGCCGCTGACCTGAGCACCACTATGCCGACTAAAACGGGCGCGCCGAATTTTTTAGCTTCTTTCATAAATGCTTCGAAAGTTTTGGGCTCATAGATGGCCTGTGTTTGAAAAAACTGTGCGCCTGCCTTTACTTTTCTCTCCATTTTGATAAGCTGTGGCTCGACAGGGTCAGCGCCTGGAGTGACGCAGGCACCGAGAAAGAACTTGGGCGTGCCTTTTAGCTCCTTGTCAGCTAAATCTTTGCCCTGCTCCAGCTGCCGGGCTGCGTAGAGTAAGGAAACGGAATCGAGGTCGAAGACAGGCTTAGCGTCGGGATGGTCTCCTAAGGTAACATAGTCTCCGGTGAGACAAAGGACGTTCTCAACACCCATAACGTAAGCATTGAGCAGGTCAGACTGGAGTGCGATGCGGTTGCGGTCTCGACAGGTCACCTGAAACACTGGCTCCACACCTTTTTGTTTGAGCAGGTGGCAAGCTGCCAGTGAACCCAGCCTCATCACAGCGCTCTGCTGGTCGGTGCAGTTCACCGCATCCACTTTGCCTTTAAGTATTTCGGCATTCTCATTGAATTCATGTATATCTACGCCTTTAGCGGGTCCGATTTCAGCGGTGACTATAAACTTGCCGTTCTGAAGTTTCTCACGCAGACTCATATTATGGTTACCTCCTTCAAGGATAGCTAAACTTTTGTTTCCTGTTGCTCCAGTGACCACATTATGGTGGATCTTAGCTCCTTTGGCGGCTGCATTTTGCTGTAGTTCTTGACCATTGGTAAGGCTTGCATTTTATCCAGTCGGCCTAGTTTTTTCAGCCTCTCGTATATCAGGTGCCAGCCACAATCGCGTACATCGGGTTCAACCTCGCACTTGCCGTTTTTGGCTCCGCCGCAAGGCCCGTTAATGAGCCATTTGGTGCAGGTTGTTAGTGGGCAAATGCCGCCGGTTAAATCAAGCACACAATCGCCGCATTCACGGCATCGTTCGCTGCCACGCCATTCTCCGCGGGTACCGCCGACATTGATGGTGTTAGCCGCCGGATGTACCAGTTTGTTCACCACGGCAGCTGTGGCCTGGACTCCGATGCCGCAGGTCATTACCAGCAGGGAATCAGCAGCATCTATCTCGTCTTCGTGTGGAAACAGCCTGGTCTTGACCAGCGCTTTGTCACAGAGAAAATCGACGACGCAGTAACCGATGATGGTCTTGCCTTCTTGCTCCAGTTTCTGCTTCATCTCCAGAACCTGAGGTTCATCGCCGGTCTGGCAGACCTCAGCGCAACCTTTGCAGCCGACTATAAAAATTTTCTTTTCCCCTTCTAAATAGCCCAATATCTCCGGAAACGGCTTTAATTCAGAGATTATCATTTGTCCACCTCCATGAATTTGGTTTCCTCTATCTCCTTGAGAACCAAACTGACTATTTCGGGTAGCTTTTCTTCTACCTCTGGCGAAAGTTCAAGTCCAAAGCTTATCGTTTTGGGCTCAACGCCGATAATTACTGTGGATTTTGGCAGTCTGTTTAGCAAAGCCATTGTTTTCAGGTTGTCTAAAACTCCTATATCATGTAGAGAGAAGCGTGGTGTCGGGTTTACATCCACGTTGTCTGGACTGAAACGGTATATGGTACCTGGCGCATTACCAGCCTTGACAGCGTCGACTATAATCAGTTTGTCTATATTTCCATCTAACAAAGACAGAAGTTCAGGTGAGGTGCCAGCGTCAATTAAGTCGACTTTGGTATTATTCACATTGCCAGCCAATTTTTGAACCAGGTGAACGCCTATGCCTTCGTCTTTGAGCAGCAGGTTGCCTATGCCCAAAACGGCGATTCTTGGACTGCGCTTAGTAGTCTGCGTCTCAGCTGACTTTGTATGTTCCAAGAGTTTTTCCCTTAGGTGTGATTACGTGTACGGCGCAAGCCAGACACGGGTCGAAAGAGCGGACGATGCGCCCAATCTCAAAGGGGTTGCTTTCGTCCTTTATCTTGGTGCCAATTAGAGCCTGCTCTACAGGACCTGGCTGTTCCTTGTCGTCTCTGGGCCCCAGGTTCCATGTGCTGGGCACCACACATTGATAGTTGGCGATTTTCTTGTCTTTAATCTCAATCCAGTGTCCTAGAGCACCTCTGGCGGCGTCGACCAATCCCATTCCAGCAGATTCATCGGGGATTTCATAATCTACATAAGCGGGCTCGCCAGGTTTTAGTTCTAGCAGCCAGCCGGGCATTGTATCAGCCACAAGTTTGGTGTAGAGAGCTCGGGCGGCATGACGGCCGAGGACGGAGAACAGGACTTTGGGGCTGGCTTTAAATTTGGAGAGGACGGAGTCAACCAGGCTCTTCACTGTTGGCTCGCCGCTGGCGTAAGTAGCCGCTACACGTGCTAACGGTCCAACCTCATAGACTTTCCCGTCGTATCGCGGGGCTTTAGCCCATGAGTAAGCACCTTTCTTATGAGGCTGTGGCTCTGTCATGCCCTGGGTCGGATGTTTCCCAGTACTTGAGTCGGCGTACCAGGAGTGCTTCACATACTCCATGATCTTATTAGTATCCAGGGTGCCAAGCTTAAGGTCGGTTGAGACTGTGCCCTGTTTCATTAGCCTCTTCCTCTTGGTATAATCGGGGTTCCCGCCTTCGAGGTCAAAGCTACCGTAGGAAAGCAAATTACCGCAGCCGGCGCCGATTTCGAAATAGTCAGGATAGGCTTCGGCTACTGCCAGCACGTCAGGGATGTAGACATTATCGATAAAGTCCCTGAGCTCGTTCAATCTCCACAGGAAGGAGGCTATTTTATCTACGGTGACATTCTCGGTTATGCCGCCCGGGATGACTGCCATGTTATGGGGCATCTTGCCACCGAAGATGGTAAGCATCTCCTGAGCCTTGCTTCTCATCTCCAGAGCCTTGATGTAATGAGCCAGAGCAGCTATGTTAATCTCGTCGCTGAGGCGGTAATCGCCCTCATAGCGAGGCACAAACGGTGCTAACTCTCCTCGGTTGGCAAATTCTTTGACTGAGTTCAATGTTGGGTCATTGCCTTCGTACTTGAGCACCTTGGTCACATCCACGTAATCGAGGGCGGTAAGGTGATAGAAATGCAAGATATGGTCGGCTATATGGGCTGCCCCCAGGATTAAGTTGCGAACAATTCGACCGTTGTCGGGTATCTTGTCTGAGACACCGAAGGCGCTGTCCAGATTCAGTGTGGCAGCTATGGAGTGGCTGGTGGGGCAGACTCCGCAGATGCGCTGAGTATATCTCTGGGCATCGCGAGGGTCTCTGTCCCGGAGTATGATTTCTAGGCCTCTGAATAGCATGCCCGAACTATGGGCATCTTTTACCACACCGTCCTCGGTGATAACTTCGACTTTGAGATGTCCTTCGATACGCGTGATGGGGTCAACTATTATTTTGTTCAATTTCTATTTCTCCTTTCCTCGGAGTTTGCCTACAGCGGGCATGTTGGCATCGTCTAATTTCTGATAGAAAGGTGCCAACAAATCAGGGAAGCCGGGCTCGCAGCAACCGATGCACGGTGAGCCAGCACCGATGCACCAGTTCGCTCCATGGTTCCACATCCTTAAGGGACAATCGGCGTAGGTAACCGGTCCCTTGCAGCCAAGCTCATTAAGGCAGCCGGGTTCGCCGAATTTGCGGGCGAATTTGCCCTCTTCGAAGTAGGCCCGGCGGGGACAATTCTCGTGGACTAACTTACCGAAGAAAGCCTTGGGGCGTTTGAGTTCATCCAGCTCCTCCGGTTTGGGTAGCCCTAGAAGCAGCACCGAGGCAACTGTGCCTATGAACCAATCGGGGTGTGGTGGGCAGCCCGGGACGTTGATCAGCGGCTTGGAAATTTTGCGCGATTTCAGGAATTTATCTGTACCAACATAACCACCTGGATTGGGTTTTCCGGCAGCTATGCCTCCAAAAGCGGCACAGGTGCCCAAGGCTATAATAGCCATTGCCTCCTTGGCTAGAGATTCTACCCATGATGCCATGGGTACCTCTTTGCCGTTTTTCTCACCCAGTGTCCCGTAAATGCCGTCATCTTTGGTAGGTATGGCACCTTCGACTACCAGGACATAGCCACCTTTGTTTGTCTTTGGCACATCTTCCAGCACCTTGATTACCGCATCTCCCTGCCCTGCCATTACGGTTGCCTGAAATTTCAGGTTTACGTGTTTTCCGGGTATGACTTCGTCGATGAGGACATTCTTGATGGTGGGGCTAACTGAATTGAGGACTGAGACTGAACATCCGGTGCAGGTACCTGTTTGTATCCAGACAACAGGAATTTCCTGAACTTTTACCTTAGGCATTTGACCCCCCTTTCTTGGCCAAAACTTGCCAACGCCGAATTCTACACATTTATGGTGATTAAAGCAAATAGGTTGATCTGAGGTGTTTAAGAGAGGTCAAAAGGATGGTTTGGAGCATCTTAAAAATGCTCAAAATGTAAGCATGACTCTTGAACGAGCGTTACAGTGATAATTTCTCAAAATCTTAACAAGCTTTTAATATCCGGGTGCTATACTTGTCTTATAGTTACAAGAAAGGAGGCCGAACAGAAATGTGGCGAAGCAAGAAGTTTATTATTGCAGTGTCAGTGGCTGTGTTACTGGCAGGGAGCATTGGTGGGGTAGTACTTGCTGCTGGCACCGAGGATGGCAGCCAGCCCGAGGCTCGACATGGGCAATTCATGGACAGAGTCTGTGAGATCTATGAACAGAACACAGGAGTCTCTATTGACCAGGAAGCGCTGAAAGCGGCTTTTACCCAGGCTGCAAGCCAGATGCGTGCTGAAATTATGCAAAACCGTCCCGAGATAGGACGTGAAGCCATGCCAAACCGCCCTGAGATAGGACCTGAAGCTATGCAAAACCGTCTTCAGAACCTGGTTGAAGAGGGCAAGATAACCCAGGAACAGATGGAAGCGCTTCAAGAGTGGTGGGATTCGAAGCCTGATTTCCCCTTTGACTTCGGGCCTACCGGCCATGGAAAGTTCCGCGGCATGGGTGGACCGTGTGGTCAACCTCCTTCAGAATAGCTGGCAAAATCTCCATTGCGCACTTATCGACCACCAAGAGAGGGAGAACATTTCTCTCCCTCTCTGATTATTTAAAAGGATGAGAAGCGTTTCGAAAGGCTGGAGCTTAACAATTCCTTAACATTTATGTTATAAGATTATGTGAGCGTGACAATAATTAAGGTACCTTGAGATGGCAGGCAAAAGAGTTCTGGTGGTTGATGACGATGTGAAGACAGTGGAACTGGTCAAGCTCTATCTGAATCGAGATGGCTACAGGGTTATGACCGCCTATGATGGTACTGAAGCACTGCGTCTGGCTCGTGAGGGACACCCCGACCTTATCGTTCTGGATTTAATGTTGCCGGGCATGGATGGCCTTGAGGTCTGTCGTATTCTTAGAGATGAATCCGACGTGCCGATAATTATGCTAACTGCCAGAACTACGGACGAGGACAAATTGGCTGGCCTGGGATTAGGAGCTGATGATTATGTATCCAAGCCTTTCAGCCCGAGAGAGCTGGCAGCCAGGGTCCGGGCAGTGCTCAGACGCTTGCCGGGTGAGCGTGGTCCTGCAGAGGTCAAGTGCGGCGAACTTGCCCTGAATTTCTTCAAGCAGGAGGCATCTATCGCTGGCAGACCTCTAGATCTTACCCCAATTGAATTCAAGCTGCTGGGAGTTCTAATGAAAGAACCGGGCAGGGTTTTCAGCCGGGCTGAGCTTGTTGAAAAATCCATGGGTTATGATTATGGCGGCTTTGACCGTACCATTGATGTTCATATTTTGAACCTGCGTCGAAAGATAGAGCCCGACTCCAAACGCCAGGAGTATATAAAGACGGTGTATGGAGCCGGCTACAAATTAGCAGAGGCTAAAAATGAT
>Ga0180433_10005775_pt1 | contig 16546 bp, 25 predicted proteins | sample SS_ome_8_FD_132980 | JGI IMG/M metagenome (GOLD analysis project Ga0180433, IMG submission 132980) | Hypersaline lake sediment archaeal communities from the Salton Sea, California, USA - SS_1_D_1 metaG | ecosystem: Environmental > Aquatic > Non-marine Saline and Alkaline > Hypersaline >... | reverse complement strand
TTGGAATAAATTTCCAACCTCTTAATACTTTTTCAGCGTCCTTCTTAGTTTTATATCTTTTTGGACTTCTTTCAAATCTTCCAGTGTCTGGGTTCTTTATACTTATTTTATACATTTTCTTTCCTCCTTCTCCGTTCTGTATTTAAAATAAAAAATAAAAAAAATAAAAAAATTTAGTTCTCAATTAATTCTGGCTTATAGTGATCCAGAACCACCTACTCCCATTAAATTAGCATTTCTAATTAATAGAACTAGAGCTCCGAATAAGAATACTACAGCCACAATCAATAGAATAGTTGGAATCTTTCCTGATACTTTGTCTAGTCCTTCTGTGAAGTTTGCTGTTAAGTTTCCTACAGCTGCAGATTCTGCAGTTCCAGTTCCCAATAAAGAAGCATTGTTCAAAGTTTGTACAACTACAAGGATAACGATAGTACCAATAATAAGCCCACCAACTCCATAGATCGTGTTTGTTACAACTCCCATCTTTTATATCCTCCTTTGTACCATTATGATTTTATATAGTTGTTCCTATATATAAAGGAGTGTTTCAGTGTAACACTTGTTCATTTGTTGAATAAAAAAGATTTCTTCTTTTTCTTTCTCCTTTTTTCTTTTTGTTTCTCTGCTTTAGCTCTGAACTTACGAGTTTTAACTTCCATTGTAAGAAGTTTTCCATCTGTCATTCCATTTCTAAACGCATTTGGATCATCTCCATATCTTTCTTTCATTTGTTTCCACCAACTTCCAAGACCCATTTTAAAATATATCCTCCGGAAAAAATAAAGCTATTCCACTAAGTAAAACTACAACTATATTAACAAGCAACATTGTTGGAGTTATTATTCCTTCAATTCTTGTTAAACCTAGTGAAATCATTAATGTTGCTAGAGAACCTAATGTACTCCACATTGCAAAACTATAATAACCTTCTTTATTTCTTTGAGCAACCATCCCTCCTAGTATAATCATCAAATAAATTGAGAATAAAAATACAGGTGTAAATGCTGGAACTGCTGTTGCAATTCCAACTATTGCTGTATCAAAACCTTGATTACTTATGTTTGGTAGTTCATATGTATAAGCCATTTTAATCTGGATTACCTCCTTTCCATACTTTCCAAATATATAAGAATCCAAGTAAAACTATTAAAGAACTAAATACTGTGAAAACGATTCCAAACACAGGGTTTCCTCCAAATAAAACCTTTCTTGAAGTACCAAAGATATAATCTATTGAATCTTTCAAATTAGAGAATCCTTTTTTAAATTCTCCACCAGTTACTGTTGTCTGTTCTGCACCGGAAATCGTTGATTCAAAGAATGCAGTTGAAGAATTACTTGTATCTATTTGCATAGTGCTTCCGTACCTATACATTGAAGAATTTAAACCAGAAAGTTGGCCATCTTCATCAATATTGATTGCTGCACTATTGTCTGATGCATAACCAATAGCATATCCAACTACTGCTAAAGTAAATAACATTATTAGTGCAAGTGAAGTTGTATATTTAATTTGTCCCATTATTTTCTACCTCCTTTAAACAAAACTAAAACTACAGCTATAATTAACCATAATATTGTTGCAGTTGCACCAATTATTCCTGTATTTGCTGTTAAATTAAATCCTATTGAAATTATTGCACCCATTATTAAGAAAACTCCAAATATTGTTGGGTTACTACTTATTCCAACTCCAACTAGAGTAAGCAATAATATTAATGAAAGGAAAACCAAATTTAAACCAAATAATGATTTAGGAGTTTGAGATAAACCAACAAAGCCTTGGCCTAAAAATACTCCATCTGAGTAAACTTTTATTACAGCTGTAGAATTATCATAAGTTGCTGGGATCGTGCAAGAGAGGGTGCCTGAGGTTGATTCTAAGCTATCTGAGCAAATAGATGCACCTGTTCCACCTACTTCATTAACAGTTAAACTAATATTCTTCAATAATCCTCCTTCAACAACAAAATCTACTGAAACTAAACGAGTATCGTTATCATAACTTACAATATAAGAAACTCCATCAACTGAATCGTATGTATCTGGAAGTGCAGCTGATTCTGCTGAGTTAAAACTCAAAGAACATTGTCCAAGAACTAAATTCTCACATTTTACTTGGTAATTGTTAAAAGTATCAAGTATTTCTCCGTTTTTACTCATTACAAATGTATAAATTGTATCATAAAGCTCCAAATGTGCTAAAGTTTCACCAGTTGAATCTGTTTTTGGTATTTCTACTGTTTTAAACACTCCTTCATCAATGTATTTTCTCTTAACAGTTACCAAAACATCAGAAACTGGAAGGTAAGCAGAATCCCTATAAGTTATTTTGAATACTTGTGCAGTTGTATTGTCCAAATCATATAAAGAAATGTTTTGTGCAAGGTTACTTGAACTAATTGTTTCCTGTTGTATGTTATAAAACTCTGGAGAGTAATCATCTGCTTCATATTGCAATTCAAGATCCATATAATAACTTTCACCTGAAGCCATATTGTTGTTTATACAAACAGGGAAGTAATTTATTGTATAATTGGTTGTTAAATTTACAATATCAGAACCATCAATAGTTGAAGTTATTAATGCAGTTAGTTTTCCTGTTATATTTTGAGTTGTAGGGATCTTAACTTGAGTTATTTCATCTAACATTGTAAAATTATATAATAAAACTGAATTTACTGAACAATCATCAATAGTAAAAGGTGAAACTGTTTGATTCTTTGCAGTAAAACTTGTTGTTCCTCCAGCTTGAGTGATATTCCAATACCAAGAAAGGTTTGTTGCAGCTGAAACATCTGGAGCAGTTATTGTTCTAGTTACTGTATAATTATTTCCTGTTTTAGTATATGAACCCAAGTAACCTGTTCCATTATAAGTTAAGTTAGCAATAGAAACATCACTTCCATTTGTAGAAAAATTTATTGTGAAAGTAGTAGATGCACCTTCCAAGATACTTGCATCATAGGATTCATTTTGGTAATAAATATAATCATCATTAAGAGTTCTAGTTGAAGAATTTATACAAACTGAAGCTGTACAAGTTTGAACTGCCCATGTATGATCTCCATCTGCTAAGTTTTTAGTAAAAATATATTCTGTATTATTGAAACCACTTGTGTTAGTTTCATTATAGGTTCCATCAATTATTAATGAAACATTTACTATTGGAGTTGGACTACTTACTGAGGCATTAAAAGTTATTGAATCTGAAGTCATATTATAACCATCAATAGGTGAGTTTAAAGTTATTGAAGGAGGTAATAAAGTTGTATAAGTTATCCCTAACCCCCCATTATAAAACTGCACAGCTTCGGTATAACTTATTGTTCTATTATAAACTGCAAATTCATCAAGAGTTCCATTAAAGTAATAACCAGCAACTAAATCTCCAGTTGCACCTAAAACAATTCCTGAAGATGCAAAAGGTGTCCAGCTTGTAGATGAAGAATAATTTCCATTACCTGAAGGAGAGAAAACATACATATTATTTGATCCAGTGCTATCCAAACTAATTACCATCAAAGCCCATTGATCTTTCTGAAACCAATTAGGAAGATCTGTATCTACTTTTGGAACTGAAATAACATTTGTTGTTGCTGCAATTACATTAAATCTATTTGTTCCATCTGATCCAGTAACTTGAGCTAAATAACCATCTCCTCCTGCATAATGTGTTCCAAATAAATATTCATTATCTCCATTTGCTGAACTTAAAGTTTGAGTTGGCTTAATCCAATAAACAAAAGAAGTTTCTGTTGTTCCCAATATTGAATGTGTTATGTTTGCATATTCTGTACTTGTGTTTAGGAAACTCAAAGCATTTCCTATTTTACCATCATTCCAAGTTGGAGTATTATAAAGAGTTGCTCCATTTCCTTGTCCAGTTGAATCTAATGCAGAAGTTCCAGAGGATTCATTTAATGCTAAGTAAGTTTTTAGCCCAACATTAAGATCAGAAGTCCATACAGCCCATTCATCTATTTGGAAACCACTTAAAGTAGGAACCCAATCACCAACATCTCCAACTTCTGTATCTACAAATACTCCTATTGTATAAGTTTCTCCAAGTGTAAAATCATTCTTATTTAACCAAGATTGTAATGGAATCCATTCTTCTTTCATATAAGTTCCATCTTCAACCCAAGTACAATTTTCATAATAAATTCCATTTGAATGTTGTAATTGAGTACATTGAGTAACATAAAGATCATCTTGAACATAAGTTAAAACCTTGTATTGTTTTCCTCTTACCATAACATTTCCATTACCCACGGAAGTTAAACTTAAATCTCCAATTTCTGCATCTGCATGTAAGGGAGTATAATTAAAAGTACCAACATGGGTATCTATTCCAACTGGAACTTTAGTATCTCCCCATACCAAAGTTGCTTCTAAGTAGTCTTGTCCTAATCCAAGCATGTTACTTATGGTAACTGTTTGAGTATTTTGATCATAATTCTTCACTGGTAAGAAACTTGCAGAAGCCATTGGAAAAATACAAAGCAAAAACGCAAAAAAGCTAACCAATACCATTACTTTTTTAGTTCGCATAATACGATTATTGTTTTTCATCATGCACTTTCCTCCGAATTGTATCCTGAAAACATAATCGCCATGGTTATGAACCCAATTATTGTTAAAATTACAGGAGAATTAATGATCATGAAAGACATTACTGTTTGATCTTGTAAATATCCAGCATATTCATCCGTCCCATTATAGAAATCCTCATAAATATTACTAATTAATATTGATCCAACCACCATTAGTAGAACTAATAAGAAATATAACCCAACTAACCATTTTTCCGGGCTCATTCTGGAATAAAATGCAAAACCAAGAGATCCAATTAACATTAAAACATATATAACTCCAATAAACCAATTAATATTTCCTAAAAAGTTTGTGAAGGGAACTAAAGTTACTTCTGCAACCTCCGTCATATTGGAATCTCCAATTACTCCAAGGTTAGTTAATTCTGGAACTGTGTTATCCAAAGTCCAAGAAATTAAAGCACCACCAGTACTCATTAAGAAACCAGCAATTACAATTACAAACAAAAGAATTACAAATATAATAATTCCAACTGCGTTTCCTTTTTTGTTTTTATTTGAAAGCATTTTATTTCTTTTTCTTTTTAGGTTTAGTTCTTAATTCCAAAAGACTTTGATTAAAACCATCTGTTCTTCCTAACAACCGAGTCATTTCAGATGCTTTGAATTCTTTAGGATCCATTAAACCATTATTTACTCTAACTCGGAATGAATCTTCTAACTTTTTCCAAACATCCGAATCCCATCTTTGATTTACTGTATTTTTTTTAGCCATCTAAATATCTCCAAACGGATCTCCCCCCCTTGTAATTATCTTTTTCATTTCTTTATTCTGAAACATACTTACAAAGATCCATATTAGATCCAGAACAACTATTGGTAACAATAGTTTGAACATTATTTTGTAAATTGTGAATAGTAAATCTCCAAAAGTTCCTGTATTTAGGTAAGCTAATGCTATTGCTGAGGATAAATAGAATATAGCCATAAGTAATGCATAAGAAAATAGGAACATAACTTTTCTTAAATGACTTAAACTAGAAACATCAATTATTTGTTCTCCTTCTCTACTCATTCCTTTTTCTGGGAGTTTAGAAATTACTCCAAGAGAAAATATGAATAAGACTATTGTTAAAAGAATTAATATTGAATATATAATTGCTTGAGAAGTAGAGAGAGCATAACCTAAACGAGAAACAGTAAAAGGGATTGTTTCACAAGTTAAAACAGAATCCTTATCCCCACAAACAGAATAAAAATAATCCCCAGTTATTGAAGCACCATCAAAAGTATAATTATAATCTTGTCCGTTCTTAGTCATCTCAACATTCAAGAACAACATTGTTCCATTGGAGTATTTTATAGAAGATAAATTAGTATAGGTACAAGTTGAACAACTTTGATATAATTGTATTGAGTTATTCACTTTAAAATTCCCTAAAGATTCTCCAGTTGAAGAAATTGCGCTTACTGAAGAAAAAGAAATAATAAACACAAAGGTAAAAATAAGAATATATTTAAATTTCATCTAAAATATAACCTCCATTTCTTCTATGTTGCTTATCGAATCTCTTAATTCTATAGCCTTTTCATATTCTTCTAATCCCTTATTTGCCACTCTAAGATTCATAGGAACAATTATTTTTGTATGAGCGAACTCTCCATCTCCAGTAATATTATAAGAAGTTTCAGTATTTCCAGTTAATAATTGTTCTCTACATTGTTGTAAAGTATTTCTATCTAAACAAAATTGTATATCCGAGAAACTCAATTCAAAAGGATATTCCTTATTATGAATCCAATAGGAATCATTTTGAATATCTTCTATAACTGTTAAATCATAATAGAAAGTAAATCTATCTTCTGAAGCAATTATTGAAGTAAGATTAACTTGTGTTGCCATATATTGTAATATCACAGCATCACTTAAAGATTCAAATTCTTGTTCTGTTATTATATATTCATTATTTCCTAGAACTTGAAGTGAATTACCTAATCCAATTATTAATGTTATTCCTAATAGAACAAACATTCCAATCATTATTCTTTTGTTATTCTTCATTTTAATTTCCTATTCTATGAATGTGAAAATTCATATTTTCAATTTCAATATTTTGTGTTGGACTTGCTAAATCTTCCACTCCCAAATGTATGTGATCCCCTTCTGAAATAGAAATTAAACAAGAAGGGCCTCCGACATTTCCAATAGTTGTTGAGGAGGTAGTTCTCGAAACATCACAACTCATTTCTTCTATACCGTTGATAAAAACAGTAAAATCATATTCCCCTCCATTTCCTCCACTAAATGAAATGTATCCATCCAATTTATATGTTCCACTTACATTTGCTGTTACTCCATCTCCTTCGAATACAAAACCATTGTATTCTCCTGCCGTCCAATTTGTTAAATTATAAAAAGTGGATTGTGTAGAAATAGTTATTTCTAGAGGATCCGTATGATTGTGGAAATAACCTTCAGCATAATAATTATCGTAGTAAAGTGTTCTACTCAAATTCAAATCATCTCCTATTGTAACATTATCTCCTACAATAATATCTTTTATGAAGGTAGCATCATTGATAAAGTAAGAACCTCCAGAAGAATAAAATACAGCTTCTAAACTTCCTCCAGGAGTAAGATAAATATCTTTACCTGTGCTTGATTGAATATTTAATTGAGAACTTAAATCAGTAATATATGAAGAACCAAAATACATTCTACTATTAACAGGAATTTTAATATTTCCAGAAACTTCTAGTTTCTCTGAAGGATTAACAGTTCCAATTCCAAAATCCCCATCTGATCTTAAAGTCATTTGTGGAGTTAAACCATCCGTTCCAGTCCAAAATTGCAACGCAGCCAAATTATCTGCTCCATCTCTTCTAGCATAAATCCGAGCAGCATTGTAAGGAACTCCTGAACTATCTTCCAAACTAAATATAAAACCACCCCCAAATCCATCAACTGCACTTACTGAAGTATGTGTTCTTAACATCATAGAACTAGCTAAACCTGTTGTTCCTGCTAAATCCCCTGTTGAACCAACAGTAGTAGTTCTTTCTACTGCCATTACAGGATAACTTGCATCAATAACATGAAGTTTTCCATCTGGACTTCCTCCAATTCCTATTTTATTTGAGAGTTGATACATTACAGAATTAGTAAGTGTAGAAGTGCTACTAAACATTGGAATATAATATTGATTTCCACTTCCTCCTATATAAGTTGTAGGAGTTTGCCAAGCTAATCCAGTTGGTTCAGATGATTTTGCAGTTAATACTTGTCCATCAGAACCTACACCAATTCTAGTGTTATCTGAACCATTATGGGTATAAATATCTCCTTTTGTAGTAAGAGGTGAAGTAGTAGAAGTAGTAGAAGAAAAATTTGTATTATACCACAAACCAGAAGAAGCATTATAAAAAAGAGTTTGATTATTCATTGGAGAAGTTATAACCACATTATCTAAATCTTGAATCCTAAATAAATTTTCAAAGTTAAATGCTGTTGCAACAGGAGAAAGAGAAAAAAGCAATAAGGTTGTAGCTAAAAGAAAAGTAACTTTTCTCATTTTCTCTTTCTCCTTTTTTTAGCTTTTTGAATTTCAACTTTCTCTCCTTTCTTTGAAAGACGGAACTTTGGTTTTTCTATAACAACTGATCCTTTTCTATAGAAACCAGTTGGAGTTTGAATCTTAACTGATTTTCCTTTTGGTGCAGTTACTCTAAAACTTGCAGCTAATGTTCCAGAAACTTTTTCTCTACCTGCAGAGATTGCTTCATTAACTGATCCGAATGTTCCAATAGATCTAAACTTTCCTTTTCTTCTAACCTCTGCACCAAATAAAAAATTACTCATTGAAGGAGCTTTACCTTTTCTTCTTCTAAACCCAATGGGTTTTTTCTTTTGAGTTGGAGTTCTTACTCTTGGTGCAATTAAACCTTGTTCAGATCTTGAAGGTTGTTTTAACCTTGATATTTGAATTACATTTAACTGAGGCTTTTGAGATTGAACTGGAATTTGAGGTTGAACTTGAATAGGAAATTGTTCTTGAGAAGTTGCTTGTGATAATTCCTGTTGTTGATTTGTTCTTGATGCTGAAGATGTTCTACCTCTTGAAACTTGATCTGTTTTTGTTGTTGGAATAAAAAGTATATCTTTTGGAACAGATTTTGTTTCTGGTTGAATTGTTTGGGTTGTTACTGTAGATCCGGAAATAATTTTTGATTCAACTTTAGGAGAAGAAATTTCTGCACTTGGAGTTATAAAACCAGTTTCTCTTGAAGTTTTTACTGCTTTACCTAAAGATTGCTTTTGAACTTGTTTAGTTACTGATTCAACAACTGACTTTACAGTAGCTTTAGGGGTTTGTATTATTGTTCCAACTCCACCTTGAAAAGAACTTGAACCCCCTTCTTTTCCAACTTTCTTAATTAAACCTTCAACATTAACTCTTCCTGTTTCTCCAACACTTACTCCTCTAACTCCAATAAGATCATCTCCAATATTTTTAATTTGAAAAAGATCAAGAGATCTTGTTGTATCTTTAGTGCCTGTTTTAGTTAAACCAAATTGGAAAGAAGACCCTCCTTTCTGTTCAATTATTGAAGCAGAAACAGAATCAGTTATATCTTTTACTTTAGTAACTGGCTTTCCACTGGGCAACTTAACCCCAGTTCTAATTCTTCCAGCACGGGAAACAGAAACAATAATATTTTCAGAAGTACGAGTTCCCGCACCTACAGCAGCTCCAACTGTTTCTGTTTTGCCTGATTTAGTTGCAAAACCCACAACTGTTTGATCAACTTTACCTTTTCTTGCAGTAACCCCAACTAAACCTACATCAGTTTGAGTTCCAAGAGTAGTTTGAATCTGAGAAGTAGTTGTAAATCCTGGTTGAAAAGCACCGAACAATAAGGTTTCTCCAAATACTTTAGCTCCAGCTTCTTGTGCCTGAGGAGAAGGTTCTTTTCCAGTTGTTCTTGTTAAAAGAGGAGTTGTTACTTTTTGAGTGAATACATTTCCAGCTTCTCTAGAACCTTTACGGACAATTCCAGGAAGATTTCCTTGTTGATATAATTCTTTAAATGTTGAACTTTCTTCTTGTTTCCTTCTTTGTTCTTCTAATAATCTTCTTTGTTCTTTCTTTTCTAAAAACTCTTGTCTTGCCTCACTTGAAGTAAACTTAGTTGCAAGTTTACTTGCTCCAGCTTTAATTATATCTTTTCTTTGAGTTGTTGCTTGTACAACTGTAGCCAAAGTTTTTTGAGAAAGCCCAGTGGATGTAGCTGTACTAGCAGGAGTAGAAACAGTTGTTCCCCCTGCAGGAGCACTTACGGTTCCACCACCTGTTGAAGCAACTGCTTGTTGAACAGCTCCGGAAGAACCTCCACCTCCTCCACCTCCACCCCCTCCACCAGAAGAAGAAACAACTTGAACAGGAGTTCCAGCAGCGGTTGCACCAGCCGTTGATGTTTGAGCTTCAGAAGGAGTTACATAAACAGGGCCTAATGCAGAAGAAGAACTAGGAGGTGTACTAGCACCTGGCCTAAAACGGTTAATAAAACTTCGTATCCCCATCTTTTGTTTGTAACAATGTTACAATTAAGAAAGCATTAAATTATATAAATTTATCTGAAAAATTAAAAAATAAAAAAAATTAAATTCGAGGTGGTTTAATATGCTTTAATACACAAATAACCTTTCTCATCAAAAGCCGTATCTAATTCCTTATCTTTAAGATCAGTTAATTGCAAAGCAGCATATTGCATCATAAATTCAGCCAAAGCCGAACCTTTTTGAATATTTTCATCTTCATCTAGGTTTACCCAAAGTCCAATCGTTTTTACTACTTTGTCTTTTATGATTTGAACTTTGCTTAATTTTATAAGATCAGTTTGATCCGGGTGCTTTACTTCAAGTACTAGGATTTTATTTTTCTTCTCTCCTTTTTCCTCGATATTTGCATGGACAACTTTAACCTTTTTTGCTTCTAACTTCTTTGGCTCTTTATTTCCAATATGTTTTGTTAAAATATCTTCATTCATCTTTGAGTACCTCCTTTATGCTTTTATGATCTTTAAGCCAATCTTCTCTTATTGTTTCATTCAAAGTTTTACTAATTAAACGAAGTTGTTCTTTCATTATACTTAACCTTAGTTCTAGTTCCTCAATTTTTTGTTTCATTGTTTCTCCATGAAGTGGCCACATCTACACATAACCATTACAGTATTTTTCAGATGCGTATCTTCTTGAACAGTTAGGGCAGATCCACTCAGTAAGTTTTGGTTTTGGGTTCAATATCTTACTTAGGTTTTCACTTGCCTGTTCTTCATTGAAGTCTATTGTTATTCTCATTTATTTATACCTCCTTTCCTTTTTTGGAATATTGTCACGGGGCTGGATAAAAAGAGGTGACTTTTCTGGGTTTGGGGAGGATGAAAAGAGGTCAAACCTCCCCCAGTAAAACCTTCCCCGTGACTATGATGTGATGTTTTGTTCATATTAAATCTCTCCTAATTGCTTTTTCTAAATCTATTCCATCTCTTGCATCCCATTCAATCAATCTACTTTTATCCTTCTTCATACCAGCAACTCTTTTGTATTCTGAATATATTTCATTAACATGGATCTTTGCTGGATCATTTATTATTTTTAATGTTTCCATATGATCAAAAAACTCTTTGTAGAAATAATCTACATTAGCTTCATTGTCAATATGAATTGCATATTTTAGTTTCTCTATTATCTCATGTTTTTTGTTGTTCATTTTTCTTTTCCATCCTTTTTAATATTCCTTCAAGTCCTCCACCTATTGTCATATATAATAATACAACAATTATTATTATTAACACTATGAATTCATTCATTTTAATAATATTGTTATTAATATACCTCCAACTATTGCAACTATGAATGCTAATATTAAATTCTTATTCATTTTTATTTACCTTTTCATCCTTTTTGTTGTTCATTTTCATGTTATTATTTATATATAAAAGTTTATATATATTTCGGTTCACTGGAAAGTTAATCCTTGTATTTATATTCTGGAATTTTTACTCTGCACCTGTGTTTATTGAATCTTTGAAGAACCATCCCAGATTTGAATAAACCTTGAAGGTTTCTTTGTGCATTTCCTGGTTTGTTTCCAATTCCAGCTGCTACATCTTTTGAACTAAACCACTTGTTTTTGTTCTTTCTCAAAAAATCATATGCTTCTTGTTGTGTCATTCTTCTTTAAACATCCTTATTTTCTCTTTGGCCTTTGAAATATCCAACCTAACCTTCATCACACCAGATTTTTTCTTTTCTTTGAATAATAACATCCTATTCAGAGCAACTCCCATCCATTTACTATTAATCCATTTCTGATCATGTTCTTTAATTCCTAAATACTTCCTAAATTGTTCCACTAAATCTCCAACAGAAACCCATTCATAGTTTTGATATTGAGAAATAAAATCAATTATTTGAACATCATAATTATCTTCAACATCTTTTGTTTTTCTTTCAGAAGTTATTTTTTCTGCAATTTTTATTATAGTTTCTAAGTTTCCAACCCAATCTGCAATTATAAATAAAGGCATAAATAATTCAAAATCTCTGCCTGTTAAATTACTTTTATATATCTTTTCAAACATATGGGAGTGTTGGGAGTTATGGGTATGGTGAGAGATATGAGAGAGAGGGGAGAGATTAGTGTTTTTTACATAATTATTCCATTCATAGGGTATAGTTTTTAATCTCTCCACACTCCCATCTCTCCCATTTACACGTAAAATTGAACCCATCTCTCCCATTTTTTGGGAGTTATGTTCAAAGTTCTCAATTAAATTGACTACTTTTTTATTGAAAGATTTCTCTAAAATTAGTGTAATACACCTATCTTGGAGTGTATTTTCTAGTCCAAAAATGTTGGCAATGACTATTGGACAGTAAATTTCATAGCTTTTTGGTTCATATTTTTCACCTTCAACTGTTTTAATTTTCTCCATTCTTTCAACAACAGAGCCTTTTTTGTATGCTGAATTTAGTAGTAACCTTAGAGTAGTCTTTTCCTTAGCTGAATTATTCTCAAACTCATCTATACAGAAACTAGATTCAGATGCAGTTCTAAATAAAACTGATTCAGACATATTATTTACTTGTTTTCCATTTGGAATAAAGTTCTTTATTAAATTAAGAGTTCTTGATTTCCCAGAACCTTTCATTGCATTAAAATAAAGGTAAGGATATGTGTTAAAATACTTATGAAACCAAGTTCCCAGAATCCATATGGGAATTAAATCATAATAATCTTCTCTTAACTCAACATAATCTTTTAATATTTCCTTGATCAACTCAAATTTTTCTCTAAGAATTTTATTTATTTCTTCTCTTGAAAGGTTTGTACTTCCTTCTTCCCTATCTATGAATTTAATTGTTTCAGCTATTCTATGAATGTGTGCTGTACAATTAACAAATATTGCTCCCTCAGGATTATTATTAAACCTTTTCTCAGTGTTCCTTATTGTTTTTTTTATTTCATTATGGGAAGTAGGATATTTTTCTAACAAATTGTTTAATTCTTCCTCTGGAAAGTAAAACCTCTTTTTTTCCATTTTATTTATTGTGAATTTCTTTATGACACTTAAGGCATAAAACCATCAAATCCTCCATTTTCTCATCCCCTACATTCTCATAGGTTAAGTGGTGAACACATAGGTTTTTTTCTGAACCACATTTTTCACATTTTTTTCTTATTTTTATTAATAAATCTCTCTTAGAAATCCATATATCTGATAGTAAATATTCATTATATGATTTAAATCCAAGTGCTTGCCAACCTGTTTTAAACCAATCAATCATTCTCTTGCCTCCCTAAAAACCTCCAAAGGTTTCTTTAACTCCTTAAAGAAAATAAAATATTCTTTCTGTTGAACATAATCTAAAAGAACAAAGAAGTCCTTACTTATTTCAATAATATTCCCATTTAGAAATATACCATCAACTTTAGAAACATGAACCATCATGTTCCTTTTCATAAAGAGTTGTGCCCTTTCAAATTCCTGTTCATTATTTATTTTCATACACCCTCTAATTTCCAATTCTTTATATTAATTTATATTCATTTTATAATTACAAACTTATATAGAAAACCTTATATATAAGTAAGAATTAAATGAATCATGGAGATCTTATATAACGAACCAAAAAGATTTGTGAGGATTCAAATAGGTGAAGCAGAAACTGGGTTCACTGGTTTGAGAAAACCTATAAAGAACATCAATGTTGAAGGTACATCAGTAGTAGAAGTTTATGAAATGATCTATGATTTAATTAAAGAAGAGGGGAGGTTGAAAAGTGGAAAGAGAAGACGATAATTATTTCAATATGCAAACCAATGCTAATGTTCAATCACAACAATTTGAGAATATGAATAGGTTGATGGAACAAAATGTTTCTACTTCAATGCTTGAAGGCCAATTAAATCTAAAAGAAGAATTGAATATGATCGAGAACCTTTTGAGATCAAAAGTAAAGATATTTAATGAAGAGAAAGGAGAAGAAGAATGGGTTGTTCCAAAAGATTCTTCAGAAATTTTACTTTCTGAGTATGGAATTAATTTAATTATGAAAAGAGTTAGAATGTATTTGAATAAGAATACTTTACTGTCTAATTATGAAACAGAAACTATTTATGAGAAGATGGAAGACTTCTCAAATTCATTAAATGATGAAATATTTATGAAATATGAGTTGGTATTCAAATTTCCTAACTCTAAAGAGATCCAAGATGAATTAATTAAGAAAATAAACATCAAAGTTGATAACACAGCATTCAATATGGAATTAAAAGGTTTAGTTCCTAATAAAGATGAGATCAGAAAACAAATAATTAGTGAAATGGATATTGAAAAGGAAAGAAACAAAACAAAAGAAGCTTTATTCAAAAATAAACTTAAATCTTTTGAAGGTTTGATCAGATCAATACAAGATTCAATACATTCTGCTTACCTTCGTGCATGGAACGGTGGAGAAAGAAGAAGTTTAAGAAAAACAATGAGTGTAAGTGAGGTGATCAATCCTGCAATGATGAAAAGGAATAATGGAGGAGGATTGTTAGGAATTTTTGGTAAATGAGTGGTGATGATAGAGTAATTGGTGATGCAAAATTCAATCAAGCAGGGTATTACCAAATAAGAATACATGAATTGTTTCAAAGAGTTGATCGTTTGAGTATAAACCCTTTGAGATATGATCCGGTTTTTGATGCTTATGGATATGATATTATTTTTAGAGATTTAAACTCAATTTTCTTAACAATAAGTTCAAAATTAAACACTAATGAGTTTCAAAAAGTAATTTCTATAAAAAATGATATAAATAAATTCTTTAAAGAGAATAAATTGTATGAAACAAAGTTAATTTCTGATTTATATAACCAAAAAAGAGTTTCAGTTTTAAATAATTCAAAATGGGAGGAATTAAGTCAGCTTTTGTTTGATTATCGTTTAATAATAGAGAAAATGATTGATGTACATGGACTTGGAAACCCAAGTAAGAGTAGTCCAACAAAAGCAGCAACACATTAAGATGAAATTTGCACATGAAATCTTTCCAAAGGGTTCACTTCCAGAACAAAGAACAGATGGAGCTTACATAGATGGTTTTTTAGCAAGTAATTTAGATATTTATGCAAAAAGATTAATTGATGATATGCATTTCTTATTAATTATTGCTGGAAATGATGCTGTTGGTAATGGGAAATCAACTCTTGCAACTCAAATTGGAGCATATTTAACTTATAGAATAAATGAGATGCATAAATTAAATCTTTCTTTCACTGCAAAGAATGTAGTATTCAAAGGAGGAGATTTAGCAGAGCGTTCTTTTTCTTTACCTAAATATTCAGTGGTTCTTTTGGATGAAAGTGATGATTTAAAACAACATGCAATGAAAGAAACAACTATTAAACTAAAAAGATACTTTAGAAAATGTAGACAACAGAATCAAATATTAATTTTAATTACTCCTTCCTTTTTTGAACTCTCAAAGTTTTATGCACTTGCAAGATCTCACTGTTTAATAAATGTTAAGTTCCATGATGATTTTAGAAGAGGTATCTTTGATTTTTATGGGCCTACTGCTAAGAAGAAGTTGTATCTTAAAGGTAAGAAAGAATGGGATTATGATGTACAACCAAAAGACTTTGATGGTGCCTTTGCTCAATCATATTTGTTCTTTCCAGACTTAGATAATAACATATTAGAATATAAACGAAGGAAATATGAGGATATGGTTAATGACGCAGAACAGGAGGAACCAAAGACAACTAGAGAAGTTGTTGCTGATTTAAAGGCAGAAATATTTTATAGTATCTATGAAAATACAAAATTTTTTACAATCGAAGAACTAGCTAAACACTTCGGAATCACATCTAGAACTGGAAGATCTTACCTAGAGAAAATTAGAAAAGAAAAAGAAAAACAGGTTCCTGAAGGAAGTAGGAAAGAGGCGATTAATACTATTATACCCAGTGTAAGGGAAAATTTTTCTAAGGATTTACCCTTGATGCATCCACATTACAATGGACAAAAATAAAATAATAAGTAAGATCAAGAGGAATGTTCTTATAATAGCAGGGCTTTCCTTTCTCTGTGGCTTTCTTATTGGCCTAACCTTTTAGTAGAAACATTTAAATACTTTGTGTGTGTAAGAATAGCATGGTAAATTGGAAAACAATAGAAATAGTTTTTATTATTCTCTTTGTTTTAGAAGCTCTTATAATTGGGTGGGCTTGGAATGTAGCTACACAATCTGAGAGAGATGAACTTGAATGTGCTTATAATATATGTGAAGATTATCCTTCATATTATTATGATCTATATGAAGAAGTTTGTCATTGTTATAATAGAGAAGGGAATATTGAAATAAGTAAATTGTTGAACTAGATTTTAATTCATAAAACTATACTTTTACGAAACATTTATATAGTTCTCCC
>Ga0180433_10005774_pt1 | contig 16547 bp, 11 predicted proteins | sample SS_ome_8_FD_132980 | JGI IMG/M metagenome (GOLD analysis project Ga0180433, IMG submission 132980) | Hypersaline lake sediment archaeal communities from the Salton Sea, California, USA - SS_1_D_1 metaG | ecosystem: Environmental > Aquatic > Non-marine Saline and Alkaline > Hypersaline >... | reverse complement strand
TATCTGCTGCGGCTTATCCTTTCCCTTTACCTTGATAGGTGCCATTTGCTCAACGGCAAACATCTCCTTTACGAGATTATAGCTATCCTCACTGATGAGTATATCGGTGCCGAAGGGTTTATTCAGCTCTTCAATACGTGAGGCCAGATTAACCGTATCGCCGATAACTGTATACTCCATCCTGTTCTCGGAGCCTATCTGGCCTGCCAGAACCGGTCCGGTGTTGATGCCGCAGCCGATCTTGATAATGGGATTCCTCTCACCTCCCCGATCCTGGTTGAATTCGAACAGTGATTTCCGCATCATGAGGGCGGCATTGACGGCGTTTTCGGTATCATTCCCCTTGGAGAGGGGGACACCCCAGAGCGCCATGATAGCGTCGCCGATGAACTTATCAACAACGCCATCGGTCCGGTCGATGCATCCAACCATTCGCGTCATATAGTCGTTCAAAAATTCGACGACCTCCTCCGGATTGAGCTTTTCCGAAATAGCGGTAAAGTTTCGGATGTCCGAGAAGAGTATCGTTACCGTTTTTCGCTCTCCCCCGAGCCGGATCTCATCCTTGAGCACGAGCTCGGCGAGCTCCGGATTCACAAACTTGCCGAAGGCGGTTTTAATCTTCTCCCGCTCCTCGAGCCCCGCCCCCATTTCGATGAAGGCATTGGTCAGAACGCCGACCTCATCCCTGGTTGCCGGCTTAATATCGATCCTGAATATCCCCTCCTTGATCTTCCTTGCCGCATCAACCAGCCTGATAATGGGGTTGGTGACGGATTGCCCGAAGAAAAAGACAATGACGATAACGACGGTTAGTATGATTATCATTATATACACATTCCGCCGCTGAATGTTGTAAACCTCCTGAAAGGCCTTCTCCTCATTGACGGTTGCTATAACTCCACAGCCCCCTATATCTATCTTCTTGAATGAACCGAGATGGAATACCCCCTTTTCGTCCCGATACCTTGTCTGACCATTATCGAGAGTGCTCTTGGTCATCTTCTCCACTATGGGTATGTTGATGTAATTCGCCTCTGAAAGAACAATGGTGCTGTCGGGATGAGCAACAACATCGCCCCGGTCATTAACCAGAAAGGCTTTGGTGATACCAGCGGTTCTGAATGCCTCAAGAAAGTCATCAAGCTTTATGTAGCTGATCAGTATCGACCGGGCATCTCCCCGTTCGTTCAACTGGAGGGGAACGCTTATCCCCATAGCCGGGATTCCCAATCCCTGGGAGATATTGTGAATGACCTGTTCACCGTTGAGGGACCGCGCGAAAACAGTGCCATATGCACGGTGGACACCGCTTATATTCTCCCTGGATATCTGGCCCAGATCCATTACGGGTGTGTTCAAATATGAACGAATAAACCTGAGCCCCCCCTTCCGTGAGCGTTCCGCAATGCCGATAAAGAGAAAATCCTTCTCACTGGGCGGTATCACATTTGAAGAGGATCCCGCCAGCTTTTCCGTGATGAGTTTCGATTTCTCGATGAGAGAGGTAACATCAGTTTTCACCTTGAGGGAGATGAGCTCAGATATCTTATGATTGTTCTCCTGAACCCTGATCTCATTATCCTTCTTGAAGAAATAGGTTGCAAGAAAAATCATTCCCGAGAGTGATAAAATGATGATTGCGGATATTATCGAAATGAGTTTAAACCGCAGCGACGTATAGAAGGGACCCGAAGTGCCGGGCTCGGCCACCGCAACAGCCGCTCTCCCCTGCGCTTCTCCTTTTACAACCAATACTTCCGCCGTCTCTCCCTGATCGTCTACGGTATCATGGCGTTCAGAGGGGAACTGCACCACACGCTCTTCAGAGGGCGGCTCATCATCCAAAATGATCTCTTCCTTTACGGCCGAGATTTGTTCTGACTCTTTTCGTATGGGAGGTTCGGCTGCCGGAAGGGGCGAAGCTGAGTGCACCTCTTCGGTTAATTCCCCTTCGATTTCCTCCTCGGGGAGAATCTCCTCCTGAACTATCTCCCCGGCAATGTCAAAAAACTCCTCTTCGACAAAGTCCGTCCTGATCGCTTCATCACGCGCTTCTTCACCCTCGGCTGCTTTTTCCTCGACAGGTGCCTCAACAGGTTTCCTCTCGCGCGGAGCCGCAATTTCTATCTTCTCTGCAGCTCCCTCCTTCCTGACCGATACTCTCTGTTTTCCATCAATACCCGGTATCGCATCCTTCACCACCCGTGAATCGACATATGTATCCGCGGGCGAAAGCGCTGAGGGACCGGGAGTCTCCTTGAGCACCGCTTCTCCGGCAAGCGGTTCCGATTCCGCTTTCAGTTTCTGACCGACCCCGAGGTATTGCTGAAAGAGGTCAACGAATCGTCTCTCCTCATCATTTCCCAATAAATTCCCGTTAATGGCGCTGACCATATCGATCGCTTCATTGACACTTCTGCCGGTATAAATGAGGAAGCAGGTTATTATCACCCCGACATAGCTTCTCCCATATGAGACGAAAAAACAACTTCCCTCGGCAAAACATCGGCGTATCTCTTTGACAGCGTTTCTCACCGAATGAAGAGAGGCGTTATCAAGCCGCTCGATATGAACATTCCTGACCAGAAAACCAGCATTCCGATACTCGTGAACCAATCGTATATAAGAATCGCGTTCTACAGCTTCCGAGGATACAATAAATACCGTCCGCACGCCATTATTCAACAGTGCGTTGATTTTACTCTCGGGAAGGCGAGCCGATCTCCCTTCAATCGCATCGATTGGATAAAACTCGAATAGAAGCTTCTTCTGTTTCCGATTTTGAGCTGAAGTGTTCATACTATTCCACACCGATAATATCGTACTTTCCCGCCTGTTAATTCAATACTAAGCTGAGTGTTACTATGCGAAAATAAATCGAGTGCTTCGGCCCCCGGTCTCCCGGTAAGATACCGTGTAACCGTTCTTAAACGGATTCCGATTCCTCGAACGGTGAAGAGAGCTTTTTTCAACAAGTCTCCAGGAACAGAGAGCAATTATAGTACCAGAAATCACAATACGATTATTCCTTTCGTTATAAAACAGCCTAACGGATGATTCAATTGACCTCTTTCGAGTTATTGGTGAAGTATCGGCAATAAAACTCCCGGTTTGCACAGATTACGGCATACGTGGACCATGGCAGGAATACCCTTTCCCTATACAAGTTACCAGAATTGATGGAATTAGAGCAAGATTTTTTTAATGATAGGTTAATCCGACTCAACAGAATACAACAGCGATTCCCGGTGAAATGAACATGGTTGGAACACGATCACCTCACCGGTACCCGGAGATGCTATAGTATAAAAAAATCATTTCCAGAAAATTGTTCTTTACCATTACCGTATGATAGAATGGAATTAATGCAAGAATAAATAAGACATAAACAGCGATGGCAGAAAAAGGCCCTGAAAGAAAAAGAGCGATTGTTATCACCGCATTTAAAGAGATAATGCCGGCCATCAGGGCTGCATTGGACAGGTATTCCATCGATATTGTCAGCCACTATGAAAGCCTTCACTCACTCTCCGCGATTAAAAAGGGAATCGCTCAAACCGGAAACACGGTTTTTTTGAGGAAAGCGTTTTCCCGTTTTGTGAATGAGTGCGGACCGCCGGATATACTCATTATAGATGAAAAAGCCAATCTCGGATCCGACTCATCATTCGAGCCCGACATGCGAAAGCTCCTTCGCACCTTTCTGATCTCCTTTATTATCATGCAGAAAACATACGGTGAAAGAGCTCGCGCGAATATTGTCCTGATTCATTCGGAAGAGGTGAAGGGTGAAGCACCGGCCTATGAAACGGAGCCGACTGCCATACTGGACTTTCTCAGCTCACAAAATGATTCCGTAAACAGACTGATTGAAGATTTTAAAAAGCAGCCTGAGCGCTTTCACCGGTCTTTTGCCATTAAGACGATATCAAGGAGATTACCGCACAGGGCAATAGCGCAGCGCCTCTCGGAATTCATAGAAAAGAGATTAGGGCTCACCGCCCAGGAGGGTGCTTCAATAGCTCAAGAGGAATCACCCGCTGTGCCACAATCATCACGGATAAAGATACGGGAACGGGCAAAGGGAGATACATGCACCGTCGTGATGAGGACTGGCGACTCGATCATCATGGTCAACGGCGTTGAAAAAGAAGTTAAAGCCGAGGGCATTTACCGGGTCCTCCCTCTGAATGAAACATATGTGCTTGGGAGCTGGTCGACGGGAAATCAGAAGGAGATTGCCGATTACATACGGAAGACCCTTCAGCGCGGGGCTGATACTGCCGGTGATGAATCACCGGTTTTAACGATTAACCTGACGCGCTGCGAAATCGCTCCTGAAATCATATCATCTCTTGTGGATATAACAACGAAATCGCTGCCGGATTCAGTTGAAGTTAAAATATCCGTTAACTTTAAAAGCGCCCTGCTCCTCGAAAACGCACCAGGATATATTATGATTCGCAACCACATCCAGCACGCGTATTGATTCGCGATGGCGCCCCTCCCGATGGACCATCATCGTTCACCGGGAGGCGCAACCGGAGCGCATGTCTCTTCTAGAGCTCACCTTCGCTGACGAACTTCTTCCGAACAACCCACTGTCCGTTCGGCTTCTGTACATGATACACGCGAAGCACGGTTTTCCTGGTTTCCATTCCGTTTCCGTTCCTGCTTGCGATCTTCGCTTCCTTAACTTTTTTCTTACCGGCCATCACTTCCTCCTCGTATAAAATATCTCTACGGTTTTCCTGAACTCGCCGTTATATCTACCGGCGAGATAATTCATTCTTATCGGAGCACATGTTGTGCGACGCATTATTACGGCAACAGCCCCGCTACCTAGGAGGACACGTCACAGGGCTCTGCCCGAAGGGAGTCCTCCGCGCACCCTTTCACGTGCCTCCCGGGATAGAGATGAGCGCTTCCTCATCTCGGAACCCATCACATCATCCCCCGACATCACGACGGGGAACAGAATTTTGTTGTAATTTTAACCGGTGGAAGGTAACCCCGCCGTTCCCTGCACTGCTGAACAACAGTGAACTGAACATGAGGATCAGTAAACCGATGCTCCCTTGAACGACGAGGTCATCGAAATGACAATCGCATCCACGGGGGTGCGATAGATGCGTTCAGGTTTTTCTCGGTTACAGACTTACGATCCACCCTCTTTGAACGTAACGTATCTCAGCTATATATATCTCATGTCAACTATTTTTCTGAGAAATTTTTCAATTTCCCTCCAGCCGAAAAAAAGGGTTGACACGGTAAACACCGTTATATAGCAGTGTATCATCCACTGGTGCTAAAAATATCTCTTCTCCAAACCATCAGGTAAAAAACGAACACTGCTGAACTACAGCGGAGATGTTGATTGTAAGTATCTCGCGGTGATAGAGAATTACCCGGTTTGTTGCGGTAATTTGCCTGAAAAATCCGAAGCAATGGCGAGTTGATTTGTGCAAGAAGAAAGTGTGCATCATATCAATTCACGGTCTGTCTGAGCATTCGGGAAAAATCGGTTGATTAATAATCTTTTCGAGGACCTTTCGCCCCCCTCCTGTAAATTTGCACATCAAGGGATGAGGCCGTATGGTTCCTTAAAGCATTTTTGGGCACCTCTAAAAACCGGTATTTACATTGATCCACAAATTGTAAATACTGGTTTTATAAGGCATTGTGCACACAGCGACACGACGTCGCGCATGCCAGCGTGCACAGGAGGTGCAAAACAACGCTGGCCAGGGGGACATCATATTAATAGTATTCAGAAGTCCCCTTATATAAAATTCAAAGGAAGAAGAGGTTTTTAAAAGAATGAAGTATCGTCATACAATAAAACTACCCAAACAGGATTCATGCAATTTAGACCAAGATGAAGCTTTCTTTTATCTGATTACGAAGGAAGAGGAAAAAAAGATTAAATTTCACGATTATAGTCAAATCTATTCCATACCGGGATTGTATGAACAGTTATACTATGATAGACTGAAATGTCGCTCTCCTCAAAAAGTAACGGAGATGCTTCAATCAGCCGTTTCACAATCAGATTATAGTTTTACCGAGTTACGAGTATTGGACTTTGGAGCGGGAAACGGCATGATGGGTGAGGAATTAAATAAAAATGGGGTGTCACGTTTAGTAGGTGTTGATATTATACCCGAGGCTCGTGAAGCGCTCGAAAGAGATAGGCCGGGAATTTATGATGCATATTATATAGCTGATTTCTGTAATTTGTCAGAAGATGAATTCCAGGAAATATCGTCCTGGTCATTTGATTGCATGACAACAATTGCCGCATTAGGATTCGGAGATATTTCAGTTAAGGCATTTATCAAAGCATTTAATATAACAAAGAGTCAAGGCTGGGTGGCATTTAATATTAAAGAAACCTTTCTGGATCACACTGATAATTCCGGTTTTTCTAAAACAATACGTGAACTAATATTCTCAAAGTATTTAGATTTATATCATTTAACCAGATACCGGCATCGATTATCCATTGAAGGAGAACCTCTATACTATTTTGCCATAGCGGGAAGAAAAAACTCCGATGTACCATTAGATTTCTTAAAATCCAAAGGAATCAATTTTACGTAAAGAAATATCATTAATCACTTCCCTTTTCACAGTGTGGCGGAATTATTTTTTTAAATAAAAATGAAAATATTAAAAAAAAAATTGATTGACTGTCAGTCATATTACTGTTACATTTGCATTGATATTAAACCTGTTTAGGATGAACAGACTGCTATGACAAGAATCAGCAAAAATCCCGAAGAGAGAAAAGATGAGATTATAAAAACAGCCCAAAAGCTCTTCATTGAAAAGGGATTTGCCGAAACAAGGGTCAGTGAAATTGTAAAAAGCATCAATGTTTCACAGGGGGTGTTCTACTACTATTTCAGCTCGAAAGATGAAATAATCGATGAAATCATCGATAGATATATAAAACAGCTCATAAGCAGCACCGTTGAAATATTTCAAAACAATCAGTTAAGCGCTCTGGAAAAACTTGTAAGGATGTCAGACAGGCAATTGCACATCAATATGATCGAGAATAATAATATTCACAGAATCAAGGGTGTTGACATACACGAGAGAATCCTGAAGAGATTGATTCTCGATTATGTTCCCCTGATGAAAAGAGCTTTCACTGAAAATGGAGATCGTGAAATCCTCTTCCTGATGGAGATATTCGTTGCAGCGGGAAATGTGCTCTTTGATCCCGGTATTTTCCAGTGGGAAAAGGAGGAGCGGAATGAACGGATTAGCTTCCTCATAAAATTTATGGAGAGGAGCCTAAATCTGACTGATGGATCTCTTTCATTCTATAAAAGGCTTATGGGATATATAGAATAATATTTTTTAGCCCAATCGTGACTGTCAGTCAGTCAAATATGTATCTGAATATGAATTATCCTCATTTGAAATGAAATATATAAAACAAATATCAAATTAAAATAAGGAGTGATTACAATGAAAGAAAAACTTTTTGTGTTGGGATTATCAACCATGATCCTGCTGACAGGATGTTTATGTACCGAAGAGAGACAGGAGCTCCCTTCCGGCGATGAAACGATTAAAACCATCGTCTCCGAGATTACTGCTGGCGCGAAAACTGATGAAGAAAAAATCAGAAGGATTTTTTACTTTGTCCGTGACGAGATTGAGTTCGGATGGATCTATCCTCAGGAAATTCCCGCTGAAGAGGTCTTGAAGAACAGAAAGGGCGTCTGCATGCAGAAAGCGAACCTGCTGGTGACGATGGCGCGCGCAGCCGGATTAAAAGCACGATTTCATTTTATGTATGTTCGGAAAAACGCTCTGGAAGATTTTCTTCCCGAGTTTGCCTACAATAAATGGCTCGATCCCTTCCCTCACACCTTTCCGGAGATCTATTTAAAGGGGAGATGGGTTTCTATGGAAGCGACCTTTGACAGGAAGCTCCATGAAATATGCCTGAAGGAGAAAATCAATTTCGGCAAATACAATACTATTGCTAAAGATGTTTCAATTGATTTCTCGGCAGATGGCGTCAAGGGACATCAGCAGTACTGGCATGATGCAAGCACGGAATCATTCTATGGCGATGACCTGTCAGAATTTACCATGTTTATGCATAGAGATGTTCCCTGGTGGAAACGGCTCCTGCAGCCGATGATATTCAAAAAGGCACAGCAGATAATGGACGAGTTGAGGAATACTCAGTGAAAAGGGACATAGAACAGTGGATATGAGAACTGCGATTATATCTCGGCGTCGCAGTTTTTCATATTCTTAACTCTTTCACTCAAGGACATTTTTTAAAATGCAAGAGAGCTTTCATAACTGAATTGGAGATTGAATTAAATTACTGGACCTATTCACTCTCCTCAAACAACTTTTTGTTTCTTAAGTATATCAACAGTACTCCAATGATTCCTGAGGCAGCTTCGCCAAAATCCTGATATACTTCCATTTTAAAACCCGCATAGAGGCCGGTCAGAGACCATAGGAAGGGAAGCACAAGAATAAACAAAGGAAGCTTTTTGTTATTAAATAATAGTATTCCGAAGGTAAAAATACATACCGGGCAAGGAGCGATACCGAATATCGGTCCATGAGGGTACCCGTGGTCGGTCAAAAAACCGATAATGGGATAGACAACTAAGGCAAATAGAATGATAATTAATCCCGTAATACTGTATATATCCTTCCCAATTTTAAAGATGAAGTTTGCTTTCATTATACCGAACCAGATGAAAAGTACACCTTGCAGTATCCACAACGATCCCCAGGCGTAGTACTGAGCGCTGACTGATCCAAAGTAGATTATAAATTCGATCAATCCGTTCCAGATCCACAGAAAACCCAATACCGAGGTTATTATTGTATCAGAAAATTTAAATCTCTTAATGGAAAGAATGATTACAAGAACAGCCAAAACATAGGTGAAAATCATTACCGGCCACATATCTGAATTATACTCAAACATTCTCTGATAGAAAAGCTCCACCGATACCATCATTACCTCCCCTTAAATAAATAGTGTTAATAAACTTTACACGTTGAGTAAATAACAGATTATTAATTCATCGAAGCGATAATCCGATCTTAGCGATCTTTTATAGACGCAATAGCCTCAAAAGCCTGTACCATGGCGATAAGATCCGGCAGGATTCTTTCAACCCGTGAAGCCGGGAGTCCATAGGAGCCGCCTTTGAGGGGCACATCGGAATATCTGATCGCATCATCGCTAATTTCAAGCCAGCTTCGTGCCAGAATACCGAAAGCCCACCGGTGAGTGATTCTCCATCTCCTTATAAAATTAATTACCGGATCGAGTCTCTCTCCCGCATTGCGAATTTTTTCAGCCAGTTCCCTTGTCGCGTATCGTGTTTTAAATCGCGAATCAAATAGCGCGTTTTCGGAATCAAACGCTACCATTCCCTCCGGGGGCTTGTACATTCTTCGATCAAAGGAGATCTCGCAGTTGCCAAGATTTTTATTTAGATACACAACAAACCGGCCGTCGCCACTTTCACCGTAGGGTAAAATTTCTACCCGGTAGCCGTTATATACTCCCTTCATATCGCCAGCCCTATCATAATATGAGCTCTCGATATACTCTAATCCAAGCTTCTGAGCAATTAACGGAAGCTCTTTTAAGGATTTAGCTTCAGATGAGTATCTTTTCTTGAAATAGAGAAACCACAATCCAATACTGATATATATTACCGCGACAGCATACCCGAAAAGAGCCATGTATTCCTGTTCCGTCGTACGCGTTTTTATTTTATGTAAAACGAAAAGCAGAATAATGCCAAGGGCAACCATTATTGCCGATAGTACAAACCGGGGTTTTTCTTCTCTGTCGGACTCTGCAAACAGAAGGGCAAAATAGAGGAAAAATATAAGGGGGACACCTATAAATATTAACAGGTACCACCAGGTAAAAGCATCACTGTCGTTATAATTAACAGGAGGTTTTGTGCTTGCATGGTGAAGAATTAAAAAAAAGAGACTGATTAAGATGGCAATGAAATTTTTATGCTTCATTAAAATAGTTTAATAATAGTTTTAACATCTAAAAAACCTACCCTTTTTACAAAACACCAATCCCCAAATAAGTTAAAATATATTGTTATCATAAGAAACAGTACTGTCAATTGGAAATCTGCTGTCCGAATGAGGGTGGAAGATACATTCCCATTTGCATAAACTTAATCCAATGTAACGGTTCTTCGAATCTGCGCCATATGGGGGAGATATGCCGGTCCTTTTATGATAAATTGGTGGAATAGAATGGATGGTGATGAACCTGTCCGGTAATTTGTAATGTAAAGTGGCCAACCCACATCTTATTAAAAAGACCAAATCAATGCGGGCTTCATTCCCTCAGGGATATCACTCAGTGCTAAAATATCCCCGCCATGATTCGCAAATTCCGGAATGTACGCCAGGCAGGATTCGAACCTGCGGCCCACGGCTTAGAAGGCCGTTGCTCTGTCCAACTGAGCTACTGGCGCGTCTTCGGGGCGAGAGGATTTGAACCTCCGATTTCCTGGTCCCAAACCAGGCGCTCTAACCTGACTGAGCCACGCCCCGGAAAAGTAGTCACATTATATATCGGGAAAAGAGGTGTCAATAATAAATATACTGTGATGTTTCCTCAATTTCCAGCTGTCAGGGTTACTTGACCTCAATTCGGGGGAAGAAAGGCCTCTTTAACTCCCACTGCTCAGCGTATCTATCTCCTCATCTCTTATCTTCCTGAGAAGCGGCACGATATCATCCTTTCCGACCGTGCGGACGGCGCTCTCCTTCCTGAGTTTCACCTCAATCTCTCCCTCCTGAAAGAAGCGCTTCCCCGCCGTTACCCGAATGGGTATCCCGAGGAGATCCGCATCCGCGAATTTGAAGCCGGGACTGGCATTGCGGTCATCGTAGAGCACCTCGATGCCCGAATCCCGTATCGCTGCATAGATCTCATCAATTGCCTCGCGATCCTCGCCGCTCTTGAACAATCCCACCAGATGAACGTGAAAGGGGGCGACGCTCATGGGCCAGATGATGCCCTTCTCGTCGCTGTGCTGCTCAACGATAGCTGCCATCGTCCGGTTCACCCCGATGCCGTAGCATCCCATGATGGGACGAACGGCTTTCCCGTGCTCATCGAGCACCGAAACTTTCATCGACTCGGTGTACTTGTATCCCAGCTTGAAAATATGTCCGACTTCAATGCCCCGTCTTGCAATCATCGGCTTGCCGCACTTCGGACATGCATCACCCGCATCGGCAACGGTGATATCGGCTTCATTTTCGATGGTGAAATCCCTTCCCGGATTCACACCAGCATAATGCTTGTCCTTCTCGTTCGCCCCGGTTATACCGTTACTGATATCCTTTATGGATAGATCATAAACCGTCTGCACGGCAAAATCGTTCACTGGCCCCGCAAAGCCGACCGGCGCCCTGGTTACCTCCTCAACAATTGCATCGGGTGCAATCTCGAGCTCCAGAGATCCGAGATAGTTCTTCAGCTTCACCTCGTTGATCTCGCGATCCCCCGGCACGACCGCCATCACCGGCGCGCCGTCGGAGAGATAGATGATGCTCTTCATAAACCGTTCAGCCGAAAGATTGAAAAAGCGCACCAGATCGTCAATCGTCCTGACATCGGGAGTATCAACCACCCTGAGCTCTTCGGGCTTCCCGCTCTCCTTCCGGAGATCCGGCCTCCGGTGCTCTGCCCGTTCCTGATTGGCCCGATAGTCGCACGACTCGCAGATAAGGAGAACCTCTTCGCCGACCTCGGAAGCAACCATGAACTCCTCTGAATCACTTCCCCCCATCGAGCCGGTGTCAGCCTCAACGGGAATCGTCTCGAGCCCGCAGCGTTTGAAAATCATCCGGTAGGTTGCTCGCATAGTCTGATAGGATTGCTCGAGTCCCGCTTCGTCCATATCGAAGGAGTACGCGTCCTTCATAATGAATTCCTTGCTCCGCATCACCCCGAAGCGCGGTCGTATCTCATCCCGGAACTTGGTGTTTATCTGATAGACATTGATGGGGATATCGCGATAGGATGATATCAGGGATCGCACCACGGCGGTGAAGGCCTCCTCATGAGTGGGAGCCAGCGCATACTCAATATCATTCCTGTCCCTGACGCGAAAGAGCTCCGGCCCCATCGTGTGCCACCGACCCGACTCCTTCCACAGCTCCGCGCTGGTGAGCTCGGGCATGAGAAACTCGAGCGCCCCCGACCGGTCCATCTCCTCGCGGACAATATCGACAATCTTCCTGAGAACACGCAATCCCAGGGGGAGATAGACGTACATGCCCGCTGACTCCTTCCGTATCAATCCAGCCCGGACCATAAGCCGGTGGCTGACAATGGCAGCATCAGCGGGATCCTCTTTCAGTGTTGGGAGAAGATACTTCGAAGCTCTCATACGCGCTATTCACACACCATATTTTAGTTCTCCTCTGCTGCTTCCCGCTCGAAGTCTCCGGTCAGGAAGTAGGTATTATTCCTGGCCAGCTCGATGAGATGCGGAAACTGTTTCCTGTTCTCCTCAACCATCTGTTCATAGGGGAAGTCGGGGAATGAGCCGTAATCGCGAAGGTACTCCATATGCTTTTTCCCCTTCCGGTCGAAAGGGTGGAAAATGGAGTCATGTATCCCGTCGAATTCCAGGGGGAAGACCCCGAACTTCTGGCAGAGGGAGAGATTAAAAGTCGGCGTCGCCTTGACCCATTTCTCCCCAAGGAATAATTCCGTATAGCCGTGGAAGACGAAGAGATCCGATTTCATAATCTCCTTCAGGCGCTGGGTCACCAGGTGATTCTTTACGTCTGCAAACCTGAGCCTGCTCGGTATACCTGCTGCTCGGGTCACCGCCGCAAGGAGAATGGCCTTCTGAATGCAGAATCCCTGCTTCTGCGCCAGGACAAAGCTCGCACGGTAGGTTTTCCGGTCCAGGGTCATGGCGTAGGGATTGTACCGTACCCCGTCACGTACTGCGTAGAAGATCTTAACTGCCCGCTCAATATCAGATGAGAGCCCATGAACGAGTCCACGGCTGAAATCCTTAACCGAATCGTTTTCACAGTCAATATAATAGGTCTGCGTGAGATACTCCTGCATATTCCTCTCCTTCAGGGTAAAAACCGATAAACAACGAGTAACGGCCGGCGATGAAAAGTCAAGGCAAAATGAGCATGACCGCTTAAAACATCCTGAGTGGGGGGGGAGATCAAAGCAGACACGACATGCCCGCCGTTCATGAGATACATACAGAGAATCTCCCCTTCAGCGAGCGCTTCCCTGCCTGATCAGCATGGCGAGCTCAGCAGCCCGGTTCATCATTGCCTGTGCGGAGTGCCTGCCGAGATCATCGTGCTCAACGCCAAGCCTGATGCTCTTGTCAAAGAGACCGGTTCCACCGGGGCTCGCCACCGCCGAGGCACCGAGGGGGCTCACACAGTGGTGGACGCTCACCGGCAACATCTCGAGAGTCATAAAGGCGAGGATATGGGTGAGATGCGTTGTCTCAAAACCTGCATTGCGCGCCCACGCAACTGCCGCACTGACTCCTATCTTATTCTTGAGCTTCCCGCCGACCTGATTGCCAAAGACAAATACCCGGAGCCGATCGATGAGCGACGCCATCCGGGCGCTCGTCCGCATAAAGTATACCGGGGTCGCCAGCAGGAGCACATCGGCAGACTCAATCTTCTCGAAGATCATCTGCCCGTCATCCTTCCGGGAGCAATACTTTCCCGGTTCCTGCTTCCTGAGGCAGAAGTTGCAGTGAACGCAATCCTGTACCTCGAGCTGCGAGAGATGCAGCGCCTCCGTGACCACTCCCTGGCGGGAAACACCTTGGAGCATCTGCTGCATGAAGGTTTCCACATTCCCACCCGGTATCGGACTTCCCGAGATGCCCAAAACACGTATCTCCATCGTATACGGTTCCCTTCCTGCAGGATACATTAAAAGAGTATCAACCAAATACCAGACTATCTATTATTGAACATGTGCTGCTTATAAAAATGCCGTTGCATCGTCAACTGAAGCCCGGCACCCCTTCTGTTAATCGAAACCGTGCCATGCCGTTATCTTTTCCAGGGGATCCCGCTTCGTCTCAATCTGATTTGCCGGAAAATCCCAGTTGGGGTATCCCATGGCGATTGAGGTGATGATACGCTTGGTTGCAGGAATACGTGCATGCGCACGCAGAACCTCAGGATAGTAAACGCCCTGATGCTCAATACAGGTATAGATGCCGAAGTGCAACGCCGCAAGGCAGATTGTCTGTGCCACGAGTCCGAGATCAAGCATCGGCCCCGGTTGACCGAGTATGCGATCGACCAGAATAATGAGAGCAACCGGTGCATTGAAATAGTAAAAACCCCGCTCCATCCACTCCGCCCGTTTAATCCCATCGTCACGGGGAATATCCATAAGTCTGAAAAGCTCCATTCCCAGCTCAACCTGCCGCTGCCGATACACGCTGTCCTGCGGCCAGACGACCGTCGCGTGTTCCGGCTGCATCGGTGCCCCGGAACGGAAGAGGTCAATATTTGTTTTTTTTACGTTCTCGAGAACGCCGCCAGTCAGCACGGCGAACTCCCACGGCTGAATATTCATCGCCGACGGGGCTCTCGTCGCACTCTCGAGAATCTGCTCAAGAACCTCCCGCGGTACCGGTTGAGACGTGAAGTCCCGTATGCTCTTTCGCGTTTGAATTGCTTCAATAATATCCATAATATACCTCTACTGTTTTCTGCTCTCCATCATCGCACGATGCATTCGGTCTACCTGAAGGCAGAAAGTCTCAATCCTCGCTTCAATTATCTGCGGGAAAGGATTACCGTCGCTCTCGATGGCCAGGAACGGGAGATTGGGCACCTTCTCAAGAACCTCCTGCAGATACCTCCCGTCCGGCGAGACGGCTGTCTTGTATTCGCTGCGCATCGTTTCGGAGAGGATCGCTTCTGAGATGCGGTTCGGCATACAGCAGAAGGGACCGATGGCGATCGAACCCGCTGTCTTGGTAACCGTATCATTGAGGGAAACGCCGACGGTGAGAATCGCTTCACCGGTCAGCTCGGGATTGATGATGTGTTTTGTTCTACTGATGATACGCTCGATATCAATCAATTCGTAATCATACAAACCTGACCCGGCGAGCAGGCGCTTTATCCTCCTCTCGAAGTACCGCATCACCCGCTCCTTTACCCTCGAAGCACATCGCACTCCTCTTGTCACCCCTTCCGTCATTCCCTCACGAACCAGATAGGTGCTGTAGTATATCCACTCAGAAAGGGGCGCGACCCTTACAACATAGCCCTTCTGTGCGAGTTTTTCCACAATATGCTGCCTTGAGATGTCATCGCTCCGAACAAATATTTCACCGACGAGTGAAATCTTCTTCGCCTCGGCAAGGGGAACCTGCAGCCGTATCTGCCCGAGGTGATGGGCAACCATACGCATCGTTCGAGTCAGATCTCTCCACCCGCCTTTCAGCGCATCGAGCAGGCGCCTCCACTCATGCTGAAACAGCTTCATGCCCGTCTCCTGGTCAACGGCGATTGCCCTGATCACATTCCTTATGTCATTCATAATATCAGCTATCACCATCGCCCACCAGATGCGCAGCTCCAGACCCGCACTCAGGCCGCCATATCCGTTCTCGGAACTCAGGGTGAGAATCGCAACATTCCTCAATTTCATCCTTTCCACAAGGGATTGCAGGTAGATGCAGTACTGCCCGAAGCGACAGGGACCCATGGCAGTCGGCATGAAATACACCAGAATCTCGTTGTTCTCTTCTGTCTGCTCCCGGGCGTACTTGATCATGGTGCCGGTGGTCAGAATCATGGGCAGGCATTCCTTGCAGGAGGTATGTGCGCGCCCGAGCTTCAAAATCTCTTCATCGGCCGGAGGTGATGCTACTGCATTGAAGCCTTTCCCCTGCAGAACGCTCTCGATAGCGACGGTGGCCAGGTCTCCCATTGACGGCAGAATGACCTTGACCCGCTTATCATAAATATCGAGCCGCTCGCCCGAAGCAGTTTCAACAATTATCTCCTCATTCTCGATAAAGGCACGGGTTGGCTTGAAGGTGGAGACCTGCTGCGGGAGGGAACGGCGCCGGTACAACTCTCGATGCAGAGAGACGATATCAAGATACGCCTCGATGCGCGTTTCAAGACCGGCATCGGCGGTATGACTGTCGAGCTCGAGCGTCAGAGAGGGCTTTTTCCCCATAATCTCACGAAAATATCCGATGACGAAGGAATCGGGGCCGCAGCTGAAGTTGGTAATGTAGGTGCCGAAGAGCTGATTGTGATTGTGAACCATCCGTGCGGCTTTCAGGATCATCTGCCCCATGGCCCAGTACATATGCTCCTTCGGGGGCATATCCTCATAGGGGAGATAATCATAGGGGATGATAACCACTCCCCGCGAAGCAAACTTGTTCGGGATACCCATATGAGCCTCTTTCACAAAGGCGTTGTAGGGTCTCCCGAAGAGAACCATCCCG
>Ga0180433_10005773_pt1 | contig 16547 bp, 14 predicted proteins | sample SS_ome_8_FD_132980 | JGI IMG/M metagenome (GOLD analysis project Ga0180433, IMG submission 132980) | Hypersaline lake sediment archaeal communities from the Salton Sea, California, USA - SS_1_D_1 metaG | ecosystem: Environmental > Aquatic > Non-marine Saline and Alkaline > Hypersaline >... | reverse complement strand
TGTTGCCGCTACTTACAATTTTCCCTATTGTCAGACTGAAATTTGGCGGAATTTTTTTTAATGAAACTATCTGCCAAAAATTCCCAGCTATAAGATATAAAGTTTAAAATTTCTACAAGGAACAAGACTCAAATAAAATCAATTAATTCCTTTTTTATCTATCAACGGATAGTTATCCTGACCCTTACTAGATATGATGTATGGGGTATCTCCAATGCCATCGCCATCTGTGTCTGTTCCATTGTAATCATCCCAATAATTTCCTTTACTTACACTCTCTTTGTCCCAATGATTACTGCCAACCTGATCGTCACCATTCCAGATGCTGTTGTTGCTGAACACGTTTAAAAAAACTGTATTATATCTTGCGCCACAGCAGAAATACATACCTTCTTGGTTATCTGCAAATAGATTTCTAAAAACCTCATTATTTTTTGAACCTTTGATGCGAAGACCGCAGGAATTGGCTGAAAATACATTATTAAAAATCACGTTGTTATCAGAAACTGAGAGATACATGCCATAGTAGCTATTTGACAAAAGAGTATTTCGTGAAAAATTATTATATTGTGAATAAGTGGAAAATATACCATATTTGTTATCAGAGATATTATTGCCAGTAATGGTGTTATTATTTGAATGAATGTTTATGCCTGCATTGTTTCCACCTTTTTTAATGGTAAAACCACTAATGTTTGCCTTACCCTCCTTAGAAATGTATATTACATCTCCCGTATCATTACCATCAATGATTGTCGTGGCAGCATCTTCCCCCATAAGATTGACTGTCTTGTTTATAACAATGTTTTCGTAGTATATGCCGCTATAAACAAAGATTGTATAATTTTCAGGGGAAGCATCGATTGCATCTTGGATATTTTTGTAATTTGCGCTGTCGTTATTGTCTACATACAATATATTGGATTGAACTGGTTGGGTATCTTCTATACAACCACCTAAAACAACAGCGAGTAATAGGACAGCAATCCAAATGGCTGGTTTCGGTTCTTTCAAGATATATTCACCACAAGCGAAATACTATACGCTTATATAAAATTTCTATAAAAACAGGCTTCATCCTAAAATGTTTCTTGATATTAAATTGAAATCGGAGTGCACTTTACCTCATCGATAAAGGTGGATTCAAGAATTTAGTTAAAAAATAAAGAAAAAACTGTTCTTGTCATTGTTACAACTATCATTTTTCCCATGTTGTCAGATTGAAATTTGATGATTTTTTTTAACAAAAACTTACAACTATGTCAGTCCTTTTTTAAAACTCAAATCAAGGCGTGGAACTGTATCAAATTTCTTAATTTCTTCTGGTTTGATCCATTTATATTCAGTATGTTCCCAATCTAATTTTATATCTGGATTGTTCTTTAATTCTACTTTAGCAGGATGAACAATCCATGTTTTCTTTGCTTTTGGATCTGTAAATTTAAAAGGTTCCCCTAAGCTATGTGATAAAATATTATCTTTCTTTATTCCTAATTCCTCTTGCATTTCATCCATTATTTTTTCAATGAGAGGTTTAGGTTCGTCAAGATAGCCCGTAACAGTATTCCATTTCTCTTTGTAGGTACTTACTTTATTACTTCTCTTCAAGATTAAAATTTTATCTTTGTATTTTATGAAAACGGTTAAAACAAGTGATGTTTCAGAATTGGTATAATCGATTCTCCCATCTGGAAATTTCGGTAGTTTTTCAGCGAATTCATTTATCATTTCTATTATTTTCTGTTCTTGTAGTGTCATAATTTATAGTGGATTATGAAATGGTTATTTAAATCAGCGTATGGATAAATTTGTATTGAATCAGAATAGATTTCTCTAACTCTTCAGTTTACATAATAATATTATTGCAGAAATATTTAAATCATACTAATCTGTTACATTATCGGTATTATAATTGTTAAAGAAATCTTTAGCGGTTGGAATCATAGTTTTCCTTGTTATGTCTAGTATAACTTATTCAATTCTGAGTAATGAAATTTTCACAGTTAATTTTAGTGGAAACACTCTCTATGTTGGTGGAGCAGGCCTCGGCAACTATAGCAGGATTCAAGAAGCAATTGACAATGCATCTGATGGTGATATGGTATTTGTGTATAGCGGAACTTATTTTGAGAATGTGATTGTGGATAAATCAATTGTTCTTTTTGGTGAAGATAAAAACAGTACGATTATTGATGGCAATATGAGCGGAAATACGGTATATGTTTCTGTGGATTGGGTCAACATAAGCGGGTTCACTATAACAAATGGAGATTTCAGGGATGATGTGGGTCAAAATAATTGGTTTTATGCTGGAATTCGCTTAACTGCTTCGAATTCCACTATAAATGGTAATATTATATGTCATAATAGACTTGGAATATTTTGCAAAAAAGCTACTGATATCACTATTTTCGATAATACCTTTATTGGCGATGGTATTACTTTTTCTTTGTATGATGCTGAAACAGAACCTGTGTCCTTTTGCGAAAAATATTTCGTTCATGATATTTATAATAATATGGTCAACGGAAATGTTCTATATTACTACAAGAATCAACAAGATTTTATTGTTCCTGAAGACGCAGGACAGATTATTGCTGTTAATTGTAACAATATGATAATATGTAATGAAAGTTTAGTTAATGCAGACTTTGGCTGTATCCTTGTTAACAGTTCGAATTGTTTAATAGAACATTCTAATATTTCCTTAGGGGATGGAATGCTCTGGTTAATACACTCTGATACAAATACAATTCAGTACAACCGTATTTTAAATAATTTTGAGGGAATTTGTCTTGACTGTGAATCAACAAAAAACATTGTTCGTTATAACGAACTTTCAAACAATGATGCTTGTGGCATAATTTTAGAGGATAATAGCAATTACAACATAATATATAAAAATAATCTAATAAATAATAAATATCAAGCCGGTTTCTTATTCTGTCACGCTAATAAATGGAGACAAAACTATTGGGATGAATCGAGATTTTTCCCATATCTTATTCCTGGAAAGATAAGTATATTGAATGGAGAAATCGATTGGATTAATTTTGACTGGCGTCCAGCAAAAGAACCATATGACATTAGGGTCTCACTTGAAGTAGGACCATATACCCAAAATGTTAAAAATAACAGCATAACAATTGTATGGGAATCAAGCATTCCAACTATCAACAACATGGTAAAATATGGTGAAAATACAAGTTACGGATATGTAGAATATGGATCATCTGGTGATATACATCATGAGATAACAATAAGCCCTCCTTTTAATTCTGGACATTATAGAGTGGTTTCAGATTGTGTGGAAAGTGGAGATTTTGAATTTAGGCTAGCCAGTCATTGCTATGATACTCAAGAATTCAAGTGTGTGATATTTGGTGATAGTAGAGGAAAATGGGATAACTACGTACACGCAACAGAAGTTGCAAATGCGGTTAATAATGAGTCTCCTAACTTGGTTATACACGGAGGAGACATGGTAGATGATGGTAGGGTTCAGGTTCAATGGGACAGTTGGCTTGCATTGATGAGACCTTTAATGCAAAACTCTACGTTATTTGGAGTAATAGGAAATCATGAGCGGAAATGCAGCCGCTACTACGAAATTTTTTCCCTTCCTAATAATGAAATGTGGTATAGTTTCGATTATGGGCCATGTCATTTTACAATACTTGACAATTACGAATCTTGGAATGTTGGATCATCGCAATATGAGTGGTTAAAAGATGACTTGTCTTCAACTGATTTACCTTTCAAGTTTGTTTGCTTCCACGAGCCTATTTATTGTAGCGGAGGACATAGCCCCAGGACTGATGTAAGGGCTGTATGGGGGCCTTTATTCAACAAATACAATGTTAGTTTGGTATTTCAATCTCATTGTCATTATTACCAACGTACAAACGAAATTAACGGAACAATCTATATTGTTAGTGGTGGGGCTGGAGCGCCTCTGTATAGTCCAGACGATGCATGGTTTGTGAACAATAGTCAGAAAACATATCATTACTGTGTTTTGGATGTTTCACTAGCAAAAATGGAAATCACGTATTCAGCGAAATATGTTAATGGAACTACATTTGATGAGTTTATCGTTTGACCAACCGTTGTATAATAAGAATGATATGGCTCATACCAAACAGATGAGTAAGTTTTAGTTGCTAAACCATGGTTAGTCCAAGTTAAGCAAGTGAAATGTATTATTAACTATGTCCAGCCTAATTTTTCAATCAGAAATATCTATTATTTTAAATATGAAAACACCAATCCAGTCTAATTAAAACTTTATTCCAATTGGGAAAAATCGTTTTTCATATTTTTTATACATTTATCTTTAATATCTTTAAATTTGAGATCAAGATAGTAATCACTAGAAATCGCAAAATTATGTTTCAGATTACCGTTGGAAAACTCACCTCTTAATTCATCTATAACCTTGTCAAAAAGGGAGTCTGTTGTTTTGTGGATTACTATGTCGATAAAATCCTCTATATCTGGGTTTCCATCTTGATTTTCATACCATTTCAAGGCTTCTTCCAAGATCTTATCTTTCATCTTTCTCTCCTTCAGCCACTGCTCTTATAACAACTAGCTCTTTATAAATTCTGTCTATATTATATCAATGGTGGTGATATTAGCATAGAAATAAGAAAAAAAATTGTAATAAGAAACTGCGATCTGCGTGTTTCTATTTTACATTCTAAATACACCAGGTTTCCAGTCTGGAATTGGAGCGTTAAGTGATGCTGAAATTCCAAGTCCCAGTACTAATCGCGTATTCAGGGGGTCAATTATTCCATCATCCCATATTCTAGCCGTACTGTAGTAAGGATTACCCTCTTCTTCATATTTGTTCAGAATAGGTTCTGTTATTGCCTTTTCCTCTTCTTTGGTCATTTCTTTGCCTTTTCGCCATAGCTGATCTTTTTTAACGGTTAACAGAACACCCGCTGCTTGTTGACCACCCATTACTGATATGCGTGCATTGGGCCACATCCATAATTGTCTTGGTCCATAGGCTCTCCCACACATGCCGTAGTTACCCGCTCCAAATGATCCAGCGATTATTACAGTAAATTTAGGAACTTGGGCAGTTGCTACAGCACTAACCATCTTGGCGCCGTCTTTTGCGATACCTCCCGCCTCGTATTTTCTCCCAACCATAAATCCGGTTATGTTTTGTAGAAAAATTAGCGGTATTTTTCTTTGGCAACACATCTCTATAAAATGTGTGCCTTTAAGTGCCGACTCTGAAAATAAAACTCCATTGTTTGCGAGTATGCCAACAGGATATCCCATTATCCTTGCAAAACCACATATTAGAGTTTCACCGTATAGTGCTTTAAACTCATGGAATTTTGAACCATCCACAATCCTGGCAATGATTTCTCTAATATCAAATGGTGTCCTTGGATCCTTTGATATTATTCCATATATTTCCTTGATGTCATATGCTGGTTCCTCAGGTTTTTTAACATCCAATTGTGTTTTCTCAGGTCTGTTTAGGTTTTCCACGATGTTTCTTGCCATATGTATCGCTTCTGGATCATCATGGGCGTAATGGTCTGAAACTCCACTTTCCCGACAGTGGACATCTGCACCACCTAAATTTTCTGCGGTTACTTCTTCACCAGTTGCTGCTTTGACAAGAGGTGGACCACCAAGGAAAATAGTACCAGTTCCTTTGACAATTACTGTTTCATCTGACATTGCTGGAACATATGCTCCACCAGCCGTACATGAACCCAGTACTACCGCTATCTGTGGTATACTAATAGCTGACATCGTAGCCTGATTGTAGAAAATCCTTCCAAAGTGCTCTCTATCTGGAAATACTTCATCTTGCATGGGTAAAAACGCGCCACCTGAATCAACTAGATATATACAAGGGATATTGTTCTCCTTAGCGATTTCTTGGGCTCTTAAATGTTTCTTGACAGTCATTGGATAATATGTCCCTCCCGTGACTGTTGCGTCATTAGCAACAATTACAACCTCGCGCCCATGTATGATCCCGATACCTGTAACTATACCAGCACAGGGCGATCTATTGTTGTACATGCCATATGCTGCAAGTGAGTTAAACTCCATAAATGGGGTATCAGGATCGAGGAGTGCATCTATACGCTCGCGGGCAAGCATTTTATTCCTTGATTTGTGAAGTTTTATTTTTTCTTCACCGCCACCCTTTGCCGTGATTGCAATTTTATCTTTAAGATTTTTTACAAGTTTTTCATAATGAGTGAAATTTTCTTTATACTCCTTGCCGGAATTATCTACATGACTTTCAATAACATCCATATTTTTAATCCTCCTTGCTCTTTGTAATTTCTACCGTATTTTGACCAATTTCAATTTGATCTTTCTCTTTAAAGTTTACTTTTTTTACCTTACCATTGTACGGTGCTCTTATTAGGTATTCCATTTTCATGGCTTCAATGATCAAGAGAACATCTCCTTTTTTGACTTTGTCTCCATCTTTTATCTTGATACTGACTACTTTTCCGGAGATTGGCGAATTGAGATTCCCCTTCTCTTTTTTCTTGGTTTTCTTTGCCCCAGTGAGCTCAATATTTCTAACCTTAAATACATCTCCCTCTACAAATACAAACTTGTCTTCATCTCCTTTTGTGATCACGCATTTTATAACTCTATCGCCGAGTTTTATTTTTAGATGACCGGGTTTTATTTCGTTTGCCTCTACTTTATACTCTGTATTGTCATACGTGACGAAATACTGATCTTTCCTGCATTCAACTGTTACATTATATACATGATTCTCATGCTCGTAATTTATAAACATTTACAAATCAGCTCCCATTCTCCATCTTCCAACATGTTTCCAAGGTGAATGTGGATCAGACTCCTTGTATCTAACAGTCTCTTGAGTCTTAGTATGCATCGAATCATATACTGCAAGAGCAATGAGTGCTTCAACAGGTAACCCTTTCTTAGTACTTGTCCAATCCTTAAAGTGATTTTCAATAAAATGAGTGGTTATGTTTCCGTTTTTAAACTCGTTGTGGTTAATCACTTTATTTAGGAAAGATACGTTGGTTGTCACTCCTAAAACTACATAGTGTGATAGAGCCCATATCATCTTGCTGATACATTCTTCTCTGTTCTCACTGCTTACTACAAGTTTGGCAAGCATCGGATCATAGTATGGAGTTATCTTCATACCGGTATGAATACCAGTATCATTTCTTATGTTAGGTCCGTTGGGCGATTCTACTTTTGTTAAAGTTCCAATGCTTGGTAGAAATCCATTAGACGGATTCTCAGCGTATATACGACATTCAATAGCATGGCCACGTTGGATCAAATCTTTCTGTTTAAGCGTAAGTTTCATACCGCTGGCAATTCTCAGTTGCCATTTAGCAAGATCAATACCAGTAGTCATCTCTGTTATCGGATGTTCTACCTGTAATCTGGTGTTCATCTCCATGAAATAGAAGTCAAGGTTTCCGTCGACCATAAATTCGATAGTTCCAGCATTTGAATAACCTACTGCCTCTGAAGCTTTTACAGCTGATTTGCCCATTTCCTCTCGTAACTCTGGAGTCATGACTGGTGAGGGTGTCTCTTCTATAATTTTCTGATGTCTTCTCTGTATGGAGCATTCTCTCTCGAAAAGATGGACGATATTTCCATGTTCATCAGCTAGTATCTGAAATTCTATATGTCGAGGTTTATCGATATACTTCTCAAGAAATACAGTATCATTTCCAAAGGCAGATTTCGACTCACGCTTTGCGCTCTCTATAGAATCTTCTAGCGCATCCTCAGAATGAACTATCCTCATTCCCTTTCCGCCACCACCAGCAGCAGCTTTAACCAAAAGAGGAAAACCAATTTTTCTTCCTTCCTTTGCCAGAGAAGAGTTATCCTGTTTTACTCCATGATAACCAGGAATTACAGGCACTCCCGCTTTTTCCATTATTTTCTTTGCCGCAATTTTATCTCCCATCAAACTTATGACCTTAAAGCTAGGACCAATGAATTTCATGCCTTTATCATTGCAGGATTTCGCAAAATCAGGGTTTTCTGCAAGGAACCCATATCCTGGATGTATCGCATCTGCACCGGCTTCCTGTGCTATCTTTATTATCTTTGGAATATTCAGGTAACTTTCAATAGGTGTTGGATCTCCGAGATTAACTGTTTCATCAGCAAGTTGGACATGTGGTGCATTTTTATCTACTTCTGAGTAGACTGCTACAGTTTTTATGCCCATTTCCTGACAGGCTTTTATAATCCTTACAGCTATTTCCCCACGGTTGGCTATGAGTACTTTTTTAAACAAAATTATCGACTCCATTTTGATTTTCTTTTTTCAAGAAATGCCTTGATTCCTTCTTGTCCCTCATCTGAGATTCTCAGTTCGGCAATTTTTTCTACTGTAAATTCTTTGTAATTCTCTACATCCATTTTTTGACATTTATATACCAGGTTTTTTATCTCCACTATGGAATTTGGACCCGAGGAATGAAGCCATTTAACATATTTTTGTATTTCAACATCGAGATCTTCTTCCGGTACAACATAATCTATTAGGCCAATTTCTTTTGCATATTCTGAATTGAATCGTTCACCTGTTATGAAAAGTCGTCTCATATTGGACAGGCCTATGCGTCTTAAAATATATGTTGATATAACAGAAGGTATTATCCCGAGGTTTGTCTCGCTGAATGCAAATTTTAGTCCAGGAGATGCTATTGTTATGTCACATACAGCAACAAGTCCTATTCCCCCTCCAAATGCGTGACCATTGATACGGCCTATTACTGGCTTTGGACAGGAATAAATCGTTTCATATAAGTCTAATAAAAGTCTACTATCTTGGATGTTTTCTTCTTTTGAATATTTAGCCATGCTTTTCATCCAGTTAAGATCGGCACCAGCGCAGAAGGATTTGCCATTGCCAGTGAGTACAATTATTCTGATGGCATCATCAGAAGATAATTCTTTGAAACAACTTGTTAACTCTTTCATTAGTTTCTCGTTCATTGCATTGTGAACTTCTGGTCTGTTTAGACGGACCGTAACAGCGTCTTTTTCTTTGTGCATTTCTAAAGTTTCATATTTCATAATTTTCTCCTAAGGAAATTTATGAGATGATGCTAGGATACGCGTTGGCGATGCTAGGCATAATAGTTAAAGGTTTCTAAAGTTTTTACAGCAATTGTCGATAAAATCTATTTTCCTCTGAAAATAGGTTTTCTTTTTTCGACAAAAGCTGTAACCCCCTCTTTGAAATCCATTGTTGCTGCTGAATGTGACGCTGTCTGACTTTCTAGCTCTAGATGAGTGATCATATCATTATCCTGACTTTTATTGATAAGCATCTTTGCTTTACCTATGGCTATCGGCGGAAGTTTTCTAAACTTTGATGCAATTTCTTCAATTGCTTCATCTAATTCATCCGGTTCTACCATTTTATTTATAATTCCTAACTCTTCTGCTTCTTCTGCTGTAAATGTCTTTGAAGTAAGTATGTATTCGCATGCTCTTTGATATCCAACTAGTTTTGTAAAAAACTGTGTTCCACATCCCGGTGCAAGACCTATCCCAACGAATGCTGTACACATTTTCGCTCCTTTTACTGCTATAACAATATCACACGCAAGCATAAGTGAAAGTCCTGCGCCAAATGCTGCTCCGTTGACTGCAGCGATTACTGGTTTTTCCATTGTTCTCATTTCAATTACGCATCTGTGTATTGCTAGGGTGAGATCTCTTAGGAATTGAGATTTATTCTCTGCAGTATGCATTTCTTTTACATCTCCCCCGCCACAGAATCCTTTACCAGTTCCTTTGATTACGACTGCTCTGATAGTATTCTTGGTGGTGAGGTTTCTGAGCGCATGGTAGAGTTCCTGGCCGAGTTTGAGGTCAAATGAGTTTAGTCGCTCAGGTCGATTAAGAGTAACATAGGCAACGCTTTCTCTTATAGAGACGGTTAGTGTTTCGTAGTTCATAGTTATCACCGCTTGAGAATGATGTTTTAGATATAAATCTTGGGGAAAATCATTAATAAATAGTTAACCATGCATGTGGCCGTGGTTTACAATGAATTCACTACTAATATTAGGAATACTCATTGCATATATTGTCGTTATTGTCTTGGTTGGTTTTATTAGTTCGCGGAAAGCAAAAACATCCCAGGGGTTTTTTCTTGCAGATCGAAGCATTGGATGGTTGACACTCACTGCTACGGTAACTGCGACTACAGTTGGCGGTTCTGCCACTATTGTTGCAGGAGGACGTATTTACGCATCTGGTCTTCCAGCATTATGGTATGACCTTGGAGGGGCTTTAGGGCTTATTGTTCTTGGCTTATTCCTTGCAAATAAGGTTAGAAAAACGGGGCTTTTTACACTGCCTGACATTACGGGGCATCTCTATGATGATAAGGTTAGATTTGCCTCTGCTATTTTGATAATTATAACTGAAATCGCCTGGGTTTCACTGCTTATTCAAGCATCCAGTATCATACTTTCTGTGATTGTTCCAGTAGAATTTGAGATTCTTTTGATTGTTATAACGGTTGCTTTCATATCATATACAATCATAGGTGGACAATATGCTGTCATATATACTGACATTATACAATTTACCGTAATGCTTCTGGGAATATGTCTTATAGCAGCTCCATTGCTGTTATTTGATGCCCTGCCAAACTTAGGTCAATTGTCGGCAAATTCCTTGTCTTTCCCAGTCAATAGTAACATTGGCATTCTTGCAGCGGGCTCCATTTTTTTTATGATGTTCATGCCTCATGTTGTTGGTCCTGATATTTATTCTAAGATATTATCTGCAAAAGACGAGAAAACTGCAAAACGAGGAGCAATATTCTCAGGGCTTTTTAAGATGATTTTTGCAGTAGCGATTGGAGTAATTGCTCTGTCCGCTGCTGTTTTATATCCTGGTCTAGAGAAAGCTTCGCTTGCAATTCCTACTGCTGTATCTGGTCTTTCCCCACTGGTGGCAGGTATAGTTCTTGCTGCCTTTGTTTCTGTTATGCTCTCGTCAGCTGATTCATGTTTGCTATCTGCTGGTACTATATTGAGTGTAGATATCACTCGTAAAAAGAACGTGAATGTTTCCCGAGTTGGTATACTTGGTGTCGGTATTGGTGCTTTGCTCCTCGCCATTTATTATACTCAGCTCGGCGGTATTTTGGATACTTTACAGCTAGCATATACTGTGTTTACAGCAGGTCTTACATTACCAGTTATCTTTGGTTTCTACAAGGAGAAAACACGTGCTACCTCTAAAGGTGCTTTTTGGAGTCTCATACTCGGCGGTTCTGTTTCACTCATTTGGTTAAATATTGCACCGTATGGTGAGTATGCCGTGTTGGTCGGGTTATTATTTTCAATCGTTCCACTGCTAGTTTTTAGGGGGGTGAAAAAGTGAAAGTTGAAGTACTTAGTTTATTGAGCGATGCTGGTTTTGTATCTGGAGAGCATATTGCAAAACATCTTGGAGTGTCACGAACTGCAGTATGGAAACAAATTAAATCTCTGCAAAATATGGGTTATGAGATCGAATCGATTAAAAATAAGGGATATAGGTTGGTATCTCGACCTGATATTCCTATTGCAGAAGAGGTAACCCTTGGGCTTGATACAAAGGTTATTGGCAAAGACATCCATTATTTTAAGTCACTTCCCTCCACGAATCTTTTTGCAAAAAAATTGGTAAAAGATGGTGTCAAGGAAGGAGCAATAGTTGTCTCGGATTTTCAAGTAAGTGGGCGTGGTCGGAAGAACCGCAATTGGTTTTCACCTGAGGGGGGGTTGTGGTTTTCGGTTGTGTTGTATCCACACATCCCTCCAGAACGTAGTATGTTGCTTACAATGGCAAGTTCTGTTGCAATTGTTCAAGGTATCAAAGAAACGACTGGCCTACATCCAGTGATTAAATGGCCAAATGATCTTCTGATAAACGGGAAGAAAGTCTGTGGCATCCTTACCGAACTTGATGCTGAAATGGACTGTATAAATTATACAATTATAGGTATTGGCATCAATGTCAACAATAAATTGAGTGAAGATTTACAGGAAAAAGCTACATCACTTGTACAGGAAACTGGATCTCGGGTTTTGCGAGTAAAACTCCTTAGATCTATCCTTAAATGTTTTGATGAAAATTATCGCAGATTGATGTCTGGTGATTATGATTTTATCAGAGATTCATGGTTTTCCCATGCAAATATTGTTGGCAGAGATATACTTGTGCATGGTGAAAAAACAATATTAAGGGGCGTTGTTTCCAGTGTTGATGAGAGTGGATGTCTAATTTTGGATACTAGGGATGGAATCATTAAGGTTGTTAGCGGTGATGTGGAATATTTGTAAAATGTTTTAGTAAATGGTAGATGTGAATTCAGTTGTAGCCTGGTCTTCCCTGGTTACTGAAACCGTTGTTTGGTTCATATGGATTGAATGCTGGATCTCCATATAGAACTCTAACATAATAAGTGGGCGGTTCTCTGTCGACTCTTTTTTCTCCCCTTAATGCTTCGCCTACACTAAGATCGTCTACTATCAAATGATTTTCGAAGGTGGTGAGACCTGCTTCGCTGCCAGTCATTCTGGTTGCTCCTACAAAGCAGTTGCATCCGGCATGCAGCATAGTAAGTCCTATGTTCATGTTTGGTTGTATTCCATCTATCCGTCCCATCAAGCATGCTGATGTTAGAAAGATGCTTGGTTTGCTATAAACCCAATTTTTCGCATGTGCTACATCAATTGCTTTGCTATACATATCAAAGCCATAAAGCGAAGGTGTATACCAGAACCAATCTCCATGCCCCAAATATTCTATATAATTTGAGCTAGTATATGTTTCTAACATGGTGGTAATTTGTCTGCCGTTCCTTAAATCACCATAGACTTGTGGTTTGAAACCATACTCTCTGATTTCAAGTGAGTAGGGAATTTGGTGGAAAATCCCTCCTGTTTCACCGAACCCTTCGCCAAAGATAAAACTAAAACTATTATGCCAGTTTCTTTGTATAGTGGGTTCTTCACATATGTCTTGGTAGAGTAATGTTCTAGATATCAATAATGAGACGTCTTGAACATCAAAGGATACTGTTCTCCCAACTGATAGATTCCAATCTAAGGAATAGGGATTATCAGAAGGAAGTCCTTTCTCATAAATCCCTCCTTGAGATGGACCATAATAATACATTGGAATCATGTTTGTATCTGCAAGGATTGCTAACCATGCTGGTCCGTCGAGGTAGTTTTGAAGCATTTCCCGATCTTTTAGTAGAGATAATGTTTCCTTCAGTTGTTCTATTGTATAATTTACCTGTATATTGGTAAAATTATGTAATTTTTCATTGTACCATGGACCTGTTCCAGATCCATTTGCAATAGTGGCATAGCCGTTGCTTGTAAGTCCAAAATTTGAGTCAGCTATGATGATTCCACCATGGGCACTAGCAAGATATGGGGCGTTCATAGAAAGATTTGGTATAAGGGGCATATGTGGTTTTTCTAATTCAGATATTTTTATTGAGATTTCAAAATCTGCATTCACTACAGAAATCCCTCTCTGGGTAAAATAACCACCTTTTATACCATTGTATATATTTACTTTGAGTTTGTAAATTCCAGAGGCGTTGCAGGCAAGCGTTTCTAGGTATGTTTTTTTAAAATCATATCCAAGACTTGAGGAATATGCAACAATATTGTCTTGTTTGTCATAAAGATGTAAACTAATTATTGGGATAATGGAATCAATTTGATCCATAAAAGAACTGCTAGATTCTGTAATGTTTCCATGGATTTGGATTCTATTGATTCCATCGGGAATGCTGATTTCATAGTTTTTTGTTCCTTCTCCTTTGACATCTATTGTTTTACCCAGAAATGTCAGTTTGGTATTTATGATATGATCTGTAAGTCTTGTCTCGCTGGTATTTGTGACGTATGGTTGGATGACATCTGAGGGATTTGTCATTGTGATATATTTAATCTCTCCGAATCTTTCTTTAATTACGGTTAAAACGGTATTTTGTATTTCATCTTCGTTTTCCAGTTTGATAATGTCAATATCTGGTAAATCTAGTGAAAAGTCTCCGATTAAATATCCGTTTTGTACATTTAGATCATTGCAGATCTCTTGTAATTCATTCTCGTTTTCGTCGTAGATTAAAACAGGGATATTGGAATAACTTGCTAATGGACTTGCCATTAGACTGAGTTTATACGTATCTTCTGTGCCATATGGGACGATCAGAACTGTTGAGGATTCCACAAATGTATGTCTTGCAGCTTCAACAGCAACTTCTGAGGGTGATCCAATTAATTCTGTGGTGTAGTAGGTGGTGTTTAGGCGTTCGCCTAAAACTAAGATTTTTTTATCTTCTGTGTTTAGGTACTGATCAAGAAAAACCATCTGATGATTTGTTAGTATCCCGTCCTTCTGAACAAGCAGGGGTTTTAGTTCACTTAGGTTAGGTGTATCATACCAACAGGCCATACTCGCACCTATTATACCAAAAAATGGATCGCTATCTGAAATCACAATGGCATCCTCGGTGGATTGCCGAGATGATACAAAATGAGAAATTGTTTCAATGCTTTGTATATTCTCTTTTTCTGGAGTTAAATAATTGGCATTAATTGTGCATGAGGGGATTATTAAGATTATTAGCAAAAGAGCGATTCTTTTACGCATCAAATATTTATAAAGATTTTCATATTAAAAGTATTTCCTATGTTTTCCTGCATGAGTGGAGTTTCCATGCAAGATTTCTTTATTTTACGAATGTTTTAAAAGTTTTAATTTATCTTCTTTTTGCGGGTTAAGTTGCATGCACGGTGTTAAACGGCTATTGTGGTGGTTACTTTCTGGATCTGCTGGAGGCTTGAATCGAGGCAGGATTTTGGAAGAATTGTTTACACAACCTAGAAATGCAAACGAGTTAGCCAACGTTCTTGGTCTTGATTATAAAACTGTTAGACATCACCTCAGTGTTTTGGAGAAGAACAATCTTACAACCTATACTGGAACTGGATATGGGAAAGTGTACTTCCCCTCTGACCTGCTGGAGAAAAATTCAAATTATTTTGACGAGATTTGGGATAAAATTGGGAAAAAAATGAAATAGAAGGAAGACAACTGGAGGAATAAATATAATGATTAATAAATCTAAAATGGATCCAAAGGCAAAGGCTCTTGCAATTTTATTTACATTGTTAATAGTAGGTGCTATCATAGGTATTATCATTTCGATGGTAAGTCTTGGTTTTTTAAAAGGGAAATTTGGATCTATAGAAGGAGCTCGTGTGCTCTGGCGGGTTTTTGCAGATAATTATATGCTTGGAACAATCATTATATGTATGAATCTGTCTCTTTTGCTTGGATTGCTTGGTTCTTATGTAAGTAGTTTTAGGAAAACAAAATCTAGTTTCTTACTTGGTTTGGTTCTTTTTCTAGGGGTGCTCTTTGTGCAATCTATGCTCAGTCTTCCCATTTTTGGTATCTTGTTGACTAATTCTGGTTATCAATCTGGACTTTTCAGTATTCTTCCCAACATGTTTGAGACGATTGCTCTTATCATATTGTTTTATCTGAGCATGGAATAGATTTGGGCATCTTTTGGGTGAAATTTGGGTATGATTCTGGTAAACAAATATAATCTTTAGGCTACAATTTTTGATCAAGGTGACATGAATGAAAAAAATGTATGAAGTATTGGTTGTAGCTGGCATATTGCTTTCAATGATGCCGGTTTCTGCAATGGCGTATTCGGACAAGGAATTTGTTCCACATACAATTGCGCATGAAAACACGTATGTTGAGCAGTATAATGAACAGCAGTTATATGCCGCTGATAAACCGTCTTATGATGGTCCACATAAAAAGATTGTTTTACGAGGAATTTGGGGTCATGCTGGGGACAACGAGTCTGATGGTTATTTTGGAGCAAGAATAACACGAAGAAATCGAGTTGGAATCTTTAACGGATTGTACAATACAACTGGCAACGAGAGCAAGACACGGATTGTAGGAATAATGAGGCACGGTTACTTCAACGGTAAGATAATAACAGAAGGTGGTGGTAAATTTCCCATAACTGGTCTGTACAAGATAAACAGGGAGAATCAACTGTTTAAACTACGTTGGATGACCCCTCGTGGAACTGGTTGGGCTGTAGCTAGAATACTACTTCCTGAATAAATAAAACTCTTCTACAACCGTCCTCTTTTTCTTTATTTTTTTAACCTGTTGAATTAACAAATTTTATAAAATCTGATTATTTTTCACTCATGGTTAAAATTATTCAATCCAGTTTATGATGTCCGATCCTACTTTTCTAATAGATGCCCTTCCGGGTTTTTCTTTGGGATAACCAAAAACAATCGCTGCTGAAATATGATGTTTGTCCGGTACACCGATTTTTTGCATCATCTCCTTTTTTAAACCAAGTACACTTGCAAATCCGATCCAACAACTTCCAATGCCAAGTGAATGAGCCGCAAGCATCATATTTTCTGCACAACATGCACATGATTCAT
>Ga0180433_10005772_pt1 | contig 16548 bp, 12 predicted proteins | sample SS_ome_8_FD_132980 | JGI IMG/M metagenome (GOLD analysis project Ga0180433, IMG submission 132980) | Hypersaline lake sediment archaeal communities from the Salton Sea, California, USA - SS_1_D_1 metaG | ecosystem: Environmental > Aquatic > Non-marine Saline and Alkaline > Hypersaline >... | reverse complement strand
GCCTCCTATGCCGAGGGCATCCCGCGCGTCCTGCTCGAAGCCGCTGCTGTGGGCAAGCCTGCCGTCGGCACTGACGTACGCGGTACGCGCGAGGTGATCGTCGATGGCGAAACCGGCATCCTGGTTCCTCCTCGGGAGGTCCCCGTGCTTGCGGACGCTATCGTGCGGCTCCTGGTCGACAAGGAGCTGGCTCGACGGATGGGAGTTGCGGGCAGGAAAAGGGTCGAGGAACGATTCGACCGCGATGTGGTCATCGTGAAGCAACTCGATGCCCTTGCGAGACTTGTTTCATCGTGAGTGCGCGCTGCGGTGGCCTCGTTTCTTGCCGCAGTGTAAGACGTAATGCGTCGAAACGGTCGAGGCTAATGAGAATTGTGTTCCAGGCGCACCTTGGGTATAATGCCACAGCAGCAAGTGCGAGCGATTAAGTGGGATCCTATCACATGGGGGGAGCAGTACGTGTGATTTCCGTCAACAGACAAGGATGCGCACCGTGAAGAGTCGTAAGGTTGCTATCGTCGGCTGCGGAGGATTTGGCAGAGAAGTCTTGTGGTTGATCAGAAACCGCAACGATGAGGTCAAGCTGCGCAAAAACCGATCTAGTGAGATCTACGATGTCGTGGGTTTTGTTGACAACGACGTGGCGATGCACGGGAAAACATTATGCGACGTGCCCGTACTTGGGTCCGAAGACTGGTTACTGACGAACGGGGAGGTACACGCGATCTGCGGCATCGGGGCACCGAGAGTGCGCATGAAGATCACGAGGAGGCTCGAAGAGGGCGGTGTCAAGTTCGTTACGGCCATCCATCCTTCCGTTCGGATGTCGGACTACGTCGAGATCGGCACGGGCTGTGTTGTGTGCGCGGGCACGATCATCACGACGCAAGTTCGCATAGGCAACCACGTTCACGTGAATCTCAACTCGACAATCGGGCACGATGTGGTAATACACGACTATGTCACGATATCGCCCGGCGCCAACATCAGCGGTAGGGTCGAGATTGGCTACGGGGCGGATCTCGGGACGAACTGTTCAGTCATACAGAATTTGAAAATAGGCAGAGGCGCCATAATAGGCGCGGGGGCTGTCGTCAATAAAGACGTGGAAGAGAACGTGGTGTCGGTGGGCGTTCCCTCGAGAGCCATAAAAAAGGTCGCCGAGCCTCTTTGAGACCGTCGGCGTGGATGGTGGTGAGAGGGGGTACGTCGGCAGGGGAGTAGCAGCAAATGATTAGATTTCTTGGGGTCGCAGTGTGGCCGATCACGCTCTGCTGTCTGGCTGGGCTTATGTCCGACGCGCTCTGCCAGACGATTTCTGAGAGGATACTCACGACGCGATGGGAAGCCGAGTGGTGCGCTCATCCGGATGGGCCTGCGCACGAGCCGGCGGTGTTCCTGTTCCGCAAGACGTTCGAGATCGAGAACGTACCGACCCGATTCATCATTCACGTGAGCGCCGATCAGAGGTACCAGCTTTACGTTAATGGTGAACGTGTAGCGTTCGGACCGGCGCACGGCGACCCGCTCCATTGGCGGTTTGAGACGCTCGATATCGCGCCGCATCTCAGGCGCGGCAAGAACGTCGCGGCAGCTTACGTATGGTCATTCGGCGATATGGCACCGTGGGCGCAAATGAGCGTGTACACCGCGTTCATAGTTCAGGGTGACGGCAAACCTGCGCGCGTTCTGAACACGCCGGGCGACTGGCGGTGTTGTCTCGACCGCGCGTGGAAGGCCTATCCGCCAGACAGGCGGACGATACCGTTTTTCTGCGTCGTCGGACCGGGTGAACGGATCGTCGCGGAGCGCCATCCATGGGGGTGGCTCGACCTTGATTTCGATGATTCCTCCTGGGCGCAACCCGTGGCGGTAAGCGGCGGATCTCCGTTTGGGATACGGGACGGCGGATCTTTGTGGCAACTTGTCCCTCGGTCGATTCCGCTGATGGAGGAGATGCGGGAACGGATTCCCGCTGTGGCGCGGGCGTTTAATGTGGACGTGCCTGCGGCGTTCCTTGATGGTCGAGCGGCGGCGAGGATACCGGCGCAGACGAAGGCGACGATACTGCTGGATCGGCAGGAGCTTACCTGCGCGTATCCGGAGCTCGTTGTAAGCGGCGGTGCGGGCGCGACCATCCGTGCGACATACGCCGAAGCGTTGTGGAAAAACGGTGAGAAAGGCAATCGGGATGAGGTAGAAGGACGCACAATCCGCGGATATTATGACGAGTTCCTGCCGGACGGCGGGCAAAACCGCTGTTTTTCGCCCTTGTGGTGGCGCACGTTTCGCTATCTCCAACTCGACGTACAGACGAAGGACCACCCGTTGATCCTGGAGGATTTCCGGGTTGTGTACACCGGTTACCCGTTCGAGCAGCGAGCTGAGTTCTCCTCGAGCGACGAATCGTTGAAAGATATCTGGGATGTCGGCTGGCATACCGCACGGTTGTGTGCCGGGGAAACCTACTTCGATTGCCCGTACTACGAGCAGCTCCAGTATGTGGGCGACACGCGCATTCAGGCGCTCGTATCGCTGTATGTCGCGGGCGACGATAGGCTTGTCCGCAACGCAATCGAGCTTTTCAACGAATCACGAATGCCGGAAGGGCTTACCCAGAGCAGGTACCCGTCACGCATACTTCAGGTGATACCGCCGTTTTCGCTGTTCTGGATCGGTATGATCCACGATTACTGGTGGCACAGGGATGATGACGATTTTGTGCGGAAATACCTTCCGGGCGTTCGCGGGGTGATCGGGTGGTTTGAGCAACATCGCGCGGCAAACGGTATGCTGGGCGCGCTGCCGTGGTGGAACTTCGCCGATTGGTGCGGCCCGTGGCGCTCGGGTGTCCCTCCGGGAGCAGATTCGGGAGGATCGTCGATCGTAACCCTGCAATACGTCATGGCGCTGAGGGAGGCCGCGGAGCTCGAGGACGACCTGGGGTCAGCCGAACAGGCGGAGCTGCTGCGGGCGCGTGCGGACGAAATTGTAAATGCAGTGAGAGAAGCGTGCTGGGATGACGGACGCGGCCTGCTCGCCGATACGCCGGAAAAGAAGAGCTTCAGTCAGCACGCGAGCCTCCTGGGTGTGCTCGCGGAGCTTGTGCCGGCCGACCGGGGCAAGGAGGTCATGGAACGTGTCGTGTCAGACGAATCGCTGACGCCTTGCACATTATACTTCCGGTACTACCTGCACCGTGCGGCGAAAAAGGCGGGTCTTGGTGACCGGTATGTTTCGTTTCTCGGGCCGTGGCGGAAAATGCTGGCGATTGGGCTGACGACCTGGGCGGAAACGCCGGAGCCGACACGGTCGGACTGTCATGCGTGGAGCGCAAGCCCGAACTACGAGTTCCTGGCGACCGTCTGCGGCATAGAGCCGGCCGCGAATGGTTTCTCCGGTGTTCGCATCGAGCCGCACCTGGGCGACCTCGACTGGGTGAAAGGCCGGATGCCGCACCCGAAAGGCACAATCGGTGTGCATGTTCGTCGCGTGCGGGATGGCATTACCGCCGAGGTGGAGCTGCCGCCGGATCTGTCGGGAATCTTCGTATGGCAAGGGCATGAGCGGACACTGGGTGCAGGAAAACAACGATTTGAGATAGTGCACAAAGACGAGTAACGGAGCATGCGTGTTGTCCCCTGCGGTGATCGCGGGTTCCGATGTGGGCTGCGTCAGGAAGACGGTCTGAACCAAGCTGGGGCTGGCGTAAGGCGGCATCAGATTTCGCATATTGCGAGATAATGGCAGTTTAAGTGTACGCGGCACAGGGATTTAGCAAGAAATCGATTGACGAACGTTCAACCTTGTGCTACACTGCTCATAGATAACAAAGAGGCTGTTCGCAACAGAGAGGGCCTGCACCGTGAAAACCAAAAACTGTTGTGCCGACCGTTCCGAAGGTTTTACCCTCATCGAGCTGCTCACCGTGATTTTCATCATAGGCCTTCTTGCCGCCATCCTCATTCCGGCCGTATCCATTGCGATGCGAAAGGCGAGAATCGGCGCTGCAGAGGCTGACTTGAGAAACCTGGCAACCGCGTTAGGCGACTACCAGATTGACAACGGGACCCTGCCTCCGATACACGCGTGTCCGGTGAGGAATGTTACGTCGCCGGATCCGGGATCACCGGATTACGACCGGTACTATTGGGCGCCGTATGTGGTGCGCCTCGCCATGATCGGTGAGGAGAAACGGACGCAGTTCAACGACCGGTTTTCAGAATCGGAGGATCTGAACGCCAACAACGCACTGGAGCCGTTGGCGGAAGACCTGCCGTGGTACGATGTGCGGCCTGAAGAGCGCATTACCGGTAGAGGGTTCTGGGTGGCGCCGAACAAGGTCATCGACCGTGGCCCGGTACCGTACCAGTATTTCCCTGTCAACGCTGACAATCTGCGCAGGTTCCGGGCACTGCTGCAGGACGCGGGAGACGGCTTAGCTGAGGCGACGTATTCCATTGACAACCTTCGTGATGCAGGATTGAGAATTCCCGCTCCTTATTATGACAGATTCGTGCTCTTCAGCTTGGGGCCCGACCAGACGGATCACGATATCATTCCGCGAAATGCCACGAGCAGGGACGATCTGCGGCTTCGTACCTACCATCGCGCGACGCTCGACCTGAACAACAACGACGCGTTTGACTTTAATTACAGGGACCGTATCAAGAGGACAGAGCCGATTGCTTTGCCGGACGTCGGCCGGCCCTACAAGCGGGGAGATGCGGGCGTCATCATTCTCGCAGGTCCCTGACCGGCGCGTTCCACACCTGTAGGCTGAATGACGGAGCGGAGACGTCCGTCTTCTTCTACCCCACCGACATTCCATCGCTGAGCTTTCTTCGAGGGTGAGGACCCAACCGGCGCGTGTGCCGACGCACAGAGCCTCGGACGCTAGATCGTTGCATCGGCAGGTAGGTTCTGCTATAATCGCGTGCAAGGAGGGGCCGCGGAAATGGGGAAGGTCGAATACGTTACCGGCCTGGATATCGGCACGAGCAAGATCTGCGCTATCGTTGCGAGTGGTGACGATGACGGAACCATACACGCTGTCGGTATGGGGCGGAGCAGCTCTTCTGAAGGGCTGCGCCGAGGCGTTGTGGCCAACCTTGAGCGCACGGTGGAATCGGTGCGAGAAGCTGTCGATGCGGCCGAGTCATCGAGCGGAATGCGTATAGATGCTGCGTTTGTCGGTATTGCCGGGAGCCACATCCAGGCGATCAACAGTCACGGTGTGGTAGGAGTTGGCCGACGGGACAAGGAGATCGCCCTCGAGGACATCGAACGCGTTCTTGATGCCGCACGTGCCGTCAATATTCCGATGGACCGCGAGTTGCTCCACGTTTTTCCGCACGGCTTCGTGGTGGACGACCAACGGGGCATCAAAGATCCGGTCGGCATTGTCGGCGTACGTCTGGAAGCACAAGTTCTCATAGTTACAGGGGCGGTGACCGCGACGCAGAACTTGATGAAGTCGGTAAACCGGGCTGGTTGCGAGGTGGAGGATATAGTGCTGGAGCCGTTCGCATCAGGCGAGGCCGTGCTCACCGATGACGAAAAGGAGCTTGGTGTTGCGCTTGCCGACATCGGGGGCGGCACGACGGATATTGCCGTTTTCGTGGACGGCGCTCTCAGGCATGGCAAGGTGCTCGCTATAGGAGGGCAGCATGTGACCCGCGATATCGCCATCGGGTTGCGTACGCCTATAAATCAGGCGGAGCAGATAAAGATACGATATGGTCACGCCGTCGAAGACATGGTTGGAGACGACGAAACCGTAACGGTGCCCGGCGTAGGGGACAGGGAAGACAGGACCGTGTCACGACGCGAGCTGGCGGCAATTATCGAGCCGCGTATGGACGAACTGTTGTTTCTCGTACGCGGCGAGTTGGAGAACAGCGGTTTCAAGCACTTGATCCCGACGGGGGTCGTACTGACCGGTGGGGCGTCGTTGTTGGAGGGAACGGCGGAACTGAGCGATTCTGTATTTGAATGTCCGGTGCGTATCGGCTACCCGCGGATGGTGATCGGCGACATCGAGGGGCTCAACGATCCGGCATACGCCACAGCCGTCGGGCTCGTTCGATACGGGCTCAAGTATCGGGCGGAGGGCAGACACGCGCGATTCGGTAAGGGGCACCGTTTCGTGAAGACGGCTCGGAAGATGAAAGAGTGGATAAAGGAATATTTCTAAGGACGGGTTGAACGTCATGAATCTACATCTGGTGGAAGAAGACAGCGGTGAGAATAAGGCCGTCATCAAAGTGGTAGGGGTCGGTGGTGGCGGTGGCAACGCTATAGGACGGATGATGGATTGTAACCTGCGCGGCGTGGACTTTGTTGCGGTCAATACCGACGCGCAGGCGCTGACCTACTGTCTCGCTCCTCAGAAAGTACAGATTGGGGCGGCACTCACGGGGGGACTCGGTTCGGGAGCAGATCCCGAAATCGGACGACGTGCCGCGGAGGAGGACCGGGACCTTGTCACTGAGGCGCTGCGCGGCGCCGACATGGTGTTCATCACCGCCGGGATGGGTGGCGGAACAGGTACCGGTGCGGCGCCCGTCATTGCGGAGGTCGCTAAAGAGTTGGATGCGCTCACGGCGGCTATTGTTACGAAACCGTTTCGTTTTGAGGGCGCGAAACGCGCCGAAAGGTCGGAGAGCGGTTTGGAGCTGTTGCGCGAAGAAGCTGATACGCTTATCGTCATATCCAATGATGCACTCCTGGAGGTTGTCGACTCCAGTACGACGATGGTGGAGGCGTTCCGTATGGCGGACAATGTGCTGTACCAGGGGGTGCAATGCGTGTGCGAGCTCGTGTCCAACCCCGGCATAATAAATCTCGATTTTGCCGATGTGCGCACCATTATGAAACAGACAGGTACGGCGGTGATGGGCGTGGGTGTCGGAGCCGGAGAGAATCGAGCGGAAGAGGCTGCGGGAAACGCTATTGCCTGTCCACTGCTTGAACACTCCAATATACGCGATGCGAAGGGTGTCATTATCAACATAGCCGGCGGGAAAGATCTCACTATGCTCGAGGTAAACCGTGCCGCTGCGGTCATCCATAAGGAGGTCCGTTCAGACGCCAATATTATTTTCGGTGCGGCGGTTCGCGACGAACCGAGGGAAGAGGTCAGCGTTACCGTTATAGCAACCGGATTTACAGCAGCCGACAGGTCAGCACAGGTTAAGCGGCCGTCGGAGCTGCCACTTTTTGACGAGATCGCAATCGAGGAACCCGCCTTCATGCGGCGGAAAAAGCATCCGCGGCCGAAGGCTCCAAGCACGCGCAAGCAGGCGGGGTTCAGCAGGACGGATCTTGACGTTCCCACGTTCATGCGGAGGAGAGAGGAAGATGCTTGACTTGAAGTCGTTGCTCGAGCTGGCCATAACGAAAGACGCGTCAGACTTGCACCTTAAGGTCGGGTCACCGCCTTACTTACGGATAGACGGCGATCTGGTGCCGCAACTGGACTACAAGTTGACCGACGAACAGACGGAGGCGTTTCTCGACGACGTATTGAATCCGCGACAGAGGAAGATCTTCGATGAAAAGAGCGAGATTGATCTCGCTTACAGCGTGAAGGGGTTGGGGAGGTTCAGGACCAACGTTTTCCGTCAGCGAGGGTCTGTCGGGATCGTTATGCGGCGTATCAAATCAAACATACCCGATTTTGAAGAGCTGAATCTACCGGAGGTGCTGAAAAGAATTGCGGAATTCAGACGAGGATTCGTGTTGGTCACCGGTACTACGGGAAGCGGAAAATCAACGACGCTCGCTGCGACTATTGAGTATATCAACGAGAGAAGACGCGTTCATATCATGACACTTGAGGATCCGATCGAGTACCTTCATTCCGACAAAAAGGCGATAATCAACCAGCGGGAAGTCACCATCGATACAAACACGTTTAAAAGCGCGCTCAAAACGCTGATGCGGCAGGATCCGGATGTGATCCTGATCGGCGAGATGCGCGATATGGAGACGTTCCAGGCGGCGATCTCGGCGTCGGAGACGGGGCACCTTGTGTTCAGCACACTGCATACCTCGGACGCCATGCAGACGATAGACCGGATCATAGACCTGTTCCCGCCTCACCAACACGATCAAGTACGTTCTCAGCTCAGCTTGAACTTGAAGGCGGTGGTATGTCAGAGGCTGCTGCCAAGGGCGGACCGGGAGGGCAGAGTGCCGGCAGTCGAGGTTATGCTGATAAGTCCCACCATAAGAAAGCTCATCAAGGAGAACCGGATCGCGCAAATACCCTCAGGTATCCAGGCGGGTCGGCGAGACGGGATGCAGACCTTTAACGATTCGCTGAAAGGGCTGGTCGAGCATGGGCTTGTGACCGAAGAGGAAGCGATGCTCTCCTCCGATAATCCCGAAGAGCTCGCCATGAATCTGCAGGGCGTGTACCTCGATCAGAGCCGCGGAGGTATTGTACGACGGTAAGGGCTCCCGCCGGAATGTCCAAACGACCGCGTCGGAACAGCGAGTCGGTGCTCCGTGCCGAGACCGGCACCATAATCAAGTCCGGCGGTCAGGTTCGTGTCTGTCTCATCTTCCCCAACACGTACAAGGTCGCTATCTCCAACCTCGGTTTCCAAACCATCTACCGTGTGCTCAACAATCGCCCTGATACGCGGTGCGAGAGAGGTTTTCTCGATCCCGCCTTGGGACTGAAATCGATTGAGACCGGCACGCCGTTCGCACAGTTCGATATCTTGGCGTTCTCGGTGGCATTTGAACTCGATTTTCTCGGTCTGGCGAGAGTGCTGGTGGATTGCCGCGTGCCACTGTTATCGCGGGAGAGAAACAGTTCCCACCCTCTGGTCGTGCTGGGCGGTGCGTGTGCCACGTCGAACGCGGAACCCGTCGCTGACTTTGTTGATCTCGTAGTGGTAGGAGAAGGAGAGCGCGCTGTTCACCGTCTGCTCGACCGTGTTGTGCGTTATCATGCTCCCGAGAGAATGGAGTTACTCAAGGACCTGGCGGAAGTGCCCGGATTCTACGTTCCTCGATTCGTCCGTCCCGTCTATGGGACAGACGGGGCAATCGTGGGGGTGGAGTCGGACGTTTCGAAGGGCGCGCGCGTCGACGCACCAGATGAAGAGTTGTTAGAGCCCGCTTTCTCTCAGGTGACCAGCCCGCATACGGAGTTTCCGAACACGTTCCTCATCGAGGTGTCACGAGGGTGCGTGAATACCTGCCGTTTTTGTCTTGCCAGAAGGCTGTATCCGTATCGGGTGTGGCCCGCGTCGAAGGTATTGGAAATGGTTGACACTTTTTGCCCCGAGACAGTTGACAAGATCGGTTTGGTAGGAGCCGCCGTCTCTGATCATCCCCAGATAGAGGAGATTGCCGTATCGCTGCTCGAACGGGAGAAGAAGGTTTCGGTGGCGTCGTTAAGAGTGGATTCGACGTCAGAGACATTATTGCGTGCCCTTGCTGAAAGCGGTCAGAGAACCGTGACGTTCGCGCCCGAGGTGGGCACCGACAGGTTGCGAAGGGTGATTGGCAAGAACATCTCTGAGGAGATTCTGCTCGAGAAAACGGACGCGGCGCTGTCGGCAGGACTGAAGAATATCCGGCTGTATTTTATGGTTGGGCTACCGTCCGAAGAAGATGAGGATGTCGCCTCGATTGTTGAATTGAGCAGGAACGTGGCAGCACTCGTGGCGAGCCGGACCAAAGGCCGAGGTCGACTTTCGCTTTCAGTCAGCCCGTTTGTGCCGAAACCCCTGACGCCTTTCGAATTGGCACCCGTGGAACGCGTAGAAACGCTTGAACGACGGTATGCGACGCTCAGATCCGGTCTTTCAGGTTGCCGCCGGGTGACGGTGAAATACGAGAGCATCCGTCTGGCGGTCCTTCAAGCGTTGTTTGCGCGCGGCGACAGACAGCTTGGCAGGCTTATCGCCTTAATGGTCTGCGAGCGAATGAGTTACAAACGGGCGATGCGCCAGGCAGAGCTCGATCCTGACTTCTACTTGTACCGTGTCAGAACGGACACCGAAATGTTTCCCTGGCAGCTAAGCCGAGTGTAGATCAGGCAGGGCACCGCGGGAGCCGGCGAAGGTTAGCTGGCGCGTCGCTGCTGTCCGAAGCAGAGAAGCGTTTGCATTTCGGGAGACAGCGATGATATACTATATCTTTACCGCGAGTTTATACGGCTTAGGAAGCATGCGCCGTTGTTCAGGCAGCGCGGCATGGGGAGGAAGATCGTCGTGCCGACATACGAGTACGAATGCCAGGAATGCGGAGAGGTCTTCGAGAAATTCCACAAGATGACGCAGAGGCCCCGCGTGAAATGTCCGAAATGCGGCGGCAAGGCGAAAAAACTCCTCGGGACCGGGGCCGGCATCATCTTTAAAGGAGAAGGGTTTTACGCGACGGATTATCGCAGCAAGGAATATAAGCAGGCGGCGAAGAAGGAATCCGAATCCCGCAAAGAGCCCACCGCGAAAAAGCCGGACGAGGCCAAGCCTAAGAAAAAAGGAGATGAGTGAGCAAACCGTAAGAAACTCGTATCGCATCTAGTGATTTTCCGGAAGCGTCTACCCCCGACAGTTCGTCTTTATGGTCGCGGACTTCGGGGCATTTGGTTTTCTGGAACGGTTGGAGATGTAGCAGTGGGCAGCAGCAATACACAGCAGATAAAGCAGCTGAGCGATACCTACATCATGAACACATATGGGGAGCGGAAGATCGCTCTTGTGAAGGGTTCGGGTACTACGGTGTGGGATGCTGACGGCGTGGAATACCTGGACTTTTTCTCAGGAATAAGCGTCAACAATCTCGGGCACTGCCATCCAGCGGTCGTGAAAGCGATTCAGCAGCAGGCGGCAACGCTGGTGCACGTGTCGAACCTGTACTATATCGAGCCACAGGCACGTCTCGCCGCTTTGCTCTCGGAGCATTGTTTCGCGAAAAAATGGTTTTTCTGTAACAGCGGTGCCGAAGCGAACGAGGCCGCGATAAAGCTTGTACGCCGGTACTGGCACGAAAAGGGTGAGGGGAAGTCCGGGATTGTAACGATGGAAGGTTCGTTTCACGGGAGAACTATTGTCACCGTAACGGCAACCGGGCAGGAGAAGTATCGGCGGGGTTTCGAACCGCTTGCTCCTGGGTTCACATATGTTCCATTTGACGATATCAAGGCGCTTGAGAACGCTATAGGCGAGAGCACAGGAGGGATAATGCTCGAACCTATACAAGGTGAGGGGGGTGTGATCGTCCCCTCGCCGGACTATCTGGAAAAAGTCAGGGCGTTGTGCGATAGGCATGGCATTCTACTCGTTTTTGACGAGGTGCAGACGGGACTGGGGCGGACCGGGAAACTGTTCGCGTACGAGCATTCCGGCGTAACGCCGGACATCATCACGCTGGCAAAATCGCTTGGTGGCGGCGTACCGATAGGCGCGACGGGTGCTACGGAGGAGGTTGCTCAAAGTCTTGTCCCCGGGAGCCACGCGTCAACGTTCGGTGGCAATCCGCTGGCCACGGCAGCGGCCGAGGCATATCTGAAGGCGTTGCTTGAGGAGGATGTACTTGATAAGGCGGCAGGTCTGGGCGATCTTCTCATGTCGAAGCTGAGCGAGGTTGCGGCCAGCCACTCGAGCGTGAAAGAGGTCCGGGGCACAGGGCTTATGGTGGGGGTCGAGCTGGACTTTCCGGCTGCCGAGATCGTTCAACGGTTTCTGGAAGAGCGAATTATCGTCGGGAGCGCGGGACAACACGTGTTGAGATTATATCCAGCTCTCGTTGTGGCCGAAGACGATATCGAGCGGGTGGTGGAGACGTTCGACCGGTTGCTTAAGGAACGGGAAGATGGTTAAGGATCTCATCTCGATAGGTGACATTTCCAAAGAGGAGATCGAGGATCTTCTTGTGACGGCCTCCGAGTTGAAAGAGAGGTTGGCGCGCGGCATCAGCCATAGGGCGCTTGAAGGGCAGACCCTGGCGCTCATATTTGAGAAACCGAGCTTGCGGACGAAGGCGACGTTCGAGACCGGGATGTTCCAGTTGGGCGGCCATTCGATCTATTTCAGCCCCGACCAGATTCGGCTCGGTGTCAGAGAGGACGTGGCGGATGTCGCGCGTAATCTCGAACGATGGGTCGATGGGATTGTCGCCCGGACGTTCGCGCATGAGACGGTTGTCGAGCTCGCTAAAAACTCGTCGAAGCCGGTGATAAATGGGCTCACGGATAAACTCCACCCGTGCCAGGTCATGTCGGACCTGCTGACGATTACAGAAAGGTTGGGAAGGGTCGAAGATTTCAAAGTGGCATTCATCGGCGACGGGAATAATGTGGCGAATTCGTGGCTTAGCGCGGTGGCGAAACTCAGCTTTTCGTTGAGCATTGCCACTCCGGCCGGATATGAACCGGATAAAGAACTGCTCGAGCGCGCGAAGCTCGCTGCGAGAGATCGGGTGGCGATGACAAGTGATCCGATAGAAGCGGTTCGTGACGCGGATGTCGTGTATACTGACGTGTGGGCGAGCATGGGGCAAGAGGGAGAAGCTGAGGAGAGAAGAAGGGTTTTTGCGGCGTATCAGGTGAACAGCGAGCTTCTCAAAAGTGCGAAGCGTGAAACGCTCGTGATGCACTGTCTCCCGGCGCATCGCGGCGAGGAGATAACCTCCGAGGTGCTTGATGGTCCGAATTCCGTCGTATACGATCAGGCTGAGAACAGGCTGCACATGCAGAAGGCAATCATGGTAGCGCTCATGGGGAAAAAGAAGAAGGAGTGAGAGGGAACAGCAGGTCATACCTGCGAGGAAGCACCATGTCTGAAACGGTGAAGAAGATAGTGCTGGCGTATTCGGGCGGGCTCGACACGTCGGTGATACTGACGTGGCTCGCCGAGACGTACGGAGCAGAAGTGATCTGCGTCACGGCAGATCTTGGTCAAGGGGAAGAGTTAGCCTCGCTCCGTGACAAGGCTGTCCAGACGGGCGCGAGCAAGATCTATATTGAGGACGCGAAAGAGGAGTTCGTGCGGGATTTTGTATTCCCGGCCATAAAGTTCAACGCTGTCTATGAAGGGACATACCTGCTCGGCACCTCCATCGCGAGACCGCTCATCGCGCGCAAACAGGTGGAGGTTGCGCGCAAGGAGAATGCCGACGCCGTGGCGCACGGCTGCACGGGAAAAGGTAACGATCAGGTACGGTTCGAGCTGACATACGCTGCGCTGGCGCCCGATTTGAAGGTCATAGCACCGTGGCGCGAGTGGGAGTTCACGTCGCGCACCGCGCTCATCGAGTATGCCAGGAAGAAGGGCATACCGGTGCCTGCGACCACGGAGAAACCGTACAGCAGCGACCGGAACCTCCTTCATCTCAGTTTCGAGGGAGGTATTCTGGAGGATCCGTGGCGCGAGCCGCCGGCGGATATGTTTGTGCTGACCGTGTCGCCGGAAGATGCGCCGGATACAGCTACATATGTCGAGCTGGAGTTCAAGGACGGTGAAGCGGTGGCCCTAGACGGCGAGCAGATGTCACCGGCAACGCTCCTTTCGCGACTCAACGAGCTAGGAGCCGAAAACGGCATCGGCCGGGTTGACATGGTTGAGGATAGATTTACCGGCATGAAATGTCGAGGGGTGTATGAGACGCCCGGCGGCACCATACTACATAGTGCCCACCGTGCTATCGAATCTATCACGATGGACCGGGAGGTCATGCATTTGCGGGACAGCTTGATGCCGAAGTACGCCCAGCTCATTTACAACGGGTTCTGGTACTCACCGGAGATGGATCTGTTGCGTTCGTTCGTTGACGATACGCAGAAAAACGTTACGGGGACCGTCAGGCTCAAGCTGTACAAAGGCAACTGCACGGTGTGCGGACGAAAATCGCCGTATTCGTTATACAGCGGGTCGTATGCGACGTTTGAGGAGGATAGCGTTTACGATCAGAAGGACGCCGAGGGGTTCATCCGGCTGAACGCGCTCAGGTTGAGGGTGCGGAATCTATTGAGCCGCAACTGGTAGGTACAACAACGATGGTTGCGCAGGAATCACGATGATGAAGAAAGCGTGGAACGGTAGGTTCGAGAAGGAGCTCGACAAGCTTGCCGAGGAGTATAGCGAATCCGTCTCTTTCGATGCGAGGCTCGCGCCGTGCGACATACGGGGCAGCATCGCGCACGTGAAGATGCTTGCGCACACTGGTGTGCTCAAGGCCGGCGAGGTGAAACGGATCGTGGCGGGGCTCAACGCTATCGCCCGGGACGTAGAGTCGGGAAAGTTTAAGTTCAAGACCGAGTATGAAGACGTGCATCTCAATATCGAGCGGGCGCTTATCAAGCGGGTCGGCGACGTCGGCGGCAAGGTGCACACCGCACGCAGCCGAAACGATCAGGTTGTGCTCGATATGCTCATGTATCTGAGAGATCAGATTGACGATGTGCAACGTCTGATCGCGGAACTGCAAGGCGCGCTGGTGGAGCTTGCCGAGAAGACGGTGGACGTCATGATTCCGGGCTTCACCCATCTCCAGCATGCTCAACCGGTGGTCATGGCGCACCATTTCCTGGCGTACTTTGAGATGTTCCAGCGCGACCGGAGCAGGTTTTCGGAGCTTCGGAAGAGAGCAAACGTGATGCCGCTGGGTTCGGCGGCGCTGGCGGGCACATCGTTCCCGATAGACAGGGAGTATGTGGCTCGTGAGCTCGGGTTCGATCGCGTTGCGGATAACAGCATTGATGCGGTGAGCGACCGCGACTGTGCTGTCGAGTTTTGTGCCGCAGCTTCGATATGTATGATGCACATATCGCGGTTAGCGGAGGAGCTCGTGCTGTGGAGCACGTCCGAGTTCGGGTTCATCGAGCTCGATGACGCGTTCACGACCGGTTCGAGCATCATGCCGCAGAAGAAGAATCCCGATATCGCTGAGCTTGCCCGGGCAAAGACGGGGCGGGTGTACGGTAATCTCGTCGCGCTCTTGACCGTCTTGAAGGCGTTGCCGCTCGCGTACAATCGCGACCTACAGGAGGATAAAGAACCGCTGTTCGATACGGCGGACACACTGAACCGGACGCTCGCGATCATGGCGCCGATGCTGCGGACGCTGAGCATAAACAAAGACCGGGCCCAACAGGCGTGCCGCACCGGGTACATGAACGCGACCGAGTTGGCGGATTATCTTGCAAGAAAAGATGTGCCATTCCGGGAAGCGCACCGCATTGTCGGCACAATCGTACTCGATTGCACCAAACAGAAACGGGCACTCGACGGGTTGAGCTTGAAAGAGCTCAGGAAATATTCGAAGGAGTTTGGAGAGGACGCTCTGGCGTCTCTGTCGTTGGAGTCGGCGGTGAACAACAAGACCTCTTACGGCGGGACTTCGCCCACGCGCGTGCGCAAGGCTATCAAGAAAGCGCGGCGGACCCTGAGAAAGAAGTAGACCAAGAGCGTACAACGGATGGAAGGTGGCACTCGCCGCGGCGAGCCCGTGGTTTCATGGGCAGGATGCCCATGCCACACCAATAGTGGTTCATTTCGTCCGTGCGCTCCGCGTTGCATGCGAGCGGCACCCATCTGCTGCAGTCGTCATTCCGGCCGTGGCGGCGTGCGATCGGTCGACCGCCAATCGGGATTTCATCTGAATTTACTTGGAACCGCGCGCATTTCTGAACTCAGTCCGGGAATTGGCTTAGGAAGGCGCCTTACTTCGCGAGAGCCCTGGCCTTTTCTGCTTCCTGCTGGTCTTGAGCGGCAGCTTCGTGGCGACCCATCCACTTATTCACGTGGTACGCGCGCTGGAAGTACCCGGCGGCTTTGTCTGGTTCGCCGAGCTTCAGGTGGACGGACCCGAGGTTGTGAAGGCAGACGGCGATCCCGGGCACGTTGCCCGCTTGTTTATCCAGTGCGAGCGCCTGATTGTACTTTGCCACCGCGCCTTGGAAATCTGATTGCGCCTCGAGGAGTGCGCCCACGTTATTGAGGCACGCGGCATGCCCGCGTTTGTCGCCGACCCGTTCGTAGATCCGACGTGCGATTGTGTAGTGACGCATGGCGTCGTCGTATTCTCCGCGTCGTTTCAGGACCAGCCCGAGACTGTTGTGTTGGTTCGCAGTTCCGGACCGGTACTTAGCGGTTTTTGCAATGGCTAAGGCTTCCCGGTAACGGTTCTCGGCCTGATCGAGATCGCCTCGCGCGTACGAGATGTTTCCCAGAATCCCGAGCAGCTCGACCTGTCTTTCCGTGTCGCCGATCTCGCGCGCTATTGGGAGAGCTTCCCGGATCACTGCGCTTGCCTCGTCGAGCTTTCGGAGATCAATGTACGCCACGGCGATGCTCTGGAGGCACTGGGCGGTAGCGGATCTGTTATCCGTGCCACGGTTTATCTCGAGCGCCCGCTCGTAGAAGAGGAGTGCCTTCTCGATCTCGCCTGCCTCATGATGCCGGGAGGCGGTTTTCGCCAGCCGACGCGCCTGCTGGGCATATTCCGGTGGTTCCGGTACGGTGGCGCATCCAACCACCGCAAGAACGATAAGGGCAAGAAAAGCCCGGCGTATATGAGCTCGCT
>Ga0180433_10005771_pt1 | contig 16550 bp, 15 predicted proteins | sample SS_ome_8_FD_132980 | JGI IMG/M metagenome (GOLD analysis project Ga0180433, IMG submission 132980) | Hypersaline lake sediment archaeal communities from the Salton Sea, California, USA - SS_1_D_1 metaG | ecosystem: Environmental > Aquatic > Non-marine Saline and Alkaline > Hypersaline >... | reverse complement strand
TGCAAGATTCTCTATTTCCTGATTTAAAAATTTTGAATCCGTACATTGAACTTAGATAAACTCAGTCATGACCACTTTTCCATACAATAGGAACGATTCCAATGTTACTTTGAGGCTCTTTGAGCTTATGGTGAATATACCCATACACGAGCAGAAGAAGGTCGTAAAAGAGCTGGAAGAAAGGCTTTTCACAAAAACCGACAAAAGGAAGCACATTCGCAAACCTTACTTCATGGTGGTTGATTTTACTGCCCTGAATAAAAATTACAAAGATTTCATCAAAAATATCAGCACGGGTGGCGTATTTATCGCAACGCGCTTACCGATGCCGATCGGACAGAGGGTCTCGATGACCTTTACGTTGCCCACTTGTAAGAAACATGTCAAGATTACGGGGGAGATTATTCGATCCAACGGCAAGGGAATCGGCGTGAAATTCAGGTTAATGGAGCAGCTGGGAGGGAAGCTCAATCTCTACTGCTTGAAAAATGTGCATGACTTCATTCATGACACACGTATGGAGGTGAAAAAATTGGCAAAAGTAAGGAAAAAAAGAGTTCGCTGGAATGCTTCGACTGATACGAGTGTCTCAGGTTACAAGCTCTACTGGGCAATCGACCAAGGCGTTAACTACGATTCTGAATTTAAGGAGATTGGGAATGTGACGGAGGTTGTTTTGCCGGATGACATCCCTTCATTTCCCCTCGTCGCAGGTGATGTAGAGATCGGAGTCACCGCAGTGAACAGCATCGGAAATGAATCTGATATGGCGGCATCTTCGGCCAGATTTGATTTTACCGTGCCTGATGCGCCCACCGACGTGGTGGTGGAAGATATCTAGGCCCGGCCGAACCTTTAATTTTTTCAGATCTCTGCGTCAGGATCAAATTATAATCCGCCTGTGAGGCCCCTCGTTTTTTTGTCGGAGGGGTCATGTGCAGATCTCCATCCAACGTAGAAAGAGGGTGGCCCGCCTCATTTGCCTCCCTGCGATCTGAAAGGTGTTCGGTGAGATTTTAACCGGCTTCCAACCCATTGCGCACAGAATGATTCAAAACGCTACCGTCTTACCAATTTTTTGGGATTTTGGCTTCTCTCCCCTATTTTGTTCACTCCTTGATTTTTTCCATGCAAAGGAAGTTTTCGGAAATCATTGAGGTCAGGATGATGACGTTCCTTTGGATGAACCTTCCTCGAAATGCTTCCCTGAATCTGATTCGGTTTTGCGTTCAGCAAACTTTGACGGTCTCGTAAGAGGCCGTCACCCTGTTCCCTGGATTTCGACCCCTGTCCCGAACCCCGATTCGGCATTCGCCGGAAGGGCGAAAAAAAAGCTTTAGGGCTTTTTACGGGGCCATCAAATTGGCGTACGAGAAAGAGGCGCAGTGAAACCGGCCCCGACAAAAAACCTGAGGTCAAATCCTAAATTGAGACCCCGAGGAGAGGTCGTTGCAAAAAACTGACGAAACGCTAATACGAATCTAACGGTTCCCATTTACGATCCGATCATTCGAGAGAAGCTTTCGACCCCATCAAAAGGCACTTACTCGTATTGATGTGTGCGAAACAGATAAGGCGAATTTGAACTCCGGGGTTTTCTGCGCATGGGAAACGCTGCTTTCCCCAAGAGCCCCAACAGGAAAAGCAGAAATGAACAATTTTGCGGAGGCATGTGGATGGAAAGAAGAAGTGGTGTGGACAGACTGTTTTCAGTTTTTCATTTAAATGATTTTAAAGTGTTCGCGTCGTCGGAAGGTATATCGACCCGAGTCGTATTTATTTATGACAGACACGAGAACAAAAGAGAATTCAAGTTACTGAACAAAAAAATACCAGAGGATTTAGCGGTCGAAATTAGAGCATGGTTGATGGAGCATGTTGACATCGATGAGATACCCCATGCCTTGGGCACAGAAGAACCGGCTCGTCAGCTCAAGGTCCAATAAGTCCCGGCTGAAGCGGTGTGAGGATATCAAGCGTGGAATCCGTTTTTTTTAATCAGAAACTTTTCATCCGATTCTAATGCTTTCTTAACCTGTTTCTAACAAAGCAAGCATAACTTCTTACTGTGTCATGGAAGTAACAATTACAGGCAAAGGAGGTGAAAATAAAAGATTTTAACAGGGCATAAACAAAAATCTAACACAACTCTAACAATAATCATTTAATTTATTAAAAATTTTTTAAGGAGACGGAATTATGAAAATTAAGGGAATTGCTATCATCGCTCTTGCATTGGGGGTTTGTTTTGCAGGAAGCCCGGCAGAGGCGGGGAATATCGTCATCAAAGGTTCAACCACAGTTCTACCGATTGCACAGAAGGTTTCCGAAGCCTACATGAAGCAGCATCCGGATGTGAAAATTTCCATTTCCGGAGGCGGTTCCGGAAATGGTATGAAGGCACTCATCGATGGGTCAACGGATATTGCGGACAGTTCCAGGTTCATTAAAGATAAAGAAGTCAAGCTGGCGGTTGAAAACGGCGTTTTCCCGGTCGCTTTTGCCGTGGCCTACGACTGTATCGTTCCTGTGGTTCACCCCAGCAACACCGTCAATGACATTAGCATGGCCCAACTCAAAGACATCTACATGGGTAAGGTCAAAAATTGGAAAGAGATCGGAGGGCCTGACAGACCTGTCGTGGTGGTCTCTCGGGACACCTCATCCGGCACCTATGAGGTGTGGCACGAAAAGGTGTTAAAGAAAGAAAGGGTATTCCCAGGCGCATTGCTTCAAGCTTCGAACGGGGCCGTGGTTCAGGCTGTGGCCAAAAACAAGAATGCAGTCGGCTACATTGGGCTCGGATATATGGAAAAAACCGTGAAGGCGTTAACCGTGGGCGGCATAACCGGGTCCGAGGAGACCACCCTGAACGGCACGTTTCCGGTGAGCAGACCCCTTTACATGTTTACCCCGGGCTGGCCGAAGGGGGACGTGCTCAACTTCATCAATTTTGTAATTCACCCGGAAAAAGGACAGAAATACGTGTCTGAAGCGGGTTACGTTCCGCTGTACTAGAATTGAAAGGGTTCTATTCCGAAAAAGGACGCGTCTCGGATTATGAGGATGCGTCTCTTTTTCGAAGGTGATTTGATTGACACCGGAAAACATTAAGTTGATTTCGAATGGATTCTATATATAAAATCAGCGAGCACTTAGCAATCACGCCGCAAGCGGAGCCTGCCAAGAACATCATGGGAAAACGCGCACAGGGGGGGGGGAGGCGACGAAGAACAGAAAAGCTGATTCGTTTCATATTTTTTGGGGTCGCATTGGCATCCATTGTAACGCTGGGTCTCATTGTTGTTTTCCTTTTTATGGAAGGAATCCCCATTTTCAGTAAGGTCTCGGTTCCGGATTTCGTGTTTGGGCACCTCTGGTACCCCACCGATGATCAACCGGAATTCGGGATTTTCTCGCTGATCGTGGCATCTCTGGCAGTCACCGCTGTCGCCTCGATGATCTCTATTCCTCTGGGCGTGTTGACGGCCCTTTATCTGGCTGAGGCCGCTTCCGCCCGACTGAGGCAATGGGTAAAGCCCATTGTCGAGCTTTTGGCGGCGCTGCCGTCCGTGGTGATTGGATTCTTCGGGATGGTAATCGTAGCGCCTTTCCTTCAGGAGACTTTCAACGTCGCGACCGGACTGAATCTTTTCAATGCCGCGCTCATGCTTGCGTTTATGTCTATCCCCACCATTTGCAGCATCTCCGAAGACGCCATTTTCGGCGTTCCCACAGAACTCAAAGAGGCGTCCCTGGCACTTGGCGCCACACATTGGGAGACAATCGCCCGGGTGATCATTCCCGCATCCGTTTCAGGGATATGCACGGCCACTATCCTGGGAATGTCCAGGGCGATTGGAGAAACCATGGTGGTTTTGATGGTTGCCGGAGGGGCGGCAATGGTGCCTTCTTCTTTATTTGATCCGGTCCGGCCCATGCCGGCCAGTATCGCGGCGGAGATGGCCGAAGCACCCTTTCGGGGGGATCACTACTACGCGCTGTTCGCAACGGGGATCGTGCTATTTCTCTTCACACTGGGGTTCAACATGGTGGCCGAGTATATCTCCAACAAATACAGGCAAGTGGGTGCCGCAACGCTTTGAGCTGTTTGAGACCAAACAGGGTGAGAGGGCTGTTCAAGGGGCATGATTAGCGGTCACCTTCAAGGACAACGGATATTTTGAAGCGATAGGTTAAGATGGATATTCCGGAAAGAGTCGGTGGACGACGACGCTTCTTTCAAGGCTCGATGTTTGGGCTTTTCAGGATTGCCGCGGCGATTAACGGCGTTGCGCTTCTGATCATCATTTATTTCTTGGTGGCCCGGGGCTGGCGTGCCATTAACTGGACATTTTTGACCCAAGCACCCATGGATTCGATGACCAAAGGGGGGATTTTACCCTGTATCGTGGGCACCGCCTGCCTCAGTCTCGGCGCAATCATCGTGGCATTGCCCATCGGCGTCGCGTCGGCCATATATCTCAACGAATACGCTCGGCCCGGACGTGCCGTGAGGATGATTCGTCTGGGAATCAATAACCTTGCAGGCGTGCCCTCCGTGGTCTTCGGTTTGTTCGGGTTGGCCTTCTTTGTGGTATACCTAAAAATGGGGGTGAGTATTCTTGCCGGTGCACTGACCCTCGGTGCCATGACGTTACCGGTCATTATCGGATCAGCGGAAGAGGCTCTCAGGGCCGTTCCGGATACCTATCGGGAAGCATCTCTTGGCCTTGGGGCCACCAAGTGGCAGACTATCTATCGTGTGGTTTTGCCCGCCGCCTTGCCCGGTGTCCTCACCGGAGCAATTCTGGGCATCAGTCGTGCTGCAGGAGAAACCGCTCCCATTATGTTCACCGCGGCGGTGTTCTTTACCCCCACGCTGCCATCCTCCATTTTTGATGAGATCATGGCGCTGCCCTATCACATTTACGTTCTCGCCACCGCGGGGACTGAGATCGAAGCGACACGGCACCTTCAGTACGGCACGGCTCTCGTGCTGATCGTATTGGTCCTGGGATTGAACCTCATTGCCATCATCTACCGGGCGCGACTTCAGAGCCGCAGGTAGGTTTTCGAGCAATTCTTGCGTTTTGGAACAAGTCGGGAAAAGAGCTGTTACCCAAATCAGGGATGAACGCAATTGAGTCTTAAAATGAGTAATGAATTAAAAATGTCGGCGATGAATTTGAATTTCTATTATGGGAATTTTCGTGCCCTGACGGATATTTCCTTGGATTTTCGCCGGAATCAGGTGACCGCCCTGATCGGCCCGTCCGGATGCGGAAAAAGCACCTTGTTACGGTGTTTGAATCGGATGAACGACCTGATTTCCTATAGCCGTGTCGAGGGAGAGATCCTGCTGGACGGTCAGAACATCTATGACCCCGGCGTGGATGTGGTTACGCTTCGCCGTCGCGTTGGGATGGTTTTTCAAAAGCCCAACCCCTTTCCCAAGAGTATTTTTGAAAACGTGGCATATGGTCTCCGGGTAAACGGCGTGAAGGATGCTGCCGAAATCGAAACCCACGTGGAGGAAAGCCTCAAAGGGGCCGCGTTGTGGGATGAAGTGAAAGATCGATTGGATGAATCGGCCCTGGGTCTGTCCGGTGGTCAGCAGCAACGTCTTTGCATTGCCAGAGCCATGGCCGTTAAGCCTGAAATTCTGTTAATGGACGAACCCTGCTCGGCTTTGGATCCCATTGCGACGCAAAAGATTGAAGAACTCATCGACCAACTGAAGCAGGCATTCACGATCATTATCGTCACCCATAACATGCAGCAGGCGGCGCGCGTCTCCGATATTACCGGGTTTTTCTATCTCGGTAAGCTCATTGAAGTGGATCAGACAGAAACCCTTTTTACTCGGCCCGCAATCAAACAGACATCCGATTATATTACCGGACGGTTTGGTTAGGACTCTGACGGAAAGAGAGAAATCGATTATGACCATGCGTTTCCAAAAAGAACTGGAAAAGCTGAAAAAACGGATTCTTTCATTAGGTGCCATGGTGGAAGAGCGCGTCCGCATGACGATTCGGGCGGTGCAGACTCGAGACGAAAAGCTTGCCAAGGAAATTATTGAGAGGGATCGCGAAATCGATGAGTGGGAAGTGGAGGTGGAGGAAGAGTGCCTAAAGCTTCTGGCCTTGCATCAGCCTGTAGCGGTTGACCTCCGATTTCTTACCGCAGTCATTAAAATCAATAATGACCTGGAACGGATCGGCGATGAAGCGGTCAACATCGCTGAACGGGTTGCTTACGTCGCAACCCGACCGCCGGTCAAAATTCAATTCGATTATGCTTTGATGGCGGAAAAGACGGAGGCCATGCTCAAGAGAAGCCTCGATGCCCTGGTGAACCTTGATGTGGATCTGGCGTATCGGGTGTGCCTCCAGGACGACGAAGTGGACGACATCAACCGAGAGATCTATGCCAAATTCAGGGAAGCGATTCGTGAAAACCCTGAGCGGGTGGGCTACTTGACCAACCTCCTGTCCGTTTCGCGCCATTTGGAAAGAATTGCGGATCACGCCACCAATATCGCCGAAGAGGTAATCTATATGATCGAAGGGGAGATTTCCCGCCACAGAATGGATGATTACAACTACAAACCGATTAAGACTCCGCAGTAGATTCATGTTCGCAAGCTTGATGAACTCATAAAAGGTGGGAAATCAGCATTTCCCACAATTTCGGTCCCGCATCGCATGCGGGATGAACTGCATGCAGCCGAAATCCGGTCTTTGCGGCCTTCTCAAAAAGATCCCAACGGCCTCTACCGGACGATTTCAAAGTGCTGAATTGATACGAGGGGGTAAATGTTGCAATCGACCCGGCAGTGCATTCATATTTATAATCGGAGATTCTCCGCACGCAGGTGGGAGAGGAGAATCAGCGCATGCGGTACTTATTCGAAATGGGGAGTCTTCTATCTTTTCCCAACGCTCTGGGTGTTATCTTGATCCCCGGCGGCGACTGGCGGCGTTTATACTCATTTTTGTCTACCATATCAATAATATCTCTTACCATGTTTTGCTCAAATCCCATGTGCAGGATATCTTCCAGGCTTTTGTCTTCTTCCACATAGGCCTTCAGTATGGGGTCGAGGATGGTATATGGGGGAAGCGAATCACTGTCTTTTTGATCGGCCCTAAGCTCAGCGGTCGGCGATTTCGTGAGTACCCTATCAGGAATTGCTTCTTTACCTGCTGATGTGTTTCGGTACTTGGCCAACTCATAGACCATGGTCTTGGGTACATCCTTAATAACGGCGAATCCTCCGGCGGTGTCTCCATAAAGGGTACAGTAACCGACACTCGACTCGCTTTTATTCCCTGTCGTCAGCACCAACCATCCAAATTTGTTGGAAAGGGCCATGATGAGCGTGCCCCTTATGCGCGCTTGCAGGTTCTCTTCGGTGACATCCGGTTTCAGTCCCTCAAACTGTCCGGAGAGCATCCTCTCATAGGCCTCGAAGGCATCGGAGATGGGGATGGAAATGAAGGCAATTCCAAAACTGGCCGCCAGCGCTTCGGCATCATCCCGGCTTTCAGAGGAAGTGAAAACGGAGGGCATGAAGACGCCAATCACGTTTTCCTTTCCCAATGCATCCACGGCAATGGCAGCGACAAGTGAAGAATCGATGCCGCCACTGAGCCCGATGACCACCTTCTCAAAGCCATTCTTATTCACATAATCCCGGACTCCCACGGTGAGTGCGCGGTATATCTCTTCCATTGGAGAAAGCGTCGGTGGATTCTTTTGCGGCAGGGGAGGTTTCCTTTTAGTCCGGGCCTTCTTCAGCTCTATGACGTGAACTCTGTCCTCCTGAGTGTTCCGGTCTCTCTTTTCCTTTCTCCGCCGGGTGTCGTGAATCCGCTGAAGAAATACCGCATCCAAATCCAGATCGGTGACAACAAAGTCCTCCTCAAATGATTTTCCCTGACAAAGTAAGGTCCCCTTCTGGTCAAAAATCATACTGGCCCCATCGAAGACCAGTTCATCCTGGCCTCCCACCAGATTGTTGAAAGCGACAATGGCGATATTATCCGCTGCACGGGTGGCCAGCATTCGCTTCCTGCTCTCTGCTTTTGCAGCATGGTAAGGGGATGAAGAAATGTTGACGACAATTTCCGCATTTCCGATGAGCGTTTGTGCCGTGATGGTGCCTTCCGGGTACCAGATGTCCTCGCAGATATTGAGCCCGATCCTGTTTCCTCCCATATTCAGGACAGGCATTTTACGGCCTGCTTGGAAATATCTGTTCTCATCGTAGACACCGTAGTTTGGAAGATATATCTTGTGATAGACTCCCGCCAACACACCATCATGGACAATGGCGGCGGCATTGTAAATGTCATCTTTTTTGTCCACGAACCCGACAATCGCGCAAAGCCCGGAGGTCGCACGAATGATCCGCTCCAGACAATCCAGATTTTCCTGGATAAATCGGGGCATGAGCAGGAGATCTTCGGGGGGATAGCCGGTGACGGCAAGCTCCGGGAACGTCACGAGTTCAACACCGAGCTTTCGCGCCTGTTCAATGTGGTGTATGATCTTCATGGTATTCCCTTCCAGGTCCCCTACGGTTGTGTTGATTTGGGCCATACCAATCCTTAACTTTCGCATTTTTCCGACTCCTCTTGGTATTTCGATCAATATAGATCCCGCAACCTTTTTTATCAATGGGTGAAGCAGCCGCCCCAGGCAGCAGCGACAAGGCCGATCCGGCAGGCAGTTCGTCGATTACTCCAAAATGAGGTCAGGGGCACTCAATTCCGTAAGGGGGGTGATATCAATTGATTTGCTTATCAGCTCCTTTTTGGTTATGAAGTATATTTTAGAGGTTGGCGCTGAATCAAGGCATAAAATACCAACATCTCCGGAGTGAACATGATCAATCATAAGACGCTGGTTTGCTCTGAATGCGGCCAGGAAGCAAAAAAGCATAGAATAGTTATCATTGACAACACGCCGGTTTGCTTCACTTGCCTTTATGGTGATGCAAAACCGATCGAAATTTATCCCATCGGAAGTGTAAGAACAAAACTTGAGTCGGAAGAAAGCGGAAAGCTGCCCGCAAAACCGGAAGACATTTCATGCGTGGAACTTTTTCCCTCTCAGCATCGCTTTCTTTACAAGTTGGAAGAAGAGGGAACCATCCTCATCGTCTATTTTCTGCACAAAGTACAGTCTGTCAGCACAACTTTTCACAGGCGTTTGGACGGCAAGAAAGTCGGTGTTTTTGCGGCTCGCACGCCATACAGACTTTCTAAAATCGCCGTGCAAGAAGTGAGACTTCTCGGGATTGAGGGAACAAGTATTTATGTGGACGGGCTTGATGCAATCGACGGAAGCCCTGTCCTCGATATAAAGTTGGGCCTGAGTCACTATAAAGACCATGGGGAATAGCACGCGGTTCGACAGGAGATATATTCTGTGTACCTAAGGCGAAGATACCTTGAAGGCGGGTGCCATTATGTCCTGTTTGAATCCTACGAAGACGACGGGGTGTGGAAACACCGTGAGCTGTTGGATCTGGGTTTAGAGCCTGACAAATATATTGTCTACCCGGGTGGAAACAGCTTCTATTTCAGGGATGGGCTCATAGAGACGCTTCAGGAAAAGGGCGTGGCGTGTACAACCGATGAACTGGAAAAGCTCTTTATGCCGTTTCTGGATCCCCATATCCGTCGGATCGTCGAAATGTTTGAAAGATCCACGGGCGCTCAGAATCGTTGGAAGGCATATTCGCGGGACGAAATGCTGAAGCGCCAACAGAAATTGCATTCCTTTGATAAGCGCCGCATTCATTACCTTCGCTCCGGACAGGTGGACATGGGAAATTTGTCTGCGCGACCTTGGAAGTTTTTCAATGTGCTGCTGGAGAAGAGTCGTGACGAGATTGAAGCAATCATGGAAGAGATGGAACAGGTGCTTTCGCCGAATGAAACGCGACTCTATCTGTATGCAGCCCTCCAACTGGAAACCCACTTCAGGCACTTACTGACGCGCAACCACCCTGCCGCACTGGATCCTGAGAAGTTAGACCGGTATTTCCTGGAGGATCTTTGCCGTCTGAACCAAGACAAGGGGTTTTTCAGTGGCATTGAATCGCATGATTCAGACTCCCTTCACCCCTATCTCGTACGATACCTGATTTTGTATTTTGACCATGAATTGGATACCGGCTCCATCTGGAATGATTCCGATGGAGATTTCATGGGGCGGCACCGGTATTATCATTTGCCGCGATCAAAAAAGGTGCACTCCGAGGCGGAACAGGAAGCCTGTCGCTGTTTAGGAATCTCTGTCGAGGAATTTGGCAAGATGGACCGGCAGGAACTCATCCGCTGTTACAGAAGACAGGCGAAACGGGCACATCCGGATGTTGGTGGAGATGGAGCGTATTTTGTCAGCGTCAAAGCGGCCTATGAGTGCCTGTCGAGAACAAAATCTTGAAGCATGGAACAACATGCGGGATTCAAATTTCCGGGATTCTTGCCCATCTATCATCTGCGTTTTCTGAGCGTGAGCGCGGCCCATCCGGCCAGGGTGTTTTGACCTGACGGAATCAATCCCATCTTGTAAAAAAAGTCCTTCATCTCAGTCAACTGGTTTTCTCCAAAGCCGGCAATTACAGCCGCACCTCCAATTTCGAGATGGTCCGGGAACTTTTTGCCTGTCCGGAGCAGGGCTGAAACGACCAGATTTGAAACGATCAGATCGTACGCCTCGTTCACAACATTCCAGGAACCCACCCTGATGTCTATTTTATGGGACAGGTGATTCAACATCACGTTGCGTTCAGCAGACTCGGCAGCATCGGCATCATTTTCGACCCCCACCGCACTTTTCATCCCCATTTTAACCGCTGCGATCGCCAGAATCCCGGTGCCGCAGCCAAAGTCAAGAAGCCTGCCTTTCTGAAATTTCGGGGCCTGTGTCTTGTTTTTGAGCATCCGATCCAGGATATTGAGACACAATTTGGTTGAGGGATGTTTTCCCGATCCGAAGGCGTGTTCCGGATCGAGAACAATGGTGTGGGAATCGATCAATTCTCGATGGGAGGGCTTCCAGGGAAGTACCGTCAGAGAAGGTATCGGCTTGAAGGGCTCATCAAACTGCGAACTGCCTGCGCAAGGCTCTGAATAGGAGAGATTGCGGATTCGAATATCAAGGTTTTCCCTCGGGGAAAGGCCTTCCTCGATGTGTGAGATAATCTTGCTGATTTCCAGTAGTTTGGCGTTCAAAAGCGTATCGTTTGTCTCCACACAGGAGATGCTTGCCCAATTCACTTTTCGATTCGGGCGGTGCGGCAGCCTCTTTAAGGTTGGTGAGAACCGCCTGAGTTCATGGCGGAGTGTCATCATTGCAAGAAAGGGGCCTTCTATCGTAATTTCGTATCGCAAACCTTCTCCCTCTGCCGGTTTATGAAAAATGTTCGGCTTGATCTTCTGCGCGAATTCAGTGATAAGTTCCTTATATACAAATGGGATGGGTGAGCTTTCATTCCTAAAGGGCCCACTGAGACACGGCGGCCCAATGGGCTTGGAACTTGATCCAGGGCGCTGACCATCCGGGGGCGAAAGCGGCAAACATTTTATTTCGGATTCACACCGTAAAGTCAAATCGAACATGAGAAAAAAAGGAACGTGTAAGCCATGGCATCGGATGACTTTAGAGAAATAGATATTGCGCACAAGGAGATATTTGATCGCGTTTTACATCAGGAGCCTTCGGAAACTTCCGAACTGAACTTCACCAACCTCTTTATGTGGCGACATCGAAACCATCCTGTCTGGCTGGAATGGAAAGGGTGCCTGATGATTGTGCTTAGACCGTCCGGGAATACACCCTTCGGACTGCCCCCCATGGGTCCGGGAAACAAAGGGGAAGCACTCGAAGTCCTTTTTGCGGAACTTGGGAAACTTTCACCGGAGCCGAGGGTGTGTAGAGTCGGGGAGGCGTTCGTCAACAGGTATGTGGATCGCGAGCGATATGACGCCTTTTTCGACAGAGACAATAGCGACTATGTTTACATGACGGCAGACCTTATAGAGCTTTCAGGGAGAAAATACCATCGGAAGAAAAATCATCTCAACCGATTTCTGAAAAGCTACCCGTTTGAATACCGGCACATGGACATCGAGTTGGTCGAGTGTTTCTTGGATATGCAGGAGAAATGGTGTGAGATAAGAGAATGCGTCAACAACCCGGAACTTCTCTCTGAGGATTATGCGGTATATGAGGCGTTGACCCATTTCGAAGCGCTGGATTATCATGGGGCGGCAATTGAAATCGGCTCAAGGATCGAGGCCTTTTCTTTGGGGGAGATCCTCAACCCCCATACCGCCGTAATTCATATTGAGAAGGCCAACCCCGACATCCCAGGCCTTTACGTGGCCATGAACCAGCTTTTTTGTCGCAATGCTTGGTCTGAAATTGAGTACGTCAATCGGGAGCAGGATCTGGGCATAGCGGGCCTAAGAAAAGCCAAGGAGTCCTACTTTCCCCACCATATGGTAAACAAATACACGATTGTTCCAAAGATAAGCGGGGGCGGATAGGAAGGCCATCGTCAAGTTTCGGTTCTGCGGTGAAATGGCGAGGTCGTTGAGTATTGAGGATGGTAAGATCAAGGCGGTCGGGGAAACTGCTGAAAATGCGGGCCTTGCCATTGAGCCTTCTGTCGCGGTGTGGATGCGCATCGATTGAACCGTTTTTCGAAAGGCACATCCGGACAAAGATGCCCGAGTAAAAGAAAAGGAGAGAGATGCAAGGAGAACAGATCAACGATTTGACAGCGTGGGTAAAAAAAATTATTCAGAATTTCATCGAGCACTCCCCGGAGAATACGCTTCGGAATCAATTCGACGAAAAGGCATTCGATGGCGCCCTTGTCGGCTTTTCATCAGGCGCAGATCCTCTCTATGCGGCCTACAAGGCGCACGTGGGACCCTTTCATTGGACCCCTTGGGAGATATTCACACGCACGTTTCCAAATTCCGCAGTGAAGCCCGACGAACTTACCGTTATCAGTTGGGTTTTGCCCCAGACCGAAGCCACCAAGTCCGACAACCGGAGACAACGCACCTATCCCTCGGAACGGTGGGCGCGGGCTCGGATTTATGGAGAGACGGTGAATGTCAAGCTTCGCACCCATGTGGTTGATTTGCTGCAGAAAAAGGGATATCAGGCGGTCGCCCCGATGCTATCTCCCTACTGGGAGCGGAAAAACTCGGATCGTTACGTATTTGCTTCCACATGGTCAGAGCGTCACGCAGCCTATGCCTCCGGTTTGGGAACCTTCGGTCTATGTGATGGACTGATCACCTTCCGTGGAAAAGCCATGCGTGCCGGCTCCGTAGTGGCCCGAATTCGAATCCCTTCCACACCCAGACCCTACAACGATCCCCATGCATACTGTCTTTTTTTCACGCAGGGGATTTGTGGAATTTGTATTTCCCGCTGTCCGGTTGGGGCCATTACCGAGTCGGGTCATGACAAGGTCAAGTGCCTTCAGCACCTCCGGCCTGCATCCGCAACCTATGTTGAATCTCACTATGGTTTTAAGGGCTACGGTTGCGGTTTGTGCCAAACGGGTGTCCCATGCGAGTCCAAGATACCGACAAAGCGGGATGTGGATAGGTATGCGCCCGAATAAGCGGTGCAGGGTTTAATGGACAGTGTAAAGATTCAACGGGTAATTACAAGGAGTTCCTGGAATGAAAACTTGCGAAAAATGTAGATTCAGGGCCACTTATGACAAAAACCCTCAGTCGATTCTGGGGCGGCTATGGAAGTGGCATACCGGTTGGTGTCCGGGCTGGAAGTCCTATATCAAGTCCCTGCCGGATGCGGAGCGAAGAAAAATCGAGGCGCACTCCCGCTAACCGTCATATGCCTGCATCGTCCGCAGCATGCCGCGTAAAGCACTCCTTTCATAGCAGCAGATGAATGGGCAGCTTGACGCTGATCAACCATCACGAAGCCGGGAGGTATGAGGATGATTAAGAAATTTACGGCACTTCTGATGATCCTTTTGACGGGATTATTTGTTTATTGTGTAAATGATTTGAGCGCGGTCGATCCGCCCGAAGATATGATGATCGAAAATGAGGGCTACAAACCGGACAGAAAAAGTCCTGTCATTTTTTCACATCTTAACCATGCCGAGGATTATGAGGTTTCCTGCATGCAATGTCACCATGAATTTGAAGACGGAGAAAACGTCTGGCAGGAGGGAGATCCCGTCAATAAATGCGTTGAATGCCACAGTCCGGTGGAAAATCAGGGTGCGGTGAAAAAGCTTTCAATTGCGTTCCACAAGAACTGCAAGACCTGCCACAGAAACTTGGCAAGAGCGGGGATATCAAAAGATGCACCCTACAAAAAATGCACGGATTGCCATGAAAAAAAATCGTAAGGATTTGACACCCTGAGGGAAATCCTTATCAAAATGAAAGGCCGAGAGGGCTTTTGGATATTTTGCTCGCGATAATTTGAAGGATTTCAAACAGGAAGTGCTTCCCATGTCAATAAGACGTATCAAACCCAGTCCGGATGAGATTACCTGCCTTTATGAGATTACCAAGGCGATCCATTCAACGTTGGACCTCAAGAAATCACTTTACAAGGTCCTGGACATTCTATCCGAGCATCTGGGTATGAATCGGGGGTCCATTACACTGCTGAATCCCGAGACCTCGGAGATCCATGTAGAAGTTGCACACGGTATTTCAAGCATGGAAAGAACGAGGGGTCGGTATCGATTGGGTGAAGGCGTTACAGGCCGCGTGATAGAGTCCGGACGCCCCATGGCGGTGCCGCATATCGATGCAGAACCCCTGTTCCTGGACAAAACAGGATCCAGGAAACGATTTGACACATCGAGAATCTCATTCATCTGTGTGCCCATAAAGGAAGGTGCAAGGGTGGTAGGCGCCCTCAGCGCAGATCGTGTTTTTAAAGGCACCTCTCCATTGGATGAAGACGTAAGGCTGTTGACCATCATCAGTATGCTTATCGCCCAAAAGGTCGCACTTCTGGAAAAGATAAACAGGGAGAAGGATCAGCTTCAAGCGGAAAACATCAGGTTGAGAAAGGAACTCAACAAGAAATATAGCTTTACAAATATTATCGGCAACAGCAGGAAGATGCAAGAGGTGTTCTATTTGATCACGCAGGTGGCCAAGAGCAACGCCAATGTACTTCTTTTGGGGGAGAGCGGAACGGGAAAGGAGCTGGTTGCCAATGCCATCCACTATAACAGCCTTCGTTCAACGAAATCGCTGGTGACTGTCAACTGTGCTGCATTGCCGGCCAACCTGGTGGAAGCGGAACTGTTCGGATATGAGAAAGGGGCGTTTACCGGTGCCGACCGGGAGAAAACGGGAAAATTTGAATTGGCCGGCGGCGGCACAATTTTCTTAGATGAAATCGGCTCCCTTGCTTTGGAGAGTCAGGGGAAATTGCTCAGGGTTCTGCAAGAAAAGGAGCTTGAAAGGCTCGGCGGGACAAAAATCATAAAAGTGAACATTCGTCTTATCGCCGCCAGCAATAAAGACCTGGCCAAAGCCGTTGAAGCGGATGCCTTTCGTGAGGACTTGTTTTATCGTCTGAACGTTTACCCCATTTATTTGCCTGCTTTGCGGGAAAGAGAGGCAGACCTGCTGCTGCTGACCGATTATTTTCTTGAAAAGTACTCGAAGGAGTACGGCAAGAAAATAAAAAGAGTTTCAACCCCTGCAATTGACGCATTGACACGGTATCACTGGCCGGGAAACGTGAGAGAACTCGAGAATTGCATGGAAAGAGCCGTCCTTCTGTGCGAGGATCAAGTGGTTCACAGCTACCACTTGCCGCCGACGCTTCAAACCGCAGAGGAAACAGGAACCACGCAATCACAGTCCCTGAATGATGCGGTGGAAAGATTCGAGAGAGAGTTACTCATCGACGCCCTAAAAAGCAGTCGTGGAAACATGCGTCAGGCAGCCGCGGCACTCAAAACAACGGAACGTATTTTCGGATATAAAGTCAGAAAATATGTGATCGCACCGAAAAAATACCGATAATCCCCCAACAGAATCCTATTTCCCATCAAATCCTTATCGGAATCTAACAAATTGCTAACATACTTGGGCTATGTTAAGGTATTCGTGTTTGTAAAAGGACTATGTGATGGCAAAAGAAAAGATCCTGGTCGTGGATGACGAGGAGGATATCCTGGAATTGCTTACCTTCAACCTGGAGCGAGAGGGATATCACGTCATCCGTGCGCAGTCAGGGGAGAAGGCTATAAAGTCGGCGCAATCGCAGGCACCTGACCTGATTGTATTGGATCTGATGTTGCCCGGAATCGATGGTTTGGAAGTGACCAAGATCCTTAAGAATGATTCCAAGGCAAAGGACATCCCGATTGTAATGTTGACCGCGAAGGGCGAGGAAGCTGATATTGTTAGCGGACTGGAGCTCGGAGCGGACGATTACGTCACCAAACCTTTCAGCCCAAGAGTTTTGCTGGCAAGGGTGAGAGCGGTTCTGCG
>Ga0180433_10005767_pt1 | contig 16561 bp, 7 predicted proteins | sample SS_ome_8_FD_132980 | JGI IMG/M metagenome (GOLD analysis project Ga0180433, IMG submission 132980) | Hypersaline lake sediment archaeal communities from the Salton Sea, California, USA - SS_1_D_1 metaG | ecosystem: Environmental > Aquatic > Non-marine Saline and Alkaline > Hypersaline > Sediment... | reverse complement strand
AATAGAAATGACGTTTGAACCAGAGGATACCATCAATGCTATTCACTCGGGCAGGATTAGTTATCTCGCATTTGATTCCCATGGAAACTATGATTTTGAATCAACGACCCATTGGAAATATTCAATAGGACTTATTGATTGGGCGAATCCGTTCTCTGTTGCTAAGACTGTTATGGATTTCTTTATTGGGACACTAGAGCAAAAAAAAGAGACCAATGAAGAAAAACATGTAATTCAAGAAACAACACATTGTAACAACGTTGTTAATCAACCAGTCAGATGGAGAACAAATATTCGTTTTATAAACAAAGACGGAGGGGAAAAAACTTTTGTTCGACACATCAGCATTCCACAGTACGCAACAAACATTACCGTCAAGGACGAAAAAGGGAACACTATAGATGCGACCTTATATTTGAATGACACAAGTTCAACCAATGATAGTTATCTCTTGACATTCAATGTATCGGTCAAATCAGAAGAAAAAAAGACATTTTTTGTACGTTATACTACTCCAGAGTCACGCATCAATGAAACAAAAATAAGCCCCCTTGAAAAACAAGTGGTGGTTTCAAGCGATATTCACTATACTGATGTAGAAGCCTACACAGCCATTGATAATCGATCAAAGGGTACAATTCATTTGTACCATGTTGTCAATGGATCGAGACAAAAGGTATCCTTTTCTGCTCTTGACCTAGATAACGATACCTTAATTGACCGCATCGAGTGGACCGTTCCACATCTATCAAAACAAACCTATGAAGTAGTCATCGAAATTACCAAAGCCGAACACTTAGATGAAGACAGAAGGTTTCTTACTGATATCTACAACGATGTGAAAGCAAAAGATGGGAACTGGTCTGAATCAATTTATCATGGCGAATATGTACGAGTTTCCTTCGCAGAATCATTAGGAAAAACAAACGACATTACTATTTTTGCACGAAGTCAAGGAAATGCAGATATTGAAGTGTACACGAAGGACAACAACTCCGTAATTGCTACATTTACACAAGTAGCTGATGAAAAATGGTACAGAATTGTGCTGTCAAAATTATCTGGCATACATTCCACTTTTGATCTTCGTACGAGAGGGGACCCTGTTCAATATGATTATTTAGTCGATCCTATTCCCGATACAAGTATTGATACCATCAGTCCATACAGTCAATCTTCTGCACCATTGACGATTACAGCAACAAATATCACTCCTGTGAATAATGTGACCGTGTATTACCGATATTCTCCCGACAACAGTAGTTGGGACAAGCAGAGTCTTACGCAGGACTTCAATGTACAACGAGGGACTTGTATAATCCCTGCTGGCGCTACGACAGTGACTATTACTAATGGTAGTAATTATACGTTATTAACCAACGAAAAGCATGCATTCATACGAATTGCCAACACTAGATTAACAGGTATGGGCCCCACAAGTGGAGGGTATAATGATAATGTTGAAGGGGGAGATTACGCTACCAGAATTGATAATCCTGATGATCTTGACACATCTATTACCTTTAGAAGGGCAATAGGTGATGCAACATATGATTGTCGTGTTACATGGGAACTTATACAATACATTGGTCGATCTGGTGGAGGAAATGAATTTATTGTTAGGGATGTTGGTGATGTAACAACAGCAAGTGGACAGACCATTGATGGGGATTCAAATATCACCACTATCAAAGATATCAACAAGGTCTGTTGTTTCATTACCGGCCAAGCGGCAGATGAAACAACTGATGCCGATTGGTTCGAATTTTTGTTTGTTGCCGACATGAGAGACAATGGTGGAGGGGGATACACTCCATGGTTTTGGCGTGCGAAAAGTAGTGCAACTGATGCATATGTCTCATATGCTGTCGTCGAATTTGTAGGTCGCAACTGGCGCGATGTGCAACGTCTGAATATCAGTACCAAAGCCACAACTACTTGGACAACAACAAGTCCTGATGAATATACAGACGTAACAATACCAAGCGAAGGAGGAGTTGATTTATTAAATGCGTCAAAAGCATTTCTTCATGTTCAATATGCAACCGATAACGATGCAACAGGACTAGATGACGCAGGCGATAATATCGAGATCGTTAATACTACCAGCTTAAGAATTCGTAATAGAGCAACATCAGGAAATAGATACAAGGTCGTATGGCTCATTGAAAATAAGTATAATGGAACTGGAGAAATAGAAGTCGATCACATTCAATTCTACGATGCTACAACCTCTGGTGCCGAAGAAAGAAGTTGGACGCAGAGTATCGCAACAGTGGATAATATGTCAAATACTAGCATTATGGGAGAATGTGCATCTATGGACGGGGGAGGAACTGCATATCCTCGAGGATCAATTGATCTACGTCTAACAGATGTAGATGAAGTAACATTAACCGAATGTGATAATGGCCAAGAGCGTCAGATAACTTTTGATGTCGTTCAATGGCCTTGCTCAATCAATTGGAATCTCTATGCTAACGATACAAATCCTGATGAAAATAGTCCATGGTTCTGGAACTTTTCATTTCCTAACGGCACCGGTTACTATGAATTTTATAGTATCGGAAGAGTATCTGGAGAAAATGACGAAACTCCCCCCACTGGTGCCGATGCGCGATGTTATTATAATCCAGCTCCAATCCAACAAAATGAGGGGCCAGCAAACAACTCAACCGGCATAGATATCATTGCTGTGTTAAATGTAACAGTAGACGATGTTGAAGATGAAACCCTAACGGCATATTGGTTAAGTAACTCATCTGGTCTCTGGCAGCAGTTTGAAACGAATAAGAGCATCGATACTTCGGGAGGAGCAGTGAATATCAAACAAATAAACAGCAATTTTAGCGAGTGGGGAACCACCTACTGGTGGAGCGTAAACATTACCGATGGTGCCAGCTGGTCCAACGCCACCTATCAATTCACGACAAATTTTGCATCAACTGTTATAAGTACTACTCCCACAAATCAAAGTAGTGATCGTAATACTACCCCTATTTGTAATATTACAGTTTCTGATGTTGATGGCGGAGAGGTGACCGTCTCCTTTTATGAAAATACGACAGGAGTATGGAAGCTTCAACAAACAAACGAAAGTGTTGATGTAACGTTGCCTGCCAACGTTATTTGGAACTATTACAGCAACGCGACATCCTATGGAACCATCTATTGGTGGAAAGTTAATGTGACTGATGATAAAGGGGCCATTAGTGAATCAATCTATCATTTTACGACAAGCTATATTCCCGCTCTCAGCAGTCCCGATCCTGAAAATGGTAGCCTAAGCGAACCTGTTGCGGTGGCATGTATCATTACTGTTGCCGATAATGATGGAGGCAATGCCACCGTGAAATTTTATGAAAATACGACAGATACATGGAAGTTGCAACAAACGAACAATAGTGTTAACGTCTCTACTCCTGAAATCGTGATTTGGAATAGTTATTCAAATGCAAGTTCGTTTAATACTAAATATTGGTGGAAAGTAAATGTGACCGACAGTAAAGGACTTTCTTCAGAAGAAACATATCACTTTACAACTGCAGTAGGCAATCCTCCTGTGCAGTCTGCAGAAAATCCTCCTGATCTCTCGACTGATATTCCTATAACGCTTACTACTATTAATGTCACTGTTGAAGAGATCGATGGGGAGAGTCTAAATTGGACTATTCAAACGAAACCAGATATCGGAAACGATTCAGGGTTTAATGAAGGCAATGGTAGTAAAACGTGTTCTGTTTCCGGATTAACTCATGGAACTACATACACCTGGTACGTCAATGTAACAGATGGGACCGATTGGACAAATGAAACTTACACGTTCACCACAAGTTTTCAACCAGATATTGATAATCCTGGACCGAACAATGAGAGCATCGAGCAAAATTTGACACCGAGGTGTAACGTTACCGTTTCTGATGTTGACGGTGGTACAGTAACTGTCTCATTTTATGAAAATACCACGGGCGTGTGGAAATTACAACAAACAAATATAAGTGTTGATGTAACGACTCCGACCAATGTTATCTGGACAAAATACACGAACGCCACACAGCGTAAAACCACCTACTGGTGGAAGGTAAACGCAACTGACAGTGATGGAAATTCAAGAGAGAAAATCTATCATTTCACCACGACAAAGGGACATCCTCCACAGATTTCCTTGGCAAATCCTGCCCCCAATGGCACGACAAATGTCCCGATACTACCGTCCTGTCAAATCTGGGCAAATGATTCGGAAGGGGATACGTTAACAGTCTATTGGTATGAAAATTCATCAGGCAGTTACCAATTACGAACAACATATAATAACAACGTAACGGCAAACTCCACAACAGGATATGTCTTTCCTCAATTCACCAATTATACAAGAACATATTTTTGGAAAGTAGTGGTCAATGATAGCTACTATAACACGACGGCGACCTATGCCTTTACCACTGAACCAATCGATACGTCAGTTAATGGAATTTCTCCCTACAACATAACGTGGTCTCCTCTCACTACCACGGCTTCAGGGGGTACAGACCTAACCAACCTTACTTTATACTATCGATGGTCTAAGGACAATCAGAGTTGGGATCCTGGAAATGCTAGAATCAAAGTGCAAAAAATAATTGGTTCGTTAAGTGGCTCCACAAGTAAAACAGAATCTATCGACCCTGTTAGCTCACTTGATCGGGCATTCATCCTCTATGAATTTACTGGACAAACGAGCTCAGATGACACACCTGCCGAAGGGATGAGCTGTGCCTATTTATCAGATACGAGAACCGTTACGATTGAAAAATCAAGTTCTGCCGGTGGCACAGATTATTCCATATATGTCATCGAATGTTTAAACAATGAATTCATAGTTAGAAAAAGAGGGAGTATAAGTTTAGATACTACTGAAACTTCAGACACTGATACTGTTTCCAATATAAAAGATACATCAAACGTGTTTATCAGTTCTAGCCAACGGAGCGATGGAACCGGTAATGACGAGTGGTATAGAAGTTATTGCACCGTCGAACTTCTAAATGACAATACGGTCTCAGCAAATAGAAGCGCATCAGGAGTGAACGTAGTAGTGAGATACGAGGTTGTAGAATGGCTCATCGACAACGTAACTGTTCAAACTAAAGAAAAAACGCTAACTAGTCTTAGCACCACTGAACAAACAGATAGCATTGACACTGCTGTTGATACCTCACGTTCTTTTGCATATGCCACGTTTCGGCATAGTTCAGATGGGCTATCACAGACATCTGTCAGGTACAGGCTTACGGACTCCTCTACAATTAGTTTTATGCGAGGGGGAGGTACCTATGATTCTGTGGCAAGGTGGTGGGTAATAGAATTTCCTGTCAATACCTTAACAGTAAATAGAGGATCCAGTAGTCAAGGAGCACCTAATGACATAATTGATATAACCGTTCCCGCTTGTAACGTAACATACTCCTTCCCGATATCTTGCGGTTCAAACAGTGGAGAGGGCAATGCCTTTCCAAGAGGAATATATTATTCCAATCTAAGCAGCGAAACAAACCTACGTCTTGTCTGTGGGTATAGTGGGAACACTCAGTACTATGCCTGGCAGGTTATTGATACTAGCAACTGGACTACTGATGCGTACAACTGGAGCATTTGGGATAACGTAAGCAATCCTGATACTGCTACTCCTTGGAGTTGGAATTTCGACTTTCCAAATGGAACCGGATACTATGAGTTTTATAGTGTTGGAAAGAAAGCTGGTTCAGCTGATGAAAATCCACCAGATTCTGCAGATACTCGATGTTTTTTTAAACTCGGCGGACACGCACCCACTATTGATCTCATTGCTCCATCACCAAATGGAACAGCAGGTGTAAGCTTACAGCCATTGTGCCAAATCCAGGCCAATGATGAAGATGGCGATACGTTAACCGTATATTGGTATGAAAACACAACTGGTAGTTGGGTATTAAGAAACATCAATACCAGTGTCGGTGCAAATTCTATTGTGAATTATTCATTTTTGCAGTTTGCTAACTATTCTACTACCTACGGGTGGAAAGTCGCTGTGAATGATACACTCAATAATGTTTCTGCCGTATTTTCCTTTACTACCGAGCCGTTAAACACATCGATTGATACAATACGTCCCTACAACGTTAATAATAAACAGCTAACAATTACTGCAACAAATGTAACTCCCGTGGATAACATCACGTTGTGGTACCGGTATTCAACAGTTAATCGATCATGGGCAACCTATGAGACAGGTGTTGTAGAAAATGTCAATGGATGGACCTCTGTTACTCTTGACAATACCTATACAAATCCTGTGGTAATTGTTACAGGACAGGACGGCGCAGATCGATCGCTTGATGTAGAAAAATCAAGACCGCGAATTCGGAATGTGGGATCTACTAGTTTTGAGGTTATTGTAACGAATGACACTGGAGTTACTGTCACCGAAAATGTGGGCTATATCGTGATGGAAAAAGGACATTGGGAAATCGATGGTGTAGAAGTAGAGGCAGGAACATATACCGTATCAGATGCAGGCAGTCACGTTATAACCTTCAGTGAATCTTTTCCAGGGAATACGGTAGTTGTAGACACGATTCAAGAGAATACAACAGTTGCTGCATCTTCAAGATATACTGAAGATTCTATGACTCCAACAAGTTATACCGTATATTGGGAAGGGTATGACGACAATAGTAATTTGGCAACGGTAACAGCAGGATATATTGCAGTGGAGTTAGGGAGCTTAAACAACATATTTGAAAGTGGCATAGCAGATGAAGTTGCCGATGACCCTGACTCTGGTACGTGGAGAAGTGTATCTTTTAGCAACAGTTACAGTGTAACACCAATTTTATTTACAAATCCCATTGACGAAGGTGGTGGCGATCCAACTATTGTGGGTAGAAGAAGTCTAAGTACCACTGGTGTCGATGTACGGTGTACAGAAGGACAAAATCAGGATGATGAAATGGATCATGCTGTAAACGATATACCATGGATGGTTTGGACAGAATCCACAGCCAGTGGAATAAACTGGATCGAATGGAATGGCACTAATAATCCTGATGTCGTCAGCCCATGGTCCTGGGACTTCGCATTCCCAAACGGCACGGGGTATTACGAATTTTATTCTATCGGTAAAAGGCTAGGATCTGGCGATGAGCCAGCACCAAGTATTGCCGATGCAGGATGTCAATATCTTAACACTGCTCCGTTAGCAACAAATGAAAGCCCAACCAATGAATCATTCAATGTCAGTCTTAATCCCCTATTGAGCATCAAAGTAAACGACAGTGAAGGTCATACTATGAACATCTCATGGTATTGGGGGATCAATAGCAGTTGCCCCAATTTCATTGATACCAATACTTCGGTGAGCAATGGAACATATACCATGAAAAATGGCAACAACTTCTCTGAACTTGGTCAAACATATTATTGGAAAGCGACTATCATGGACAGTTATGGTGCATGGACAAACGAAACATATCACTTCAAAACAACAGGAGTAAATAAGGAAATTATTAGTAAAGAAAAAACAGCATACGCCCTAGAAATCAGTCCAGATGGAACTACGCTTTATGGTACCGTCAATAATACGAACGTCACTGCTCCCATTGATACTTCTTGGCATTATGTTGTCCTAACATACAATGGTAGCACATTATCACTTTATATCGATGGAAAGCTCTCCAATGCAACTGCACTTAGCGGCAATATTCTCATAAATGAACAAGATGTATTACTAGGTGATCGGCTAACAGGAACCTTAGATGAGATTCGAATCTCAGATACAGCAAGAAATGATGCTTGGATAGAAACAAGTCATGCAATGATGAATAATCCCACAACATTTATCCGAATTGAACCTGAACAAAACCAAAATTTTACTTACCTCAATATTACCATCGAAAACATAGGAAGCATTACGCTAAAAACAGAAGCATTTTCACTTCTCGTAAATGGAACAGAATTTTCCTTTGTTGATTTACAACCACATCTCTATCCCAATCAAGAAATGCGTGTATTTGTGAATGTCGTTGCCGCAGGTTCAAAGAGAAATACATTTATTACCGGAAACGGTATTTCGAATTGTAAGGGGCATGGTTAAGATGAGGGGACCATCAAATGGGATTTAGTCTTACGGGCACACATGTAATCTTCTTCATCGCATCAGTCATTGTCGCAGGAACCATCTCAGGAATATTTATGGCAGCAACTAACAATATTAGCACCAGTCTTTCAGACCGAGGAGACCGCATTCGGGAGCAACTAGATACGGAGTTCACCATAATTAACGATCCTTCACACATCCCCAGTTCTGGCAGCGATTATATTTTCTATCTTAAAAACATTGGAAAAAACAGAGTGGAAACAACCAATGATTCATTTCATTTGTTTATTGACGGCGATCTAATTGAAAAAGCAAACTATAACTTCTCAGAAGAGCACATCTATCCTGGCGAAGTGGCAAGTTTGTATATAGACTCGGGTGGAACTGGTGTAGGGGACCATACCTTACGAGTGGTTGGTCCGCAAGCCATCGATCATGAGTTTGAATTTACCATATAGGAAAAAGGGAAGGAAGTATGCCATCAAAATCAATCATCTTAGAACGAAAAGGAGAAAAAGATGGGTTTGCAGAACGTTTCGGAAGGGAGATACCTGATGGTTCACTTATCTTTTTAGAGGGGAAAGAAGGGGCAGGAAAAAGTATCTTTTGTCAACGTTTTTGCTATAGTTTTTTGAAACATGGTTCAACCTGCTCATATGTTTCAACTCAATTTACCGTTAAAAATTTCTTGAGACAGACAGCATCTGTTGGATATGACATGAGAAAGTATCTGATGTCTGGAAAATTATTTTACATATCAACAGAAGTAATGCTTGCAGAAACAAAGCCAAAAAAGACATTTATGCATGGATTACTTACCAGTAAGAGAATATTTGAGCCGGATATTATCATTATCGATTCGCTTTCAACATTATTAAGTGAAAGTTTGAATGAAAACAATCTTACAGATCTTACAACATTCTTTAACCGATTAAAAGGATCAGGAAAAATCATCATCATTACGGGGAATCCTAACGAGTGGCCAGATCAGATTTACAATGCATTTCAAATGCTTTGTGATCTTCATTTTAAAGTGACCCGCGAAGCAATGCCCGGCATCGGAATTGTGCATAACATCTATATAGAGAAATTTAACGGTGCACGGCATCGGTATGAAGGGAAAACTACCTTTTCCGTACGACCGGACGTTGGCCTTACTATTGAAACAACCGGCGTAGCATTTTAAGAGGGACATATGACTAAAATGGAACAAGAAGAAAAGGAAAAATTGCTACGACGCAATGCTCATCTTCGCCGCTACGTCAAAAAAATAACAAAAGAAATGGGATCACCAGAGTTTTATACGATATTGCCTCGCCAATTAAGAGAAGAAAAATATCTAAATATCATTTATCCAACAAAAGGCGTTGTCTTTATTCACGTGTGTCGCACGAAAGATATGGAAACCAAGGTGTACCATGCCATTGAACCTGAACTCAACGAAAATGAAAAAAAGAAAAAGAAGCAAATTTTAGAATTAATGTATGAAAAAGCACCGACTAAAACAACACATATCAAAACGCAGCAAGAATTACGTGATGCCATTAGAAAGATGATTGATGACGTGACTATTGAGAGTAAAAGGAAAACATCTGCCGAACAAAAAAAGGGCCTGCTGGGAGGATTGGTAGGAAGTAAAGTACGGGTAACTCCAAAAGAAAAACGAAAGATTCGATACATTATCACCAAAGACATGGTTGGAGGGGGGCCTCTCGAACCGTTTATGCGAGATCCATACTTAGAAGATATTCATGTCATCACTGGAGAAAAAGTCCATTTAATCCATAAAATTTTTGACATGGTAAAAACCAATATCTCCATTGATAAAGAGTGGGCACCAACGTTTTCGCAGGAATTTAGTGAAAAAATAGGGAGTCCCGTCTCCGAAGGACAACCGATTGCTGATGGCACCCTGCCTGATGGCAGTCGAGTTAATATTATTCACAGTAAGGACGTCAGTGTCAAAGGGCCAAGTATGACCATTCGTAAGTTTAGCGAAACGCCTATTAGTCTAACACAGCTGATTGATTGGGGGACTTTTAACTCAGGCATTGCCGCATATCTATGGCTCTGCTTACAATATGGAAGAAGTTTGTTTGTCTGCGGGGAAACCGCTTCGGGAAAAACCACAACTGCCAATGCCATTCTTCCGTTTATACCGCCTAACAAAAAAATTTATACGGCAGAAACCACGCCAGAAATTGTTGCCCCGCATCCCGTATGGCAGCAGTTAATAACCAAAACTACAGGACCAAAAGAAGGACATATTGATTTAAATGATTTGTTACGTGCATCGTTGCGATCGCGTCCTGATTACGTTATTCCCGGAGAAACAAGAGGGATTGAAGGACGTGTTGTCTTCCAAGCGATGCAAACAGGCCATCCCGTGATTACTACGTTCCATGCAGGTTCTATCACCAAAGTCATTCAGCGATTTACTGGACATCCTATTAACGTACCAAAAACCTTCATGGATAACCTTGATGTAGTCATGATCCAAATGGCGATTGAGCTTAGGGGGAAAAAGGTAAGAAGAGTGCTTTCCGTCGAAGAAATTGAAGGATATAATAAAGAAGTTGATGGTATTATGTCACGTACAGCATTTCAGTGGAACGCCGCCGATGATACCCATCACTTCCGAGCAAACAGAAATAGTTTTACTCTTGAAAAGCGCATCGCAAAAAATGCAGGGTATGAAGATCCCATGCAAATCTATGATGAATACGATAGACGGAAGCACATTCTTGACCGGATGGTTGAAGAAAATATATTTGATTACTATGAAGTAGTTGAATTTATCTGGACCTTTTATCGGAAAGGTGAACGTGGATTACCGATATCGCTATAACCTACTACGTGATATAATATAGAACGGTCGCAGGGCACTCATGCCCGAGGGGAGCAATATGAATGAATACTATCATCAGTGATTGTTATCTATCTGGAGGGGAGTAACACATGACACAAATGCAACCTGATGAAGTGCAACAATTGCTACAAAAAAGCCCTCATTTAAAAAAATATGTAGAACAAGCGCACCAGCATGTTGGAAATCCTGTGTTTTATTCTGTCTTGCCTTATAATTTACGAAATGAACCATACCCTAATGTCATTTATCCTGCTCGGGGAGCTGTCTTTGTCCATGCCTATCGAACAGCAGACATGAATGAAATAATCTATCGAGCGATCGAGCCGAAGTTAACTAAGATTGAGAAACAGAAACACGACAAGTTACTCAAGACTATCGTTAAAAAAGCTCCTGAAAAAAAAAGTGTTTCAACTGACGATGAACTTCGAGCGGTTCTAAAAGAACTGATTGATGAACTCATCATCGTGGACGAACGGGCAAAGGGACTTGAAGAAAAGAAAAAGACACTTTTTAATAGGAGCGTCCAAACAGAAAAAATTCGAGCAACTTCACTGCAAAAAAGAGATATCGAATATGCGATAATCAAAAACCTAATTGGAGGGGGGCCTCTCGAACCGTTTATGCGAGATCCATACTTAGAAGATATTCACCTCATACCAGGAGAACATGTACATCTTATCCATAAAATTTTTGGCATGATTAAAACTAATGTAGAAATTAATGCCGATGATGCTCCGTTATTCGCCCGAAAAATAAGTGAAAAAATGGAATCCCCCGTAAGTGAGGGGCAACCCATTGCCGATGGGGTATTACCTGACGGAAGTAGAGGAAATGTCATTTATAGTAAAGATATCAGCATCAAAGGGCCAAGTATGACCATTCGTAAGTTTACCGAAACGCCGATCAGTATCACGCAACTGATTAAATGGGGGACCTTGAGTGCAGGCATCGGTGCCTATTTGTGGCTCTGTGTTCAATACGGGCGAAGTTTTTTTATGTGTGGGGAAACCGCCTCAGGCAAGACCACGACATTGAACGCTTCGCTACCCTTTATCCCCCCCAATAAAAAGGTATATACGGCTGAAGAAACACCAGAGTTACATGTCCCCCATGTAGTCTGGCAACAATTATTAACCAAAACAACGGGGCCAGAAGAGGGACGAGTGGATCTCTTTGATCTTCTCAAAGCCGCATTACGATCCCGCCCAGATTATATAGTTCCTGGGGAGGTTCGAGGTGCAGAAGGGAATATCGTGTTTCAAGCGATGCAAACAGGGCATCCCTGTATGACGACTTTTCACGCAAGTGACATAACCAAAGTCATTCAACGTTTTACGGGAGATCCTATTAATGTTCCAAAAACCTTCATGGATAACCTTGATTTTGTGATGATACAACTTTCCATAGAACAGAAGGGGAAAAAGATTCGACGATGCATTTCACTTGAGGAAATCGAAGGATATAATCGAGAAACAGATTCGATTATGGCACGACGAGCATTTGACTGGAATCCCGTCGAAGATAGACACATATTTCGAGCGAACAGAAATAGTTTTATTTTAGAAGAAAAAATTGCAAAAAACGCAGGATATGCCGATACTACCGAGATTTATGATGAATATGACCGGCGAAAACACATCCTCGAGCGCATGGTTGAAGAAGATATTATGGATTATTATGAAGTCGTGCAATTTATCTGGACTTTTTATCGAGAGGGAGAAAAAGGATTGCCGATATCGATCTAGGAGTAAAGTATGGCAAGACAGAAAGAAAAATCACCGTATACCGATACCGAAAAACATAAGCATGATACTCGTGAGAAAAAGGAAAGCTTGCGAAAGCAACTGATCATTGCCTATCGCTCTCTAGAAGACCAACAAAAATATATCAGAACGATATTACTACCATGCCTTATTCTTACGGGCATTCTCTTTAGTTTACCATTTATTCTCTCAAGCATTCTTCCCCTGCGAGTTGCATTTCATCCACTGACCTTTGTTCTTGCAGGCATTGTCCCCATCTTTCTTGGGATACTTTATCCATATGTTACGTGGAAAAATAAGGAATCAGATATCAACGGCAAAATGCATTTTTTTATTACTCACTTACGAGTACTGGCCATTTCAGATCTTTCTTTGCGAGAGATCATTACCACGCTCGGCGGGAAGAAAGCATATGCAAGTCTGGGCAATGAAATGAGAAAAATAGGCGTGCTTTCAAGTCAATGGCGAGTGCCTCTTTCCAGAAGTTTTAAATTTATTTCTGAACGAACGCCAAGTAAAATTCTTAAAGATTTTTTAGACCGTTTTTCACAGAGTTTAGATAGTGGTGTAGAGCATCGAGAATTTATCGAAACGGAGCAAGATGCGGTCTTGCAAGAATACAAAACCATGTATGAAACCAGTAATGAAAACCTTGTAATTCTCAATGAAGTGTATGTGAGTATGTTGATTGCGATTATTTTTGTTATGTCTCTCGGAATAGTGCTTCCCATTATCATTGGTGCACAAGATATGAACATGTTCATTTATCTCTCGTCGTTTCTACTCATTGTAATTGAAGGCATGTTACTCTATCTCTTACAAGCGATGATACCCCCAGATGAAATATGGCACCAGACTGGAGATAAAGGAGAAATAGAACAAGGGCTAGATACCAGTTTTAAGTATGCAGTCTTAATCACGGTGCTTCTTGCATCAGCATTTCTCTTTGCACGTTTTGTTTTGGTTATCCCCCTAATACAAATGATACCTTTTGAAATTGTTGTTGCAACTATCCTTTTACCATTACTTGTTCCCGGAATTAAAACGTTTCTGGAGGAGGAAAGCATCACTCGGAAAGATAGAAATTTTTTAGGATTTTTACCCTCTCTTGGTTCCATTTCTGCCATGCGGGGAGGGAAAATAAACGATTCGGTCTATTATCTAAGTCAGAAGGATTATGGTCTCTTAACTAAGCATATTCGAAGTTTATATCGGAGGTTACGGACCCGTATAGATGACGATGCTGCCTGGGAATGGTTTGGCATTGATACCGGCAGCAACTACATCCAGCGGGCAAGTGAAATGTTCCGGGAATCAACCTATGCAGCCGCTAACCCTCGCCATGCATCACGAATGATCGCCGAAAATATACGAAAAATTCGAGATTTGCGCTATAAAAAACTCACCATTATCAACACATCCATTGCACTCTTCGCAGGCATTACCTTTGGCATTGCATTTGCAATCTACGTATCCCTTATCATTGGCAGACATTTGAACGAAATTATGATTGAGACAGGAAATCCGTTCGAAGATTTGGAACAGATAAATATGGGTGCCTTGCTGCATACTGTTCCTCCAGAGGTGTACAATAATAACTTTATCATTATTTTTACCGTGTTGGTGGTTCATTGCTTTATGATGGCAATTACTATCAAAACATTACGAGGCAGTCATAAATATCTGACATTACTCTATTTTGTTCCCTTTGTATGGGTTGTTGCTATCACCAGTGTTGGAGTCGAATTAACATTGGGCGGATACTTAGGAATGTAGCGCTTCACCAAAAGTATTAAAAGAACCGACAGATAAGCACTCTTGGAGAGGTTAAAAAGGAATAATTGTGTGAGAGGATATGAAAAAAGTAGGTGTGCTGACAGGCGGGGGAGATTGTCCAGGACTCAATGCAGTGATTCGTGCAGTGGTACGAACGTCCATCCAATATAATTGGGAAATCATCGGGATTAAAAACGGATGGCGAGGACTGGTAGAAGGAGAAATGGAACTACTTTCTGATTATTCAGTATCAGGAATACTTCCCAAGGGCGGTACCATTATTGGCACGTCTCGAACAAATCCATTCAAACGAGAGGGAGATATAGAGAAGGTTCTCGAAAATATCAAAAAATTTGGTATTAATGCTCTTGTTGCCATTGGGGGAGATGACACACTCAGTGTTGCATTGAAACTTCATACAATGGGGATTCCTATTGTTGGTGTGCCAAAAACGATTGACAATGACCTCTCGTGCACTGAGTATACCTTTGGGTTTGACACTGCGGTTTCTATTGTAACTGAAGCAATCGATCGATTGCACACCACCGCCGAATCGCATCATCGTGTTATGGTCTTAGAAGTTATGGGGCGGCATGCCGGGTGGATCGCTACTGTTAGTGGCATTGCTGGTGGTGCTGATGAAATATTGATTCCAGAAGAGCCTTTTGATATTGATGAAGTGTGCGGTCACCTCAAACAACGATATGATAAAGGAAAAAAGTTTAGCATTATTGTTGTTGCAGAAGGAGCGGAACCAAAGCACTTAGGATCGTTGATTTTTGGTTCAAAAGAAAAAGACGATTTTGGTCATCTCCGACTGGGAGGAGTGGGGCATTATATCGCAAAATTAATTGAAGAACGAATGAATGTTGAAACTCGAGTTACGGTACTAGGACATGTACAGCGAGGGGGCACACCTACCGCATACGATCGTGTGCTTGCGACACGATTTGGGGTTGCCGCAGTTGAGCTATTAAAAAATGAACGATATGGGAAGATGGTTGCGTTACGTGGCAACAAAATTGTTCCTGTTGAACTTGAAGAAGCGGTTTCACAATCAAAAAAAGTCGATAAGGAACTGTACGATATTGCAAAAATCTTTTTTGGCAGATAGTCTTTAAACGTTTAGTACTATGATTGTAAATCAATAATAGTGTGCGTGAGTGTACTAGGTGTGGAAAACGCAATACTTCCTTTGAATCCATATTCTGGCATAATACTCCCTGAGACTTCTGTACGAGGAGAAATTCCTCCTGAAAAGCATGCTGATGTGTTTATTAAAAGCACGATAAGATCATCACTGTTTATTACGGCAGAAGTCGATTGACATGAACCGTCAATATCCCGAACAACCATAACACCATACTCTGTTGCAGACATATTATCAGTACTCAATGTGCCAAACAGCCCCCCAGATACACTTGAACTAAAGTGACTGCTATTGTAATGCAAAATAACTTTTGTTATACCATCTGAGAGGACAACATATGTATAGGTCAAGTCAATGGCATCAGAGGCCCCAGTAAGTTCTATAAATACAACCATCTGAGTAATTGTTGAATTACTGTTGTATCCGCTGACATGAGTTACTTTAATGCCGCTGGAAATGTCTCGAATGGTTTCCTCTCCCGTTCGAAGGGCGGTTTGTTCAAGTGAGTTCATGGTCTGAATCAGAACCGATGCAGTAATACCTGCAACAAGAATCATGGCAATAAAGATGATAAGTGAGCCGATACCAACAGAGGCTTGAGAATGACAACCTGACCGTCTCCCCCTAACGATGATAACGTATTTCACCTCCCTCTACCAAGCACTACAGGAGCCCAAAAGAGAGCCCATCCGCAAAAACAATAAACAACAGCAAGAATAAAAAGGTATGGTTTTCTTAAAAATCACTCATCTAAATAATGATAAAGAAAAAAAGGTGTAGCATATATTTGGTATGCCACATCATATAGTATTATTTTTATTGCAGGTCGTAAATATCTTTGTTGTAGGACATCGGCGTGGTAAACGAAATTACACCGGGTGCACCTACTT
>Ga0180433_10005766_pt1 | contig 16564 bp, 18 predicted proteins | sample SS_ome_8_FD_132980 | JGI IMG/M metagenome (GOLD analysis project Ga0180433, IMG submission 132980) | Hypersaline lake sediment archaeal communities from the Salton Sea, California, USA - SS_1_D_1 metaG | ecosystem: Environmental > Aquatic > Non-marine Saline and Alkaline > Hypersaline >... | reverse complement strand
TGTTATTTATGAATTACTCAAATCAAATGTATCGAATCTGCCTTCCAATTAATAGAGCCGTTCCAGAATTAAACTCCGTCGGATTATGCCATCAGATTAATTTGCTTCTAATGCATCTCGGGTATATCCTTGACGATTCATTACAAAATTTACCCTCGAAAGAAAAACTGGCTAAAAATAAGGAATATAAGGAAAACATAAAGATAGTTGCGGGGGGGTTAAATCATTTTGCCTTTGTAATAGACATGGAAGATATGAGAACAGGAAAGAACTTGATGAATACGTTCAACGAAAATGTAATGAAATTTTATACCAAGGACAAGTGGGATAAATTTCATTTTGCTGACCTCACCTTTGAAATTTACCAGCGAACAGGTTGGTTTCCTTACGTGGGAGATAATCACCTCGCAGAATACGTTCAAATGGCAAAGGACCACACAAAATACGAAGATTTCGACGAATGGATCGAGCAAATGGAGCAAGGGGGCCAGGGAATCAATAATAAACTGAAGAGATTTCACAAACGTCTCAAGGAGGGTCGATATCCAAAAAAAGGGATGCTTAAAATGCAAGATTCTGGCGAGAGGGCCGTTGCAATCATAGAGGGATTGTTAGAAGACAAGGGCAATTTTGAGATAGTGAACATACCAAACGACGGAATCATTAAAAACCTCCCCCGAGATTTAGTGATCGAATGCACTGGACGCATTGATAAAGAAGGGATCCACGGCATCAAAATGGGAAACTTGCCTAAAAATATTGCGGCGTTATTGAGGATTGAGGCGTCCGTTCAGGATCTGTGCGTGGAAGCGATCTTGAAGGAATCAAAAGATCTCGCAATCAATTGCATTGCCACGGATGTCAACTGCGGTAGTTATAACATGGCAGAGGCAATCTTTGACGAGATGTATGAACTCCAAAAGAAATACTTGCCAAATTTTAAATAATTTTCGTAAATAATAGTTATTCCTTTTCGTTTGATTCTAAGCTTGTTAACCTTTTTTTAATTTCTTTCAACTCGTCCGCAATAAGTCTCTCTTGTAGCTCCAAATTGGCTAATCTTCTTAACCCTTTCCGCTCCAGACTCGTTAATGGTTTTAATCTGTTTTTAATGTCTTTTAATTCCCCCTTTAATTCCTCGTGATGTTTCACGCTTTCCTCAGCTTTTGCTTCCTCATTGGTTTTTTCTTTCGTTCGCCCCGTTACCGATTCTATCTTCTCCCATATAGCAGAACGAATGAATTCTGACTGGGAAGTATGGATTAGGCGCGCTGCTTTCTTGAGCTCGTCCAATTCCTCCTCCGTTGCCAAGAATTTCACTTGTTTATCCCGAAGCGCTTTTTCTACTTCTTCTAATTCCTTTTTGCGAACTTCTTTTGCCGCTTCTCGTTCTTTCATTTCTTCTTTATTGGGCTCTGAGAGAAACTCTCCCTTTTTATGCTTTGGTAATGTTTCTTTTATTTCATCTATGGCCTCTCTAATAAGTGGTATTTTTTTTGACATCTCTTCCATCATCTCCTTTTTGTCTTTTAGTTAGTGTTTTTTTAAATTTTGACTCTTGATCATATAATGGAAAAACGAGTATTTAAATGTACCGATCCAGTACATATAATTAAAAATCATTTTTGCGTTGCGACAATTTCTTTCGCACCTCGCTCGCTCGCAGCTTCTTCTGAGCTTTTATTGGTAGTGATGGTAAATCATATTCAAAATCGATGTCAAGCGTATCAAAAATTTTTTTAAACTTCTCTATATTTTCAATGTGCTTCCGATTATAGAAGAATATGGTCGACAAATTCTCGCAGTTTTTAAAAACGCTGGTATCTGGAACTTTTGTAATTTTATTATAGCTTAGATCGATTTGCATTAAATTTTGGAGCGATTCTAAGCCCTTAATCTCAGTGATTTGATTCCAATTAAGACTAATATGTGATAGATTAGGCAAACAATCAAGCCCTTTAATCTCGGTAATTTCATTATGGCTCAAATATATATCTTCCAACTGCTTAAGATTATCGAGTCCCTTAATTTCTGAGATTTGGTTGGAGCAAAGATACAATCTTTTTAGATTCGAGAGACAATCAATCCAAACGAGAAAAAGATTGTTCTAAAAAAAGATCATCAGAATTAAAAAGGGGAAAGCTAATTATTTAAAATTTGACTCCAAATAATTTTTTGAATATTTTTTCTATTCGCTTGCGGGACAATAATCGATGCATAATCGGGAGCGCAGAAACACTGGGTCCTATGATATATACAGGCTTCCACTTTTTAGCGAGAATTATTTTCTTATACACTTTCTCAGCGAATCTTACGGGAGGCCATAATTCAAAATTTTCTTGAATCTGATCGCCAGGAAAAGAAAAATATTTTTGATACAAGGGTAATAAATGGGGAGGAATCGCTGCCCAACATGCAATTTCTTCTTCTTTAGAAAAACCCGTCATTTTTGTTTTTACACCACCAGGTTCTAATGCAGCAACTTGGATGTCGAATGGTTCCATTTCCATGCGAAGATGTCGAGTTAATGCGCTCAATGCACTTTTCGAGGTGGGATAGGTACTTCCGAGAGGAATGGTGAGATAAACCGAGGTCGAACTCACGATTAGTATCCTCGCATTTCCATATTTACGAAGTTGGGGAAGAAACGCTTGACATATTCGCAGTGGCCCCCAAAAGTTCACTTCCATTAGAAAATGGAACTCGTCCAAATTCAAGGTTTCAACAGGTCCAGGAGCTCCTGTCATTGCGGCATTGTTGATCAATAAAGATAATCCTGCATCCCCCAATGCGTTTTTAACTGTTTCTGCCGCTCTTTTAATGTCATCTGGATCCACTACATTACATTTCATCATGATTAGTCGAGATGATGCTTTTTTGATCAGTTCGTCAGGGGGCGTTCGATTATAGGTTCCAAATACTCGCCATCCCATTTGATCTAATTTTAATGCCAATGCTTCTCCAATTCCCGTTGCTGCTCCGGTAATAAAAACGCTTTTTTCGCTTTTTTCACTCATAATACTATTCCCTCAATCTTGATCCATCACTCAATATACTGTAACTTTGATAGTGATATTTTTTTCAATACTTTATGATTCTTATTTATTATCATTAGTTAGAGAAAAGAAAGGGAAGTGTTTCTAAACGCATTTTTAGCCTTGGAAAATGCCTCTCGTATTGTTTTAAACTTTTTAAGACGCCGAAGTGCGATATACTGGGGCATAATCATTTGGATTTGATTTTTCCGATTTAATTTTATCAATTCCTTGGGCGACGCCCATAATCCATCTATCAGCTCATCATCAAATAAATTAATACTTTGCATTGGAGGCAACTCACATATAAAGAATTGGGTATCAAATCTAATGGGTGATAAGGCAGGAGTTATCAATCTTCCGAAGTATTTCAGCCTGCGAGCCGCATAATAGAGATTTTCTTTTAATAAAATTTCTGTCATGTTTATTCGATCTTCTTGAAGGGTTTCTTGATATTTTCTAAATTTGGCGATATTTTCATCATTATTCATCGAAATTAACGATTCATCAGACTCAATTGTTGCAATGAGAATCCCCGTTTCTTCAAACAGCTCCCGAATCGCAATAATCCAAAGACTAGAGGGATTTTCACTTATTTCTTTTAATTCATTCATAACATCATTATCAAGTCCGCGTATTCTTACTCTTGATTCTTTAGTAATATCTTGATCCTCTATTGCCCCACCTGGAAATACGTGAAATCCTCCGAGAAATTTATTGCTTGCATGTCTTTGAGCCATAAAAACCTCGAATTTACAATCATCTTTAGAGTCCATTTCTGGAACGCACTCACGCAATAAAATTACAGTAGCAGCTATTTTAGGTTTGACGGGCATTATATCATTCTCACAATTAAAGTGCAAATATTTAAAGGTTTCAATGGATTTAAACAATTTTTTATTAAGATTATACGTGAGTAATGCGAGTACTTGTGGCGATTTAGAATGTCTTTCAACCAATTTGATCTATATTTGATTTAAAAATGAAAAAAAAAGTCGGGATTCCTCTAAAATAATCCTTCAGGACGAGAGGAACACATCATAAGCATCAATCAGAATTGTAACAATTTTTTACTTCATTAGGAATTTAGACGAGCTCCCATATAGTTAAGATTAGGGTATTAAACATTATCGGCCAAATTCTAATTATTTCATCGTGCTCATGAAGTATGTAGTTATTTCAAAATATGAAAGCCAATCATTTAAATCTTATGCGTTTGATTCCCACTCTTTTCCCGCTTTAAACATTCGTCTCCGAACGGTTTTATCAATAATTCAATCTTGAAAATATACATTTAAATTAATCAACAACACAAATCTATTTATTTAAGGATTTTAATTTAGAAAAAATCAGAAATGCTTCAAGGTAAGGGATGTGGAAACAGAAGAAATTGAAATTGTTCATTCAAAATGGAGCATGGTTTCATGGGATTTCGGAAAATTTATCAATGAGTTTTTTAAAATGGCTTTTGGCATGTATGTATTCTATTTTTACGAAATGGAGATTAAATTGAATATAGTATGGGTAATGGCAGCGCAACAATATGGTTTTGGAAATTTTACACGCTTACGCCAGATAAGGTTAAAGAAAATGCTAAAAAGATAATCCAAAAGGAATCTTGAGCGTTATCTATAGTAAATATTAATTTATTTTTTTAATGTGTCTATAGGAAAAGTAAATGTTACAGTATTAAATGAGTTAATTTCTTAAACAATAAAATTATTGGTTTTTGCCTGAAGAGAAAATAAATTTATTCCTGTCGTCTCATTATTTCCCAGAATTCTGCTTTTTTCTTTAAAAGATCAATATTTTTCGAAATGAACTCAAAAGCATCTGGTTTTGTTGCATGACCAAATTGTTGGAGGTGTTTTTCTAGAATCTGAGCACGAATTTTATACGACTTGCTTTTTTCTTCAGAAATCATATATTAAAATAACCCTACCCTGTTATATATTTTATAATGAATCGGCAAAACATTTAATAGTAACTTTATAATTGCTTTGTCCGTGTCATTCTCAAGAACAAAAATATGATAAATATAGACTTGCTCTTTTAGTTGTTATTTTGTTGGCTAAATACATTGTTTTTTGTTATTATTTAAATATTATCTTGCCTATTTAGATATTATTCACAAAAAAAAACGCAGATTTTATAGGTTAAAAATAATGAGTTCAAATAAATATGTGATTAAAATTCAAGAGATCATAGACAAACAATTTCACAGCATTTTTAATAATAGTCATTTCTTTTATACAGTTATTTTCTTAGTATCTTTATTGTTAATTTCTTTAATGAGTCTAATTCAAGGTGCCGGAAATGCAATATTATTCATAGCGACTCTTTTTTCCATTACATTTCTCCTATTAATGGTTCAAGGATTGATCCCTGCTTTAGATAAATACCTGTTTTCTACAGAAAAAAGATGGGACCGTAATAAGGGATTCTGCTTTTTGGTTAATATAATAATAAGTCTCTGTATCGTGATTCCCTACTTTGTACTTGGGAGCTCTTCTCAAATACAACTACAATTATTAGGATGGGACGCTATATTACCAGTTTCTTATCTCATCATTTATTTTGGATGGAACTTGGTGCAAATTTTTTATTTAAAAAACGGATTTAATGAAATTTCTGAAAATGTGGATGAAAAAGTAGAAGAAAAGTCCAGCTCTTCAAAAAAGAAAGATTCTACTTGTCTTATTTTGCTAGTTGTAGCAATTGCGATTCCAATCTTGATCCAATTAGGATTACTATTAGGATTTATTGCAAATTTTATCCCTCAGGGGGGAGCATCTGTTGATCCCTTACTCATGTTTATTGGATATAACATGTTTATTTTCTTCTTAATTATCATAACAGCATGGCGCTTAGCTACCCTTCATTTGAGAAGCAAAAAAAACGAATCGATTAATGCGTTTTCTTCCATGTTCTACATTCTCATTTGGATCATTGCATGTTTCAGGTCATATAGTTTTATAAACACTTTTCAAAACCTAGCCCAGGCATCTACAAGTTTAGACATAATAACAAGACTAATCGATGGTCTTCTGATGATTATCACGACTATAATAGTGTTAAGAGGTCTAGGGGAAAAAGTATATGATTCTGTCGTGTTCAATAAAAATAACATGCCTTTCTACCTTTTTGCATTTACAACGCTTTATTTCGTTGGTCAAATCGTCATGATCACTGGAGCAGGGAATTTACCGCCGATCTTCGCTAATAGGAATCAAATTAATCTTTTAAATAATTTTCTCATTATCCTGATTACGGTGATATTTTATTGGTTCTATTCTGAAATGATCTTGGAGAAGAAGGGATTAATCATTAAAAAACGCTTTTACCCTGAAGATGTAACTCTCGTAATAAAAGATTTTAAGCAGGTTCTCGAAGAACGTAAAGCGTTAGATACAAATAAATTTGGAGATGATGATTTAAACAATTTCCTAATCATACATCATCTAAAGGTCCCAAAACCAGAACCAATAGAAAAAAAAACCGAACTCAAAGAGCCCGAACCAGAAACGATAAAGCAACCAGAACCGGAAAACGATAAAGAACCTGAAATTGAAGATTCCAGTGATGATGAAAAGAATAGTGAATAATTCTATTTTTTAAAGCATTAATTTTTGGACTCCAAATGTTTTATATTAATCATGGTATTAACTCTTACTATAAAATATATTCCCATTGATTATAATAAATTTTAAAGAAAGTCGTGATTGAATTGATTTGGATTCAAATAACGCTGTTATTAGTTTTATATATTATTAGCTTTTCGCAATTATTTTATATAACCTCTAATTTGTTTAAAAGAGACATAAAAGGTAAGGTGGACTTTATCTTATCTAAAAAAAATTATCGAATCATCCCTCCAATTTATATCACTTTAATTACGATACTTCCGCTGATGCCCCAACCTAGAATTGAACCAATAATTGGATTTCATGTATTTGGAATAATGCAATTTGATATCGTCCTATTTCTTATTGGCACATTCTTGTTCACGATTGGAACAATTATTGAGATTTTGACATTTAGAGTTAATAAATTAGCGTTTGGTGGGCGCTCAGAAAGAATATATTCAGAAAGTATATATGGCAAGATGAGGCACCCCATGTATTCTGCTTTTATTCCTTATTATCTTGGACTGGGATTAATTCATGGGTCTGTATACTCGATACTATTATTTCCTTTTATTTTGATTGTTTTAAAGATTTGGGTCTATCAAGAAGAAAAATACGCATTAATTCCTCAGTTTGGTGAAAAATATTTGGAGTATAAGAGTTCTACTCCAAAATTCTTAAGTAAATCAATATGGTTAATTGTAATGGGTTCATGCGTTGTCGTGATTATTTATATCTTCTTGGGAAAATTTCCTTGGCTTTTAAACACTGATGCGTTATGGCCCTTTTTATTTGCTTAAAGCATGTTATTTGTTCTTAGAGTCTTTCGATCAAAACGAAAGCGTGAGGATCCGTGAAATATTAAATTAGCTTAAAAGAAAAGCAATATTATGTAAAAAAAGCATAATCACATTATATCTATTTAATGAATAGGTGTTTTAGTATGATACGGAAAGCAAATAAAGGAGACATTGATGATTTAGTAGAACTAATAATCTTATTTGAGCAAGCCATTGAAGAAATTTATAAAGGCGATTTTAGCGGATTAAAGATTGACAGTGAAGTCATAAAAAATGTTTTGATTGAAGGATTTGATGATAAATACCACACCATATTAGTTATTGAAGAAAATAATCAAATGATTGGATTTGGAGATGTATGGATTTATCCTGAATTCGGACATGCAGGCAATAGCGCTTACTTGCATAATTTATTTGTGAAAAAGGAACATCAAAAAAAGGGACATGGAAAAAAGTTAATAAATAAATTAATAACAATTGCTCGTGAAAAGAAAGCTACTGCATTTCACATTACGACAAGTTTTAAAAATAAAAATGCAATAGCTCTATATAAGAAAATGGGAATAGACGACGAGGGATTGTTATTAGATAAGGTTTTTTAAAAATTCTTTTTCTTTTTATACTTTAAACTAGAAACACATTCATGCCGTCTTCAAGTCAAAAACTATTATGTGATGTACTATTTCGCGATTTCAGAACTGGAAACAAAATAACTATATCTGGAAAAATTGAACTTGATAAGCTAGTTTCTCCTAAAATGAAAAGCGTAATAGTAGAAAACCACGTGTTTGAAAACCAACGATGGAAAAGTATTGAGAGTAGAGTTCCTAAAGTTGATGTTATTAAAATCACGGCATATAAGGCACAAATTTACATGAATTTCGAGAAGGGTAATTTACTTCTCGATTCAGAAATCTCAGATTTTTCAAAAAGAATTGATAATCCTCCCATGGTACTATAATTTCTTTTATTAATACAGGTATTGATGTCTATTCGTAATATATTGTTAAATTAATAAGTATTTTTATAAAGATTTGCGTAAAAAAGGAATTATGAAGGAACAAGTAAAGATATTCTTTAAAGGAGAAATTTCAAAGAGAACTCTAACTTATAGACTTTTACCTTTCACAATTGGAGGATTTAGTGTATTTCTTATCATCGCTCGTGTTCTATTTCCTCATGATCTAGCTTATCCGTATTCTTGGACGACTTCAACGATAAGCCGATTGGGAATACCGCATCAGAATCCGATTGGTTGGTTCTTCTTTTGTGCGGCATTTATATGGTTAGGAGTGTTCTTTTTGCCGCTGGTTTCCTACATGTATAGCAGATTTTCAAATATAAACAAACTTGGAGCTAAACTGATGGCTATTTTAATACTTGCATCTTGCATCAGTGATATTTTACTAGGTGCAATTCCAAATATTAGCCCCAAATTTTTTAGAATAATGCATGGACTTAACGCTGTAATAGCGTTTCAAGGAATTTTGTTAATGGCTTTGCTCTCGTTTATCTTAATGGTTTATCACGAAAAACGCGGTAAGTCCACTTTTTCTCGAAGATACTTGTTGGTTTATTTAATTACGTTACTTTATGGAATCACTTGTTCGTTATTAGTATTAATATTCATGGAACAAAATATCGAAGGATATTACACATATGTCCCTGGCACTCCAATCTTGGCATCTTCGCCTTTCTGGGAATGGCAGGGATTTATAATTCTTCTTTGCTTGATGACGATTCTATGTTTTATTGTTCCAGAAAAAATTGAATGATATAATACCGTAATATCACGATTACAAACCACTAATCTATTTGAGTCATCATCTTTTATTTTTCTTTGGGGTTTATATTAGCAAAGTTGGAAGAAATAGTGGTGAAATAGGCATGGAACTATTTCAAGTTTTTTGGGACGAGCGAAGAAATTTATTCTTAGAATTTAAGAAAAACGAAGAAGATAAACCATATTTCGTTCCAGAAAATATTAAACGCTTAAACCTAAAATATGAGCTATCAAGGATCGATAGAAAAGATTTTCATAACAAGGAAATGCCTATTTTGGTTTCTATTAAAAATTTTTTTATTTCAGAAGACCTCATGGCTTTCTCAATAGATTTAGATCTCCTCATATCTCAAGAAGATCTGGAGATAAAATTTGTTAATTTAACCGTATTTTTCTTTTCAGGAGAGAGAATTGAGATTTCGATAAATGAAGTATATGAAATATCAGAAATCTGTATTAATGAAGAATTTGATACCTTAAACTTTCAAAAGAAAATAAAGAAAGAGACCGCCCCATCCGTGATTACACAAGAACGGGTATATCAAGAAATTTCGAAGGATTTTCGAAATAATAAAGAAAAAACAACACGTGTTTATGAAAAAAATAGAATAAAAAATCCTTCTAATATGATACCTTATATTTCCACGATTCAGGAAAATAGTAAAAGGCTTAAGAATATGGAATCGTATCTAAAAGAGATTTCAGAAACGTTGAAGCACATGAAATTTAACGGTACTAGCTTAGGTTTATCTAATCATAGTTCTCGTGATGGTTTAGAAATAAAACGAATTAAGCGATTACCCGTCAAAAACCTTAACTCATCCAAAAGATTATCATTTTTACCCGAATTAAAGGAGGTTTTTAACGCAAGCAAGGAAAATAACGGTGTCTTTAACTTTAAAGAAATTTTAAAACCAATGAACGATGAGGAACTCAAAGAAATTATTCTTAACGATGAAGATCTTGAAAAAAAAGAATCAGAATTGTTAAAAAGGCAAATGGACAAAATTGAGCAAGAAAAACCTAGTCAAATAAAATTAGATGATTTGAAAAGACCACCAACTTAAGTTCAAGTTATTGAGTAGAATAATAGTAAAAAAATTTAAGTTAATATTAACTGCGCCATCGCTTTTTCTTTTTTTTACGTGTAATACCATCAACTTCTACTTTTGGTGTTGTATCAACATCAACTTCAGCTGTGATAAAAGCAAGATAAGTAGGGCCATAATTGCTATATCGAGGATCATTATTAACTGTATAAGTAATATCTACTACTTTCGCGTTGTTATCGCTATTTCTCAAGATCAGAAGATTTTTATTAACAATTTTAGCAAATTCTGATGGATGGTCATAGTTCCCGCCAACTACATACACTTGTTTCATTCTTATGATATTTTCGAATGGAGTTATTTTTTCCACTTTTATTTCACCTTGAATTTAGAATTATAATTATTAAGCAACATTTTATATTTCAATCTTTCCAGCAATACTTTTTCGTATATAACATGAGAAAAAATTTAATAACTTTTACTAATACTATTAATCATCATGGCAGATCACGAATACTGGTTGACAAAACTTGAAGATAATATCTTTTGGCTCTTTCTTAATCGTCCCGATAAGAAAAATGCATTTGATCTTCTTGTAGCTAACGAATTGCTACAAATTCTAGAAGAAGAAGTTGAAAAAAATTTGGAAAATATTCGAGTGTTAATATGTACTACTTCATTAGACGATATTTTTACCGTTGGACTTGATATCAATTGGATTTTAGCTTTGGACGATTCTAAAGCAAGAGAAATGACTAGAAGACTACAAACGGTTTTTAAAAAATTGGAAGATATTCCTATTCCTGTCATCGCAGCAATCAAAGGATTAAATCTCACGGCAGGATTCGAATTAATGTTATGCGCAGATATTATAATAGCAGCAGAAAACGCTCAATTCGGTCAAGTAGAGACAAAATACGGTCTAAATCCTGCTGCGGGAGCAACTCAACGATTGATTCGATTGGTTGGTCCTTTAAAGGCAAAAGAGATGATTTATACTGCAAGAACAATCGATGCTCAAGAAGCTTTACAAATTGGTTTAGTCAACGAGGTAGTTCCATTAGTCAATTTTGAGGAGAGAGTTAAAGAGTTGGCATATATGATCGGGAATAATTCTGGAAAGGCTATAGCCTTTTGTAAAAGCTTGATTCAAAAAGGAACTTATGAAAATGAACAGGGATTCCAAGAGGAGGGAGATGCCTTTTTTAATTTATTTTCCTCTGGAGAACCAAAAAAGAAATTTAAAGCATTCTTAGATAGAAAAAAATGAAATAAAGGTATTGATAGCGTGTTTATATTGTCTCATCGCTCCTTATTCGTACCTTTCTGAAGAAATAAAGCGATAATATTAGTAAAACTGCTCCAAATAAGAAGAATCCAACATAAGAAATTTTTTCTTCAGCACCAAAGATTTCCAAGAACAGTGATACTAGTAACATTGATGTTGCTGAACCACCAGTTAATACCATGCTATAAGCACCAGCATATGATCCGCTCAAGGATTTATTTGAACTCTTTTCTGCTTCATCTACTATAGCACTCATTATAGTTGATGGGAATATCATTGCTCCAACAAAACCTATTAAACATAAGCTAACAAGGATCATTCCAATAATAACTGTTAATGAATGTCCTAATGGAAATAAGATGACAAAAATCGAAACGAAGGGTATAAATGTTATGAGCAAGCATATTTTTAGCGTCTTTTTAATCCCGTATTTTGCTGATAATTTCTGTGATAAAACAAAAGCGAATAAACCAGCACAAAGAGCAACAATCATAAATATAACGAATTCAGAACCCCTTAATTCCAATAAATATGTTGCGATATTCATGAGTAAATAGGATAATGATACAATAGGAGTCCAAGAAAGAAAGAAACTAATCAAATAATTCCTAAAGTTTTTATCCTTAAAAGGTCCCGTTATATCACTAATTATTTCTGAGAACGAAGGTTTTTCTCTGGAATGTTTTAAGGGTTCCTTAGTAAATATTAACATTATACCAATACAGATAATAAAGATAATGTTAAAAAGAATAGTAAAAACAAAAACTCCTTGAGCAATTTCTTGGGCAATTATTGCATTTGCTCCATGAATGTATAATTGAGGATCATCTCTCGGAAGATCTTCTGTAACATCTCCCATAATAATCATTGGACCTAAAATGCCAAAGATTATACCGACCAATGTAATCGTCATTCCAATCATCGAAATTTTGACTCGATTTTTTTCATCGTTGCTTAATTCTGGTAATAGGGCATTATAACACGACCAATATCCCGCATCAGCCAAGCGAAATAAAAACATAAAGAAGAGCATCCAAATCAGGAGAGGAGGAAATACAGAACCAAAAGCATAGGATGTGGGAGGTACGGGGGGAACCCATAATAGAATGGTAGCTAATGTAATTATTGGAATGGAAGACAAAATGATGATTTTTTTCCCACCCATGCGAGATTTAATGTTATCTGAAAATACACCGAACATAATTGATAAGATTGCTTCAAGATAGAGCATTCCAGAGTAAATTAGACCTGTAAAAATGGCTGGGGCGCCCATAATATTTGTATAAAAGAGAATGGCAAAAAAACCCATCATTCCTATTATGGCTTGTAAACCCCCTAAAGGTAAGCTATAAATTACTGCTTGACTCGTTGAGAGGATTCGATGTTCTTTTTGTGATGAATTGTTTCTATTATTATTGATTTTATCTGACATAATTGTATATAAGCATTTTAAATTATTTGTATGGAAATATTTCGTTGAGGTATGATATAAATGCTTATGATTCAATTTACTCCTTTGTTAAAGATTTAATAAGAAAAAAAATATAATACTCAATTTTAATTCAATACAAGAAAAAATGTCGATTGATAAGTGGCTAGAAGATCCTAGCGCAAAAGAGAGAAAAAGAAAACTGAATGACAAGTTCGAGAAACTTCCAGAAGAAAAAGTTAAAGAATTAAAAAAGAAGAAAATCCAAAATTTAATCCAGGATAAAAAATTAAAAAATACTCAACCTACTAAAGAAGAAAATAGTTTTTTAACCCAAATCATTGAGTTCAAACAGTGGTTGAATCAAAGACATTATCTAAAAGGTGATTTGGACAAAATTGAAACATGGATTAAGAAATTATATATTAGTCTTAATGTAGAAACAGAGGAGAGCTCAGATAAGGAAGAAAAAAATCTAAAAAGGCAATTAAAGGAACAGTTTAAAGAAATCCCCGTTAATTTTCTTGATGAGAAAACGAGGATTCTAATTAATAAAAAGCTTAGTGGCACGAAAAAGACTAGTTCTGACGCCTATTACCTGCGGAAATTAAAAGCTTCAGTACAAGAAAAGGTAAAGGAAGCAAAATATTACGAGATATTAAGAAAGATTTTAGAATGAAATTCTTTTTATTATATCAATTTTTATATATTTTATATGTGGTTAGTCTGTCCTATTGCTGGAGTCGGGAAAAGGCTTCAGCCGTTCACGTATTCTAAACCAAAAGCGTTCTTGAAGGTCGCAGGTAAAAGATTAATAGATCACATCCTAAAAAAGTTAAAAAAAACATTTCCCGAAGGAACAAATGTTTGCTTTATTGTTGGATATAAAAAAAGGCAGATTTCAGAATATCTAAAAAATCACTTCTCTGACTATTTTAACTTAGAATTTATAGAACAAAAACCAATGGGCTATACTGATGAAGCCCCATATTTTTCAGGGCTTGGTGACGCTATATTATTGGCAAAACAATTTGTTGATGGCGAGGATTGTTTTATATTTTTAAGCGATAGGCTCCCGATGGAAGATTATACTTCGATCCTCTTGAATTATCACAAAGGAGGGTGTGATGGTGTTATTAATGTCAAAAGAGTAGAAAACCCTCAATTTTATGGAGTTACAGTTTTAGATGAAAATCAGCATTATATTAATAAAATCGTAGAAAAACCACAAGAATTTATTTCAGATTACGCCGTTTCGGGCGCTTACTTGTTTGGAAAAAGCATGACCTCAAAGTTATTTGAATTACTAGATATTCAAAGTAATATTAAAATCGAAAATGGTCAAGAACATCAACTAACTCCTATTATTGATCAACTCATTAAAGATGGTTTTAAAATTAAAATTAACGAGATGAAGGAAGAAATATTGGATTTTGGAAGGCCTGAAAGTTTATTGGAGGGGAACGAGTATTTGCTTTCTGAACTTAAGTTTAAAGATCCAATGTACGAAAATTTACGCAAATCAGGTAATATTGTGGACACCCGGATCGTCCCTCCGGTTTATATAGGAAAAGATGTAAAGATATCTGATTCCGTTATAGGTCCCAACGTGTCTGTAGGAGATGGTGTTCATTTACATAAATGTATTTTATCAGAATCTGTAATTGGAGATGGAGCACACTTAAAGAAGATTATTTCATCCCAAAGTATTATAGGGGACTATTCAGTTTTAGAAGATTTAATCAAAAAAGAGATTACGATTGGGGATTCTTCTTACATAGCGACTACTAACATGAAGTCTTTTTAAATTTAGAAAAAAAAAGAAGAATTTAGATTTTATAATTTTTTATGACAGAGCCACCAATCTAAACATTCATAATCCTTTCCAGCGTTCTCAAGACGCTCTTTTGCAGTTTTAACATCTTTAGCAGGAGGGATTATTACATGATCTCCAAATAATTCATTATTAGGCCAATTAGCTGGAGTTGCTACTTTATTTTTATCGGCAGTTTGAAGTGCTTTAACAGCTCTAAGAATTTCATCCATATTTCGTCCAATTTCTTGCGGATAATATAGAATTAGCCGAATTTTACCATTTGCATCTACAACAAAAACGGCTCTTACTGTGTTTGAACCTTTGCCTGGGTGGACCATTCCAAGTTTATTAGCGACCATTCCATGATCTGCAATAATTGGAAAAGGAATTTCCACTTTCAGATTTTCCTTAATCCATTCTTCCCATTTTATATGAGCAAATACTTGATCAATTGAAAGTCCTATCAATCGCGTATTGAGTTCTTGAAATTTTTCATTTCTTACAGCAAAAGCATGAAATTCCGTAGTACATACGGGCGTGAAATCAGCAGGATGACTAAACAAGATAAACCACCACTTACCTCCCTCATTTGCGTCATCAGGTAATTTCATCATCCCATGTGTTGTTTGTACTTCCATCGAAGGAAAATCATCTCCTAATAACGGTATACCAATACTTTTCTCAGCCATAATATATCACTATTGAATATTATTAAATGAATAGATATTCATATTTTTAATAATTTCATTTATAATTTATAAAAACTTGAGAAAAGGGACATGCTAATTTGAATGATTATTCAAAAAGAGAAGAGTTGGTTTTATATCCATTTTAATAATGAATTTTTACAAATCTATTAAAAAATTAAGTGCAGTTATTATTCTATCCATTCTACCAAAACTAGTTAATTTAAAAAAAGAAAAAGTATTGAGTTTTAATCGAATTTTGGTCTTTTGTCTTGCCAGGGAGCTATTTCTTCGAAAGCCTTTGAAACTTGAAGCACTAGTGCATCATTAAACCTATTTGCAACAATTTGCATTCCAATTGGAAGTCCAGACATAGTCCAACCAGCAGGAATTGATGCCGCAGGGATTCCAGTCATGTTAAACGGATATGTGTAATTCATCCAAGTCATTATACTTAACATTTTTTTACCTATTTTAGGGAAGGCCGGTCCAGACTCTAGCCATTCGGGTTTAAATGCAGGACATGGAGTTGTAGGGGTAATTAATATATCATATTCCTTAAAATATTGATATACCACTTGATATACTCTATCTCGTACTTCCATCGCTTTTCCAATGCTCATTGCAGTAGAATCTAATCCGAGTTTTATCTGTGGGATCAAGTATGGATTAAGATCATCAATTCTTTCATTGTATTCTTTTTGTAAATCATATCCATATCCTAAAGTAACTAATGATTTGAATGCGAGTTCAGGAGATCTAATTTTTATTTTTGCTTCTTCAACATCCCAGCCTAATTGTTGAAATTTTTGAATGCTATCAAGCACAACATTTTTAACTTCGTCATCAAGAATTTTACCAAAACCTAAACTCATTGAATATCCGATCTTTATTTTCTTCGGTTTATTTTCAAGAGCTTGGACATAATCGATATTGTCATCTGGTAAGGAATTAAAATCGGCGGGATATGCCCCTTTCATAACATTTAACATTAGTGCGGCATCCTTTACATAATGTACAATTGGTCCGTAATGATCCATTGATTTAAATGC
>Ga0180433_10005765_pt1 | contig 16564 bp, 23 predicted proteins | sample SS_ome_8_FD_132980 | JGI IMG/M metagenome (GOLD analysis project Ga0180433, IMG submission 132980) | Hypersaline lake sediment archaeal communities from the Salton Sea, California, USA - SS_1_D_1 metaG | ecosystem: Environmental > Aquatic > Non-marine Saline and Alkaline > Hypersaline >... | reverse complement strand
GAGCCGCGCGAGTTCAACCTGATGTTCAAGACCTACGTCGGCGCGCTCCTCGACCCGACGGCCGAGGCGTACCTCCGTCCGGAGACGGCGCAGGGGATGTTCGTCAACTTCAAGAACGTCCTCTCGACGGCGCGGGTCAAGGTGCCGTTCGGGATCGCCCAGATCGGCAAAGCGTTCCGCAACGAGATCACGCCGCGCAACTTCACCTTCCGCTCCCGCGAGTTCGAGCAGATGGAGATCGAGTTCTTCTGCTCGCCGGAGTCGTCCGAAGCCTGGTACGCCTACTGGCGCGACCGCCGCGTCGCCTGGTACGAGGCGCTCGGGCTGAAGTCGGAGAAGCTCCAGCTCCGCGAGCACGGTCCGAGCGAGCGCGCCCACTACTCGTGTGGGACGGCCGACATCGAGTACGCGTTCCCGTTCCTCCCCGACGGCGAGTTCGGTGAACTCGAGGGCGTCTCGCACCGGAGCGACTTCGACCTGCGCAGCCACATGGAGGGGAAGCTCGTCCGTGACGGGGACGAGCTCGTCGTCGCGCGCGACGAGCACGGGCAGCCGGTCCAGCCCGGAAGCGGGAAAGACCTCTCCTACTTCGACGACGCAACGCAGACGAAGTACGTCCCGCACGTGATCGAGCCGTCGGCCGGCGCCGACCGGACGACGCTCGCCCTCCTCTGCGAGGCGTACGCCGAGGACGCGATCCCCGACGAAAAGGGCGTGCCGCAGGAGCGCGTCGTCCTCCGCCTCCATCCGCGGATCGCGCCGGTCAAGGCGGCCGTCTTCCCGCTCGTCAAGAAGGACGGCCAACCGGAGATCGCCGCCGCAATCTATCGCGGCCTCAAGCGGCGCTGGAACGCGTTCTACGACGAGAAGGGCTCGATCGGCAAGCGCTATCGCCGCCAGGACGAGTCGGGAACCCCGTTCTGCATCACGGTTGACCACCAGACGCTCGACGACGAGACGGTCACCCTGCGCGATCGGGACACGACCGAGCAGCGTCGCGTGAAGATCGTCGAACTCGAGTCGATCCTCGCCGAGCGCCTCTCCGACTAGCCGTGGACCGCCCGTCCGCGGCGATCGCCTTTCTCACCTACGACGACCTCGCGGCCGGCGCCCGGTTCTACGGTGAGACACTCGGTCTCCCGCTCGTCGAGGATCAAGGCTGGGCGAAGGTCTACCGGATCGGCGGCGGCGCGCACGTCGGGATCGTCGAAGCGCGGCGCGGGCCGGTCGCGCGCCCGGTCGGCTCGGGCACGCTCCTCTCGATCGTCGTCGGCACGATCGAAGACGTCGACGCGTGGCACGCGCGCCTCCGCAGCGAGCCGGCGATCGTGATCGACAGCGCGCCGGCCCAGGTCCCCGGGATCCCGGTCTACAGCTTCTTCCTCCGCGACCCGGGCGGATATCGAATCGAAATTCAGGCGTTCACCGACCCGGCGGCGGCGGATCGATTCCGTCTCACCGTGTAGGCGATCCTCGCGCGGCGCACGGTTGCCTCGGCGGGCGGGGATCTAGATCGTGGGTTGGCCGGTCGTGCAAGGAGGTCGAACGTGGCGAAGCGAGTCCTGATCATCCTCAATCCGGCCGCGGGGGGCGGAACGGCGGAACAGGCCGCTCCGGAGATCGAACGCCGGCTGAACGAGCTCGGTGTCGATCACGATCTCGTGCGAACCGAGCGCCCCTGGCACGCCGCGGAACTCGCACGACAGGCGGTCGGAGACGGCGTCGAGATCGTTGTCGCTGCGGGAGGAGACGGCACGGCCAACGAAGTGCTGAACGGACTGATGCAGGCGAAGCAGGCCGGCGAAGGAACCGCGGCGATGGGGTTCCTGTGCATCGGTCGCGGGAACGACTTCGCCTACGGAGCCGACGCCCTGCAGAGCGTCACCGACGGATGCGCCGCACTCGTTGCGGATCATCGTCGAACCCTCGACGTCGGTCGCGTCGAGGGCGAGGGTCTTCCCGAGGCCCGGTTCTTCGGAAACGCCGTCGGGATCGGTTTCGATGCGGTCGTCGGCTTCGAGGCTGCGAAGCTGAAGCGGCTGCGCGGCTTCCTTGGGTATCTGGTCGCCGCTCTCCGCACGATCTTCCTCTACTTCCGTGCCCCGCTGACCCGGATCGAATACGGCAACCAGACAGTCGAGCAGCGCTCGCTGATGGTCTCGATCATGAACGGGCGTCGGCTCGGCGGGGGGTTCATGATGGCCCCCGAGGCGCGGACTGACGATGGCCAATTCGACCTATGCATCGCCCGTCAGGTCAGCAAGATGGGCGTCCTCCTTCTCCTTCCAAGATTCATGAAGGGGAATCAAGCGAGCCATCCGGCGATCGCGACCGGACGAACTGATCGGATCGTCGTCACCGCACTCGACGGGGTCCTCCCGGCGCACGCCGACGGCGAGACCCTGTGCGTCGAGGGAGCGCGGCTGGAGATGGAGATTCTCCCCCGACAGATCGACGTGATCTGTCGGCCGTCGGAGGGCGAATGATGGCGTTCCTCGGTCGGATGGCGGACGCGCTGATCTGCCTTCTCATTCGCATTCTCTGCAAGGTGCACGGCGGGGAGATCGACAAGCTCCCCCTCGAGGGGCCGTACATCCTGCTCGCCAACCACGTGAACTTCCTCGAGGCGCCGGTTCTTCACTGCCGCTTCCGCCCGCGAAAGGTGATCGCACTGGCGAAGGCCGAGGCGTGGGACAACCGTCTGCTCGGATGGCTGCTCGACCAGTGGGAAGCGATCCCGATCCGCCGCGGCGAGTCGGACATCGGGGCACTCCGTCGCGCACTCGCCGTGCTGAAGGACGGCGGGATCCTCGCCGTCGCGCCGGAAGGGACGCGCAGCCGGCACGGGCGGCTCCAGCGGGCACACGCCGGAGTGGTGACCCTCGCGCTGAAGAGCGATGCGCCGCTCTGGCCACTGGCATTCCACGGCGGCGAGGAGATCGGCCGGAACGTGCGTCGCCTGCGCCGAACCTCGTTTCACATCCGCGTCGGCGAGCCGTTTCGCATCGAGATCGGCGGGGAGCGGCTCACGAGCGAACTCCGCCAGCGAATCGCCGACGAGATCATGGCTCGGCTGGCGATGCTCCTTCCACCTCAGTATCGCGGCGAGTACGCAGACTTCGACGTCGGGACCGAGACGTACCTGACCTAACCGACCCGGTCAATCCCTCCGGCCCTGTGTTCCCTCGGACGCACGTCCAGACGCACGTGCGAGGAACAAAGCGGGCCACAGATCGAGATCGTGAACGATCCGGGCGGATCCAACCAGGAGTCGAAGCACTCACGGAACCCGAGACGTCACAGCCGTTTCGCTCGTAGGCGGGACGCTGCCGGCTGGCGGATTGGTCTCGCTCTTGATTTGGACTCAGTCTCAAACTATAATCCGTCCGCTATGTCGCCCGAGAAGCGAATGCGGAGGCTCAGAGACGCGGGGATCAGCCCGACGATGCAACGGATGGCGATTCTCGAATATCTCGAAGAAACGCACAGCCACCCGACGGCCGACGAGGTCTACGCCGCTGTGCGGAAGAGCTACCCGACGATCGCGCGGGCGACGGTCTACAACGCGCTCGACGCGCTGACGAAGGCCGGGACGATTCTCCGATTGACGATCGATCCTGGAGCATCGCGTTACGACGCGGACCTCGAGCCGCACATCCACTTCCGCTGCCGCGTCTGCGACGCTCTTCTCGATCTTCCCGCGCCCAAGCGGCGCGCTCTCGCCGGATGCGTCAATGGTCACCGCGTCGAGTCGGTTCGAACGTATGCCTACGGCGTCTGCGCCGATTGCCTCAACGCCGGAGAGACAGCGCCCGCGACGTCGCAAGATCAGCAGAAGACGGCACCGCCGGCTTCTGCCACCGACTCCACTTCCCGAAGCGAAGGACTGAACCGGACGAAGCCGCCGGCTTCGTCCACCTACACCTCCGAACGAAGAGAGGAGGTGTAGGCCATGCCCGAGCTCCCCGAGGTCGAGACCTTCGTGCGCGGGCTTCAGCCTGCAGTCGGCGCGTCGATCGCGACGATCGAGGTGCTCGATCCGAAGATCGCCCTCGACACCGACCGCATCGTCGGAACTCGGATTTCGTCGATCCGGCGTCGGGGGAAGCACATCGTCTTCGCACTCGACAACGCAGGACACCTGGTGATTCACCTGCGCATGTCCGGCCGCCTGCGCCTCGAACGATCGGCGACGGAGATCCCGTACACGCGGATGATCCTCCATCTCGACACCGGCGAAGCCGTCTACTTCGTCAATCCTCGCCGGTTGGGGACGGTCATCCACTGCGAGGACGGATTCGACGCGACACTCGGCGTCGAGCCGCTCGAAACGGCGTTCACCGCGAGGCACCTCGAGAGCCTCGCCGCGTCGTCGAGAGCGCCGATCAAGCACCTACTGATGGATCAGCGACGGATCGCCGGAATCGGCAACATCTACGCCGCCGAGGCCCTCTGGCGCGCGGGGATCGACCCTCGCCGGCCGGCGAACACGCTCGCCACTGCCGAGGCGACGGCCCTCCACGCCGGGATCGTGACCGTCTTGCGCGACGCGATCGACCAGCTGGGAACGACCCTCGGCAACAGCGTCTCCGACTACCGGCCGTCCGCCGAGAGCGGGGGGACCTTCGGAAACTGCCTCTGCATCTACGGACGCGAAGGAGAGACCTGCCCGCGATGCGGGGGGACGATCGAACGAACGGTTCAGCAAGGACGCTCAACGTGTTTCTGCCCGAGCTGTCAACGATAGAAGACCAAGACACCATTCAAGGAGGAAGGGTATGGAGTTCAAGGGATCGCAGACCGAGAAGAACCTGCTGACGGCATTCGCCGGGGAATCGCAAGCGCGAAACCGCTACACGTACTTCGCGTCGCAAGCGAAGAAGGACGGATTCGTCCAGATCCAGTCGATCTTCGAAGAGACGGCGAATCAGGAGAAGGAGCACGCCAAGCGGTTCTTCAAGTTCCTGCAGGGGGGCGATGTCGAGATCGCCGGCGCGTTCCCGGCCGGGACGATCGGGTCGACCGCCGACAACCTGCGCGCCGCGGCGGGGGGCGAACACCACGAGTGGACGTCGATGTATCCCGAGTTCGCGCAGACCGCGCGCGCCGAGGGATTCGGGGAGATCGCGGCCGTCTTCGACGCGGTCGCCGTCGCCGAGAAGCAACACGAGAAGCGATACCTCGACCTTCTGAAGAACGTCGAGGCAGGAACCGTGTTCAAGAAGGGCGAGGTGGTCGTCTGGCGCTGCCGGAACTGCGGATACCTCCACGAAGGGATCGAGGCCCTCGACCTCTGTCCGGCCTGCGCGCATCCTCAAGCGCACTTCGAGCTCCTCGGCGAGAACTGGTAGGTCACACGTGAGTCTTTGACACGAAGGAGGAAGCACCATGTCCGAAACGAAGTTCCCGCTGATCGGCGATCCGTTCCCGACGATGGACGTCCAGACGACGCACGGGAAGATGACGCTTCCGAACGCGTACGCCGGCAAGTGGTTCGTCCTGTTCAGCCACCCGGCCGACTTCACGCCGGTCTGCACGACCGAGTTCGTCGCGTTCCAGAAGCGCTACGAGACGTTCAAGGAGTTCGACACGGAACTCATCGGCATGAGCGTCGATCAGGTCTTCTCTCACATGAAGTGGACCGACTGGATCCGAGAGACGCTCGACGTCTCGATCGAGTTCCCGATCATCGCCGGAACGGAGTCGATCGCCCACACCCTCGGGCTGATCCATCCCGGCAAGGGGACGAACACCGTCCGCGCCGTCTTCATCGTCGATCCGAAGGGGATCGTTCGGGCGATCCTCTACTACCCGCAGGAGCTCGGGCGGAACATGGACGAGATCGTCCGGATGATCCGCGGCTTCCGCGTCTCTGAGGCCAATGACGTGGCGATCCCGGCCGGTTGGCCGGAGAACGAGCTCGTTCAGGATCACGTCATCGTCCCTCCACCGACCGACCAGGCGTCCGCGTCCGAACGCGCCAAGCAAGACAACTGCTTCGATTGGTGGTTCTGCCACAAGAAGCTGTAGAAAGGAGGAGATGAGATGATCGGAGATCGAATGCAGGCCGCGATGAACGACCAGATCAAGCACGAGACGTTCTCGGCCTACCTGTACGCTGCGATGGCCGCCTACTTCCAGGCGGAGGGCCTCGACGGGATGGCGCAGTGGATGAAGTCCCAGGCCCAGGAGGAGCTCGGCCACGCCCTCCGCTTCTTCAACCACATCCACGAGCGAGGGGGGCGTGTCGAGCTGCAGGCGCTCGAGAAGCCGGAATCAACCTGGGAATCGCCCCTTCGCGCGTTCGAGGCCGCCCTCGAGCACGAGCGGTTCATCACCGGGACGATCGACGAGCTCGCGGCACTCGCCGACGAGGAGAACGACCGCGCCGCCGCGATCATGCTGCAGTGGTTCGTCACCGAGCAGGTCGAGGAGGAAGACTCGGTCTCCAAGGTGATCGACCTACTGAAGCTCGCCGGCGAGCGAGGCCCGGGACTTCTGATGGCCGATCGAGAGCTCGGCCAACGAACGGCCGCGCCGTTCCCGCCGAACTACGAGGTCGGCGGCGAGGACGCGGGGTAGGGAGCGAGGAGAGGATCGAGATGCCGTTTTCGTTCGTCACCGACACCGCCGGCCTGAACGAGGCGCTCTACCGGGTCACGCACGGGCTCTACATCCTGACCGCGCGGTCCGGCGACCGGATCAACGGCCAATGCCTCGACGCGCTGATGCAGGTGACGAATGCACCGCCGCGGGTGGCGATCGGCGTCGGGAAGCGCTCGCTGACCGCCGAGATGATCGCCGAGAGTGGACGGTTCGCGTTCAGCGTCCTCGATGGCGAGGACGAGGGCTCTTCCGGGATCATCCGCCGGTTCGGATTCCAGTCCGGACGGGACGTCAACAAGTTCGCCGACTTCCCCCACGCGCTGACCGACGACGGGATCCCGTACCTCCCGGACGCCGTCGCAGTCTACGAGTGCACGGTGGTCCCCGAAATGGCGGTCGACATGGTCACCCACGCGCTGTTCGTCGCGTCGGTCGACCGGGCGGGGACGCGGGACGGAGGCGAACCGTTGACCTACAACGAATACCGAAGAACGTTGAGGAAGGGGGGCTAACGACACCGATGGACAAGTGGATCTGCACCGTGTGTGGCTACGTCTACGACCCGGCCGTCGGCGATCCGGATCACGACGTCGCCGCGGGGACCGCGTTCGAGGACGTTCCCGAAGGCTGGGTCTGTCCGCTCTGCGGCGCTGGGAAGGACGCGTTCGAGAAGACGGAGTGAACGATGCCGAGACCGACCCCGCCGGACGGGAGTGGAGTCACTGGGAAACTCCCGGCGGGGCTCCGGTCGAGGCGACCGCACAGGCACGAGCGAAAGGAGACCGCGTGAAGGCACGAGCGATCCGTCCGGGGATCGAGTGGATGGGAGCGATCGACTGGGATCGTCGCCTCTTCGACGAGCTGATTCCCCTCCCCGACGGGACGAGCTACAACGCGTACCTCGTCCGCGGAAGCGAGAAGACGGCCCTGATCGACACCGCCGATCCGGCGACGTCCGCCGAACTCCTCGAGCAACTCGACGGCGTCTCAAGCCTCGACGTCGTGATCGTCCAGCACGTCGAGCAGGATCACTCCGGTACCCTTCCGACCGTCCTCGAGCGGTACCCGGACGCCCAGGTTGTCTCGAGCCCGAAGGCACAGTCGATGATCGCCGATCACCTCGGCCTTCCCGAGGAGCGGATCACGCCCATCGAGGATCGCGCGACGCTCTCTCTCGGCGATCGAACCCTCGAGTTCGTCCACGCCCCGTGGGTCCACTGGCCGGAGACGATGCTGACCTACGCCCGCGAGGATCGGGTCTTGTTCACGTGCGACCTGTTCGGCTCGCACCTGGCAACGAACGATCTGTTCGCGACGGATCGCACGCGCGTCTGCGAGGCGGCCAAGCGCTACTACGCCGAAATCATGATGCCGTTCGCGCACCAGATCCGCGGCCACCTGGAGACGCTCGCCGACCTCGCCATCGACGTCATCGCCCCGAGTCACGGGCCGATCTACGACGATCCGGCGTTCATCCTCGACGCGTACCGGCACTGGGTCCACGATCCGCCGAAGAACCTCGTCCTGATCCCGCACACGTCAATGCACGGGAGCACGACGCGGATTGTCGACCACCTCATCGACGCGCTGACCGAGCGCGAGGTTCGCGTCGAAGCGCTCGACATGACCGCGGCCGACCTCGGCGCGTACGCGGTCCGCCTCGTCGACGCGGCGACCGTCGTCTTCGCCACGCCGACGGTCCTCGTCGGCCCCCATCCGAACATCGTCTTCGCCGCCTACTTGACCGGCGCGCTCCGGCCGAAGCTCAAGCACGCGGCCGTCGTCGGCTCGTACGGATGGGGCGGAAGGGCGGCCGAGCAGACGCGCGATCTCTGCGCGCACCTGAAGGCCGAGTGGCTCGATCCGGTCTTCACCAAAGGACTGCCGAAGAAAGAGACGTACGACGCGCTCGACCGGCTTGCCGACGCGATCGCCGAGCGCCACCAAGGACTGGAGTAGCGCGCATGGAAGCACGGAGGGTGTTCGTCGCCGGCGCCGCCGTCGATGTCGCTCGAGGAACCACCGTCGTCGACGTTCGGCAGAGGAGCGAGGTCACACATGCGTAGCCTGTCCATCTTCATCGTCGGGGCCGCCGGCGATGTCGCTCGAGGAACCACCGTCGTCGACGTTCAGGAGAGGAGCGAGTTCAAACATGCGTGACCTGTCCATCTTCATCGCCGGCGCCGCCGGAGAGGGGATCCAGACGATCGGAGACGTCGTCGCCCGCGCCTTCCTGCGCCACGGATACCCGGTCTTCGCCTCGCAGGAGTTCGAGTCGCGGATCCGCGGTGGGAACTCGAGCGTCCGAATCCGGATCGGAGACGAAGCGACGAACGCACCGACCGAAACCGCGGATGTTCTCCTCGCCGTCAACGCGCGTGCGCTCGAGCACTACCGACCGGCTCTCCGTCCAAACGGCCTGTCGATCGCGCCGGACGAAGTCGACGGCGCCGACCTCGTCCGCGTCCCGTTTGCCGAACTCGCCGCCGAGCACGGCAGCGCGATCTTTGCCAACGCGGTCGCCGCCGGCGCGCTCTGCCCTGCGATCAGTCTTCCGCTCACCGCCCTCGAGGCGACGCTCGCCGAGACATTCGCCGACAAGGGCGAGAAGACGGTCGCCGGGAACGTCGCGGCGGCGCGGGCCGGATTCGCCGTCGCCAGCGACCAACTCGCCGACCGTCGCGCCGATGACGTCCCGCCGCAACCGAATCGCTACGCGTTCACGTCCGCGCACGACGTGATCCCGATCGCGGCCGCCGCGTCGGGCTGCCGGTTCATCGCCGCCTATCCGATGTCCCCGTCGACCGGGATCATCACCGCGTTCGCCCGCCATCCGGAACTCGGCGTCTTCGCCGAGCAGGCCGAGGACGAGATCGCGGCGATCCACATGGCGCTCGGTGCGATCGCGGCCGGCGCCCGCGCGATGACGGCGACCTCCGGGGGCGGGTTCGCGCTGATGACGGAGGCGATCAGCCTCGCCGGGATGATCGAGACGCCGGTCGTGATCGTTCTCGCGCAGCGGCCGGGCCCGGCGACGGGACTCCCGACACGGACGGCGCAGGAGGATCTCCTGTTCGCCCTCCGCGCCGGACACGGAGAGTTCCCGAAGGTCCTCCTCGCGCCGAGCGACCCGCAGAGCGCGATCGACCTGACCGCACGCGCGTTCGACCTCGCCGATCGGTACCAGACACCGGTCATCCTCCTCACCGACCAGTACTTGGCAGACAGCCGGTTCTCGCTCGAGCGGCTGACCCTGCCTGCCGACGCGACGGGAGCGCGGTTCGCCGACCCGGCAGCGCTCGACGACTACGCCCGCTATCGGTTCACCGATGACGGGATCTCGCCGCGCCTCTACTTCGGTCAGAGCGAGCACCTCGTCGTCCTCGACAGCGACGAGCACACGGAGACCGGGCACCTCACCGAGGATCTCGTCGAGGCCCGCCCGGCGATGGTCGAGAAGCGGCTCGAGAAGGGGCATCGTCTGACGCGCGCAATCGCGCCGCCGGCGTCGGACGGCGTCGAGGACGCGGATCTCGTCCTCGTCGGCTGGGGATCGACGAAGGGCGCGATCGACGAGGCCGTCGCCCGCCTTCGGGCCGACGGGCAGCGCATCGGCGCCCTGCACTTCACCGAGCTCTGGCCCCTCCCAACGATCGAGCCACGCGACGGCGTGCGCTACTGGACGGTCGAAGGAAACGCAACCGGGCAATTCGCGGGCCTGCTCGAATCCTCAACCGATCTTGAGATCGAAGGGCGGATCGGCCGGTACGACGGGCTCCCGATCACGGCGGAGACGATCCTGGAGGCGATATCGTGACGGCGATCGACGACTACCGGAGCGACGTCGAGAATCAGTGGTGCCCCGGTTGCCCGAACTTCGGGATCCTGACCGCGCTCAAGCGGGCGCTCGTCGCCCTCGACCGCGCCCCGCACGAGGTCTGCCTCGTCTCCGGGATCGGCCAGGCAGCGAAGCTTCCGCACTACCTCGCCGCGAACGTCTTCAACGGCCTCCACGGACGGGCCGTTCCGGCCGCGATCGGGATCGCGGTCGCAAACCCCGCCCTGACCACGATCGTCACCTCAGGCGACGGCGACCTCTACGGCGAAGGGGGGAACCACCTCCTCCACGCCCTGCGGCGGAACCCGGACCTCACCGTCGTCGTCCACAACAACCAGATCTACGCGCTGACGAAGGGACAGGCGGCGCCAACGACGCCCCGCGGCGAGCGGACGCGCCTTCAGTTCGACGGGGTCGAGCTCGATCCGGCGCGGATGCTGGCGACGGCCATCGTCCACGATTGCACGTTCGTCGCCCGCGGGTTTGCCGGCGAGATCGACGAACTGGCGCAGATGCTCGAACAGGCGATCGCCCACCGCGGGCTGTCGATCGTCGAGGTGATCCAACCGTGCATCACGTGGGGCAACCACCCGGTCGATTGGTATCGAGAGCGGATCGAGCCGGTCGGCGACGATCACGATCCGGCCGACCGCGCCGCGGCGATCGCCCTCACCCTGCGCGCACCGGACCGGCTGGTGACGGGCATCCTCTACCGCACGGCGGAGCGCCCGACGTTCGCCACGTCGTATCGCGACCGCGTCGGCGCGACGCCGATGGCCGAGCTCCCGCCCGTCGACCGAGCAACGCTCGAGGGACGCCTCGCCTCGTTCACGATCGGGAAAGCATCTAGCTAGACGGGAAACCCGGAGGAGGAGAACCATGCACGCGATGACGAAGGAGTTTCTCGAAGCGGCGTTCGCTGGCGAGAGTCAGGCACACATGCGCTACCTGATCTTCGCCGAACGCGCCGAGGCGGACGGCCAACCGAACCTGGCGCGCCTGTTCCGTGCGATCGCCTACGCGGAGCAGGTCCACGCGACCAACCACTACCGCGAACTCGGGAGCATCGGAGACGCCACGGGCAACCTTCAGACCTGCATCGACGGCGAGAACTTCGAGGTCGACGAGATGTACCCCGTCTACCAGAACGCGGCCGAGTTCCAGCAGGAGAAGGGGGCCGTCCGCTCGACCCACTACGCCCTCGAGGCGGAGAAGATCCACGCCGTCATGTACGCCGACGCGCAGGCGAAGGTCGCGGGCGGCGGCGACATCGAGATCGGCACCGTGTCGATCTGCCCGATCTGCGGACACACCGTCGAAGGCGACGTCCCCGAATTCTGCCCGATCTGCGGAGCGAAGGGGGAGACGTTCGTTCGATTCGAGGGATGAAAGGAGCGACATGAGACTCGGAGATCTGATCAAGGGCGCAGGCCAAGAGGGAAAAGAGAAGCACGTCCCAGTCATCGAGCTCGTCAACTGTGACGAGTGCGGGAAGAACGCGGTCAAGATCACGGTCGGCAAGGAGACGCCCCACCCGAACACGATCGAGCACCACATCAAGTGGGTCATGCTCTACGGCGTGAAAGGCAACGTCGCTTTCCACATCGCGACGTTCGACTTCGGCCCGACCTACGGGGTACCGACGGTCGTCACACACGTGAACCCGGAGGACTTCTCCGAGCTGATCGCGGTCGAGTACTGCAACATCCACGGACTCTGGGAAGGTGCGTACTCGCTCTCCTAGAGAGAGCGGGTACGTCGGAGAGCGATCAGCCGATGGCTGCTCGGTCTCCGCGCCGACCCTCGGCGCAGCCTGGATTCACCGATCGAGAACAGAAGGAGGGACCATGGCAGAGGAAGGGAAGATCTACGTCTGCGATCTGTGCGGACAGGAAGTGAAGGTCACGAAGTCCGGCGTCGGCACGCTCGTCTGCTGCGACGTGCCAATGCACGTGCAGTCATCCTAGGAAGGATGACTGCAGGGGAGAATGGACGCGCACGTCCATTCTCCCGTTGGATGAGAGGCCGTAGGGCACCCTCAGGGAGGTTTGCGTGGTCGACGTCCTGGAACCGATCAAAGCGCGTCGGGCTCGACGGGCGATCAGCGAGCGACCGATCGGCCGGGAGACTGCTGAGCGCCTTCTTCAGGCGGCGCATCTCGCGCCCTCCTGCGCCAACAACCAGCCGTGGCGGCTCGTCGCGATCGACGATCCCGAGGCGCTGTCCGCGATCAAGGAGGGCCTCACCCGCGGGAACTACTGGGCTGCACCTGCTCCGCTGATCGTTGCCGTTGCCTCTCGGGTCGACCTCGATTGCCGGATCCCCGACGGGCGGGAGTACTTCCTGTTTGGTTGCGGGTTGGCGGCGATGAACCTGATGCTTCAGGCGACGGCGATGGGCCTCGTCGCCCACCCGATCGCCGGGTTCAGGCAGACGCCGGTCAAGGAGGCGCTTGCTGTTCCCGCGGAGTACACGGTGATCGCCCTCGTGATCGTCGGACACCCGAGCAGCGACCTGTCCGGCCTTTCGGACAAGCACCGCGACGAGGAGACATCGCCCCGCGTCCGGCGCCCGCTCGACGAAGCTGTCTCATGGAACCGGTTCGCGTTCGACAATCCCGCCTCGGAGGACGGGGCTTCGTCCTAGCACGCTAGAAGAGACCGTGGGTCATGCCTCCGTCGATGGGGAGGCAAGCACCTGTGATCGCACCGGCGAGATCGGAGCACAGGAAGGCGACGAGCGCGGCCAGCTCGTCGGGCCGCTGCAGACGCCCGATCGGGATCCGCCCCTCCCACGCGGCGCGCACTGCGTCGATCGACCGTCCCGACGATGCGGCCTCCCGGGCGAACAGCGCGCGGAGGCGTTCGGTGTCGAACGCCCCGGGCGCGACGCAGTTGACCGTGATCCCATCGCCGGCGACCTCCCGGGCGAGTGACTTCGAGAACGCGACGACAGCGACGCGGAGCGCGTTCGACAGGGCGAGCTCCGCGGCAGGCTCCCGCACCGTGAACGACGTGTTGGTCACAATCCTCCCCCAGCCCGTCTTCTGCATGATCGGGACGACGCCTCGGGCGAGGCGGACGGTCGACATCACGAGGCCCTGGAACGCGCCTTCCCAGGCACGGTCGTCGTGCGCGAGCGCCGGTCCGAGCGGCGGCCCGCCGGTGTTGTTCACCAGCACGTCGATCCGGCCGAACCGATCGACCGTCTCCGCGATCAGTCGATCGATCGCCGCCGCCTGCGACAGATCGGCGACGATCGGAACGACGTCGGCGCCCGTCTCGGTCGCGATCTCATTCGCGGCGTCCTCGAGCGACTCGCGACACCGCGCGCAGACGACGACCGCGGCGCCCTCCGCCGCCAACGCACGGGCGATCGCTCGGCCGAGCCCCCGACTCGCACCTCCGACGAGGGCGACCCGCTCTGCCAGTCCCAGATTCACCCGATCCCCCTTCCTCGGCCGCGCCGATCTCCACACGATCCACACGAAACGTCGACAGTCCCGTTCGCCCGCTCTCCGTATCGTTCCTATCCTAGGACGATCGAAACGCGAATCGAAACGGAAGAAGGAGGAGACCCATGCATCGGAATCGATCGAGGAACGCTCTCGGACTCGCCGCGCTGGTCGCGGTCGTCGTCTCCGTCGCCGCGCTAGCGGATGGAACGCTCGTCATGGCGTTTGAAGGGATGGACCCGCACATCGGGCAGAGGCTGGAGTTGCGCGTTGTCGATCGCGCAACCCTGGCCGAGCAGGCGCGTCTGACACTTCCTGCCGTCCCGATGGGATCGTTCGAGCTCGAGATCGACGGGCTCACCGAAGGATCGGCCTACCGGGTCGACTTCTACGTCGACTTCGATGAGGACGGCGCCTACGACCCACCGCCGGTCGACCACGCGTGGCGACTCGAGATTGACGCTCTCGCCGCCGGTGAGGTGCTGACCTTCGCGCACGACACCGACTTCACCGACATCGCCTGGCCGCCCCACGTCGACGGGATGATCGCTGACGGCGAGTATCGGAACACGCTTACCGACCGCGGAACGGGGATCGAGGTCTTCTGGCAGAACGATGGGGAGATGATCTACGTCGGCCTGGTTTCGCCGGGGACCGGATGGGTCGCGATCGGATTCGACCCCGAGCGGCGGATGGAGGGGGCGAACATCCTGATCGCCGCCGTCGGCGACGGCGCGCTCGCGATTCAGGAGCACTCCGGAACGAGTCAGACCGGCCATCGTGAGGACGCCGCCTCCCAGATCGTCAACGCCGGAGGAACCGAGACGGACGGACAGACGATCGTCGAGTTCTCCTATCCCCTCGACACCGGGGCGCGAGACGACAAGCCGCTCGTTCCGGGAACCGAGGTCGCGATCATCCTTGCCTACCACCGCAACTCGGACAACCTGTCGTCGATTCACACCGAGCGATCGTCGAACGCGATCCTGCTCGACGACTAGGAGGCGAGCATGGGAACCTTGAGCGGCTGGGCGTACGGGGTGCGACTCGGGGCGTTTCCGCTGATCGCGATCGTCGGATTCGCCACCTACGGGCTGTTCGGGCTGGCGGCCCTCACGATGATCGCCAGGCGGTGGAACCGGTCGTTCACCCGCCTGGCGTTCAAGCTTCATCGGTGGCTCGCCTGCGCGGGCATCCTGCTGGCGACGTTCCACCTGCTTCTCGGCGTCTCGATCTACGTCTGACGCTCGAGGCGTTTGTCGCCGCGACTGCGCGCTACCGCACGATGCGCAGGCCGCCGCCCTCCAGGGTGCGATCGACCTCTTCCTTGGTGGCGTAGACGATGTCCCCGGGAAGCGTCTGCTTGATCGCGGAGATGGCGACGCCGTATCGAACGCCCTTCTCCACGTTCGCCGCGAGCAGCCCGTAGAGGAGGCCTCCGGCGAACGCGTCGCCCGACCCGACACGGTCGACGACTTCAATGTCGAAGACCGGGGCCCGATGCACTCGATCGGCGCCGGCTTCGTACGCGATCGCCGTCCACTCGTTGCGCCAGACCGACGGCGTCTCCCGTAACGTGATCGCAACGACGCGCAGGTCGAACGTCCCCGCCAGTCGGCGCGCGACGGCCTCGTAGGAGTCTTCACGGATCCCGAAGACCCGTTCGGTGTCCTCCTCGGTGGTGATCAGGACGTCGGCTGCCTGAACGATCTCCGTCATGCACTCGCGCGCCTCGTCTTCGGACCAGAGACGCGCACGGTAGTTGAGATCCACGGAGACGGTGAGATCGGCGTTCTTCGCTTCTCGAACCGCCTCGCGCGTCGCCGCAGCTGCGGACGGAGAGAGGGCTGGCGTGATCCCCGACGTGTGGAACGCCGCCGCACCGGCGAGCGCAAGCTCCCAATCCACGTCGCCGGGTCGGAGGTTCGAGATTGCCGAGGTCCGGCGATCGTAGACGACGGCGTTCGCGCGGGGAGCTGCGCCGAACTCGAGGTAGTACGTGCCGACGCGGTCGCTGTCCGTCCAGACGATGCTCCCGGTGTCGACGCCGAGCTTCCTCGCTTCCATCTTGACTTTCCGTCCGAGCGGGTTGCGGGGAAGTCGTGTCACGAATCGCGCGGGGAGTCCGAGTTGTGCCGCCGCCGCCGCCGTGTTCAGCTCGGATCCGCCCACGTGAACGTCGAAGGCGTGCGCCTGCTCCAGTCGCTCGTGGCCGCGCGTGGAGAACCGGAGCATCGCTTCGCCCAGCGTGACCAATCCCTTCGCCTTGTCCATCGAGTCACCCCCCGTACGCGTCGAGGATGCGCCGGATGCTCCGCGCACGCTCCGTGATCTCGTCGAGTCGCCCCTGACTCATCAACTCTCGGTTGACCAGCCAAGATCCCAGACACAGGAGCTCCGCGCCTGCATCCAGGTAGTCGGTCGCGTTCTCGTCGGTAATCCCGCCCGTCGGCACGAGTGGAATGCCGGGAAGCGGGCCTCGAAGGTCGGAGAGGAACGCGGGCCCGAGTCGTGCGGCGGGGAAGACCTTCACCATGTCAGCTCCCATCCGCCAGGCCGTCAGGACTTCCGTCGGCGTCATCGCGCCCGGAATCACGGGCACGTCGCGTTCCTTCGATCTCACAACGACGTCCTGGCAGCACGTGGGAGAGAAGATGAAGTGAGCT
>Ga0180433_10005762_pt1 | contig 16568 bp, 11 predicted proteins | sample SS_ome_8_FD_132980 | JGI IMG/M metagenome (GOLD analysis project Ga0180433, IMG submission 132980) | Hypersaline lake sediment archaeal communities from the Salton Sea, California, USA - SS_1_D_1 metaG | ecosystem: Environmental > Aquatic > Non-marine Saline and Alkaline > Hypersaline >... | reverse complement strand
GTCATGAGGAACTCGGCATTGGTGCGGACCTTGAGGCGGCGGAGCTTGTCGCAAATCTTCATGAAGGCAACAAAACTCGGGTTCTCCTGCCCAGGGTCTATCATATCCAATTGCCCGGAGTATACAGTTCCCTTGGTTCCGTTGAGTGAAATCCAATCGCCTTCTTTGACGGTAAAGCCGTCAACGGAAAAGGTCTTGTTTGCATTGTCAATATCGATTGCACCTGCACCAACGATGCAGCACTTACCCCAGCCGCGCGCGACTAGAGCTGCGTGGCTGGTCATGCCTCCGCGTGCTGTCAGTATAGCGGTTGCTGCTCGCATGCCCTCGACGTCCTCAGGGTTAGTCTCATCGCGCACAAGCAAGACCTGTTTGCCTTTACTTGCCCACTCGACGGCGTCCTCAGCGTTAAATACAACCTGCCCGCTGGCGCCGCCGGGACCGGCCGGTAATCCCTTGGCAATGAGTTGAGCAACGTTTTCAGCCTTTGGATCCAGGACAGGGTGAAGAAGTTCATCAAGCTGAGAAGCTGTCACGCGGGAAACAGCCGTTTCGACGTCGATGAGCCTTTCCTTGTACATCTCTGCTGCCATGCGAACTGCGGCTGGTCCATTGCGCTTGCCTACGCGGCACTGGAGCATCCAGAGTCTTCCATCCTGAATTGTGAATTCGATGTCCAGCATGTCGTGGTAGTGTTTTTCGAGTCGTTTCTGGATGGCGTCGAGTTCCTTGTACACTTTGGGCATAGCGACTTCGAGTGAAGGCAGATGGGCATCGGTTTCGGTACGTCCCGCTTCGTTGATTGGATTGGGGGTACGAATACCTGCCACGACATCCTCACCCTGAGCATTCGGGAGCCATTCTCCGTAGAAAGCTCTTTCGCCTGTAGCTGGGTTTCTTGTGAAGGCAACGCCTGTCGCCGAACTGTCACCCATGTTGCCGAAAACCATTGTCTGCACGTTGACAGCTGTTCCCCACTTGTCAGGGATGTTCTCGATCCGTCGATAAGCGATAGCGCGTTTGCCGTTCCAGGATTCAAAGACAGCCCCGATAGCACCCCACAACTGTTCCATTGGATCTTCGGGAAATGGTTTGCCGAGGACTTTCTTGACCTTGGCGCGGTAGATGTCGATGAGTTTCTTCAGATCGTCCGCTGTCAAGTCCGTGTCTAGCTTGACACCCTTGGCTTCCTTCATCTTGTCCAGTTCGCCTTCAAGTTGACGGCGAATGCCCTGGTCCTGTGCGGGTTCGATACCCGCAGCTTTCTCCATCACGACATCGCTGTACATCTGGATGAGACGGCGCTGTGCGTCGTACACAAAGCGAGGATTGCCACTCTTCCTAATCAGACCTTCTCGTGTTACATCATTGAGGCCGACATTCAGAATTGTCTCCATCATGCCGGGCATTGATTGTCGAGCGCCGGACCGGATGGAGAGAAGCAGCGGATTGTCTGGGTCGCCGAAGGCGCTGCCCATGATCTTCTCAGTCTTTTTCAAAGCCTGGGCGACTTGCTTGTGCAGTTCAGGCGGATACTTCCGGCCGTCTTGATAGTGGGTGCATATCTCGGTGGTAATGGTAAAGCCGGGAGGCACGGGCAAGCACAGATTCTTGTGTCCTGCCATTTCAGCAAGATTGGCTCCCTTGCCGCCGAGAAGATTCTTCATCTCGGTCTTGCCGTCTGCTTTGCCTTGTCCAAAGAAATAGACGTGTTTCTTCATTGACTGCCGTCCTCCTGCATGTCGAGCAATATAAGGATGAAATTCCAGTATGAAAACGATATTGAAGAGAGCATATTAGCGGTTTTGCGGACAGGTGTCAAAAACGTTCGGCGGCTCAAAGGAGGACGTGACTTTTGCACGGATGTCTACTGCTGAAATGATCCATCCGAAATCTGTGAGAGTTTGGGGCTTAGGCCGCTCTTAAGTGTGCACGAATTTGATGAATGCAATGATGCATGTCTCGTTGGTTGACCAATCGCTAATTCCACCGCTGGAGTTGGAGGTCGAATCGTATGTGTTGAACGAATGGGTTCTTGCGTTGCTACGGTAAGGGCGTGGTCGCGAACGTGGAAGTCGAGGTGCGTTTACCACACTTGACGCGAATAGTCGTGACTGTATAATGTACGGGTTTGAAGGGGAAGTTCTGTGTAGTTTCCCCGTTGCAGGCCGTCCATAGTTGGCGAGAGTAGAATTCTGCCGTCAACCTGATGTAAGCCAGCATCATGTGTAAACTTGGCCGATGTCATGGGTGACGTGAGAAAGGAGCTTTCGTTTCGGGTTGTATTACCTGCCAGCACTTATGAAACCAACTAACTAGGAAAGCAAAGTGTAATGCATCAAAGCCCTGAACAGTTGGGAACAATCCTGTTGAACATGGGTGTGATTGACACCAGTCAATTGGAAGAAGCTCTCCGAAACCAACAGGAAAGCGGTGAAAAGCTTGGAGAGATACTCGAGCGTCTCAAGTATGCCTCGCCGGACGATGTTATTTCCGCTCTTGCTCAGAAGTTCAACCTGCCTATTGTTGACCCCGGATCAATGAAGATCGACCCGCAGCTGGCACAGCTTGTGCCGCAGAACATGGCTCGGGAACACACGATCATTGCGATAGATTCGAAGGACGGCGTAATCACCGTAGCCACGACGGACCCTGAGGATGTTCACGTTCAGGACAATCTGCAATTTGTAACTGGGATGGACGTGGACTTCGTGCTCGCAACAAAGGACTCGATCAAGAGTGCCACCGCGCGGTGCTACAATCTTGAAGAAGAGACACTGGACAACATGTACCAGGAGTACACGGAGACTGACGTAACTGTTGGCTCGCATGATGACGGTTTTGGAACGGGCCTTGATGGCGATGATCCGGACTCGGCTCCGGTAATCAAGCTGGTACAACTGATAGTTAACGAGGCGATTACGTCCAGGGCAAGTGATATTCACGTTGAGCCTCTTACAGAGCGCGTAAGGGTTCGGTATCGTATCGACGGTGTGTTGCACGAGGTTCAATCTGCGCCTAAGCGATTACAGGGAGCATTGTTGGCTCGACTGAAAATCATGGCGAAGATGAACATTGCGGAGAGACGAAAGCCACAGGACGGTCGGATACCGCTGAAAGTCATGGGACGCGAGATTGATATTCGTGTTTCATGCCTGCCAGCCTATCACGGCGAAAGTGTGGTGCTGCGTATTCTGGACAAGGAAAGTGTTCTGCTTGGTGTTCAGGATTTGGGCTTCAATGACGAAGACTATGCTCGCTTTCAGGGTATAATCAGGGTGCCACACGGGATATTCCTTGTGACCGGTCCAACTGGTAGTGGGAAGACGACAACGCTCTACGCAGCCCTTGGCGAATTGAACACTTCGGACCGAAAGATTATCACTGCTGAGGACCCGGTTGAGTACAATCTAAGTGGAATTAATCAGGCACAAGTCAATGCTGGTGTGGGCTTGTCGTTTCAGCGAATCCTTCGTGCAATGTTGCGACAAGCGCCGCAGGTAATCCTTGTTGGTGAGATTCGTGACAAGGAGACGTCTGAAGCCGCTATTCAGGCTGCTTTGACCGGTCACCTTGTGTTCAGCACTCTTCACACCAATGACGCACCATCCGCCATCACACGTCTTATAGATATGGGGACACCGCCTTTCCTGGTGTCTTCGTCGATCCAGGCAGTCTTGGCGCAGCGATTGCTTCGTACAATTTGTCAGAGCTGCAAAGAACCAATCGAATACAAACAGCAGGAATTGGCATGGGTGGGGCTGCGTCCGGAAGACGTGAAGGAGATCACGCTTTATCACGGTGTTGGGTGTCAGGATTGCAACCAATCCGGTTACAAAGGCCGCCTTGGCATTTTCGAGCTGATGGAGATGAACTCTACACTTCGCGAAATGGCCTTCCAGAGGGAAACTTACAACCGTATGCGCGAACAAGCAATCGCGTCGGGAATGATCCCGCTTCAGAGTGACGCGGTTCGCAAGCTTCTTCAAGGGTTGACGACGGTTGAAGAGGTAGTGCGTGTGACGGCGGCCAGAGATTGATGACACACAAGAATTTCACGGGGATATAATAACAACAGAAGGGGCGGCGGCCCCAATTTGCGACGTCACGAACAGAGGCTACACGATGGAGAATGACGATCGGAGAAAGAGTTTGGGGCAAATCCTTGTAGAGCGAGGATATGTGACGGACGAGCAAATTGAAGAGGCTCTGACTGTCCAGAGCGAGCGAGGCGGTTCGCTGGCGGATATTCTGCTCGACCTCGGGTTTCTCACGCAAGACCAGAAGGCCATCGCTCTTGGTCTTCAAGCAGGGATGGAAGTTGTTGAGTTGGATATTGATGGTGTAACGGAGGAGTTGCTTGACAAGATTAGTCCCTCCGTCGCCACCATGTACCGAGTGTTTCCAGTTAAGTTTGAAGATAACACGCTGACCGTAGCCATTGCCGATCCCATGGATGTGAGTGTGCTTGACGACATGCGCTTCATGTTGGAGTGTGATGTTGCAGGAGCGATCGCGTCCGAGACCTCTATCAACGAAGCAATTGAGAGACACTACGCTCACCGAAGCGAATCCATCGAAGACCTGATAGGAGAGATGGGGGATGTGGGCGATTTGGCAATCCGGGAAGGCGAGGAAGCTCTCGACGTGTCCAGCCTCGAAGGAATGGCAAGCTCTGCTCCAGTTATCAGGCTCGTTACGAACATTCTCATGCACGCCATCAAGGACCAGGCGAGCGATATTCATTTTGAGCCATATGAAGATGTGTTTCGAGTTAGGTACCGTGTTGACGGCGTCCTGTATGAGATGATCCCGCCCCCGCGCCATTTGGCCTTGGCGGTAACATCACGTCTGAAGGTCATGGCACAGCTAAAGATTTCCGAGCGCCGTCTTCCGCAGGACGGTCGAATTATGCTCAATGTGGGCGGGCAACACCCTATCGATCTACGTGTCTCAACGCTCCCGACGATGTTTGGTGAAAGCGTAGTGTTGCGTGTACTTGACAGAAGTGTTGTCTCTCTGGATTTGAACCGTCTTGGTCTCCGTGAAGAAGAGTTTCAGGTAATAAAGACACTGATCAACAAACCGCACGGTATCGTGTTGGTAACGGGGCCGACAGGTTCTGGAAAGACAACTACCCTTTACGCTGCTCTCAACGAAGCCAATGACGTCGGGATCAAGATCATCACAACCGAAGATCCTGTGGAGTATGATCTCGAAGGCATCATGCAGGTTCAGGTCAATGAAAAGATTGGCGTGACCTTTGAGCGGTGTCTCCGGAGTATTCTTCGACAGGACCCTGACAAGATCTTGGTTGGGGAGATTCGAGATTTGGCCACGGCGGAAGTCGCCATTCAGGCGTCTCTTACAGGTCACGTGGTGTTTAGCACTCTCCATACAAATGACGCCCCTTCTGCAATAACGCGTATGATCGACATGGGGGCGGAAGCGTATCTGTTGTGCGCAACTGTTCAGGCTATCGTAGCTCAGAGGCTTGTCCGCGTGATCTGTAGTCAGTGCAAGGAAGAATACGCCCCGACGGAGGAGATGTTACAGGCACTTCGTCTTGCCCCAGGGGAGCTGGAGGGAAAGAAGTTCTACTACGGCAAGGGTTGTGCTGCATGCAACAACACCGGTTATCGAGGGCGTACGGCGATTTTTGAGATAATGATGATGACCGACGATCTAAAGGATCTGGTGATGGCCGAAGGGTCTACTGGCGCTCTACGTCAGATGGCTCGTGAGCAGGGAATGCGGTCATTGCGGGATAGCGGTCTGATGAAGATATATGACGGTAGCACAACAATCGAGGAAATTGTCAACTCAACTATGTTCGAGTGACATTGGGAGAGCTGCGGTATTCCTTGTATGAGTCCTTCATTGGGATTCGACCTGACGGGTAATGATAACGCAGGGCAAGGGTTGCTCGAGGAGGTTTCAGAATGCCGGTTTTTACCTATAATGCACTCAACGAGCAGGGAAAAGAAGAGCACGGACAGATCGAGGCAGGCAGCAACGACGAAGCGATCAGCCTCATCCGTGCAAAAAATCTATTCCCGACAAACGTTGCGGAGAAATCCGCCAGAAAGACTAAAACCGCTGCTGTCTCCAAGGGGAAGTCAAGGAAGACCTTTGCTATTGGAAAGGTCAAGACCAAGCAGCTCACCGTATTCACACGTCAGCTCTCAACGCTTCTGGATGCAGGACTTCCGTTGGTTCGAAGTCTCAAGATATTGCAGGATCAGACACGTCCAGGCCCATTAAAGAATCAACTTATTGATGTGACAGATGATGTTGAGGCAGGAATGAACTTGTCCGAGGCTTTTGGGAAGCACCCAAAGACCTTCGACAAATTGTTCTGCAACGTCGTGAAGGCGGGGGAAGCCGGAGGCGTGCTTGAGCCTATGTTGCAGAGGCTGGCAACGTTTATGGAGAAGAGCCAGAAGCTCAAACGCCAAATTGTAGCGGCCCTTGCATATCCTGCCGGCGTGATGGGAGTGGCCGCGATTATCTTGACGGTGATCTTGGTTTTGATTGTCCCCAAGTTTCAGGAGATGTTTGAGGGACTGGGAACTGGTATGCCCAGGCCGACTCAAATATTGATAGATATTGGATTCGTGATGCGACAGTTTTGGTATCTCCTGCCGGGGATCCCGCTTGGCATATTCGTTTTGCTGAAAATCATCCGCATGAGTGCCAGAGGAAGGTACATTCTCGACTACATCAAGCTACACTTGCCAGTTGCTGGGACGATTGCGAGCAAGTCAACAATTTCGAGATTTGCAAGGACGCTTGGAACGCTTCTGGCGAGCGGCGTCCCAATTCTTGAGGCTCTTCGGATTGTGAAGGATGCCACGGGTAATGAGGTGATCGGGAGAGCGATCAATAATGTTCACAGCAGTATTCGTGAGGGCGATAGTATTGCGGGTCCGCTCCGACAGAGCAAGGTGACTGACGTCATGGTTGTAAGCATGATAGAAGTTGGAGAGCAGACAGGCGAATTGCACAATATGCTCATAAAGATCTCTGACACCTACGACGAGGAGGTGGATGCTCTTGTAGGTGGCTTGATGAGTCTTCTCGAGCCATTCATGATTTTGTTCCTTGGCGCCGCTGTTGGGTCAATCGTACTAGCATTGTTCCTGCCGCTTATCAAGCTGATGAGCGCCGCGAGCGGCGGTAGTAGCGGGATCTGATGTTTCGCTCTGCTGTGCCTAGCAGAGATACGAATTGTGGATTCCGAGTTATGAGAGGGAGTTAGTTATGAAAACTGGCAGACGTTTGGCTGGTTTCACTCTTATCGAGATGGTTGTGGTGATGGCGATCATTACCATACTTGCCAGCATTCTTGTGCCGATGGTGTTTAGGGCCAAGCAGGACGGCAAGAGAGCAAGAGCCGTAGTGGAGATCAGTACTATCTCGATAGCGCTGGATACCTTCCAGCAGGATTGGGGAGTCTATCCGCCCCATCGACAAGAAGACCTGGGCGATTTCACGAGAACCATTAGTACGACTACGGGGATGTGTGAACCTCCCGCTGCAGAAGTGTTTGTGACAATAGTTGGAGCCAAGCAGGACGACGATACGAAGAAAAGCCTGGTCGATACAAATCGCATATTGGTACGCTTTCTCAGTACGGAAGTCAAGAATGGCCCGTACCTCAAGATAAGTGCAAATGATCTGGAGAAAGACGGGGATTTCCAGCATCCGCAGGGCAGCTTTGTTTTGGACTGTCGCGAGGGGACATCAAGCAGTACTGGCGTGCCTGCTTACAAATTCATTGACCCATGGGGAAACCCTTACATATACCGCAATAATTTCAATGCCTTCACTCCTGACAGTTTCAATGATTATGTTCCGCACAACCGGAAGGGGTTTGACATTTACAGTTGCGGAATGGACGGGAAGACAGCTATAGATGAAGGAATTGCTGACCGGGCGGAGGATGGTCAGGGGGAAGATGATATCAACAATTGGGGCGTAGCCCATTAACGCTCGCCACGCGTTTTCTGGCTGTCTGGTTTACTGACCGCGTGTGCAGTGATCGTCTGGGAACGGATGTAATTGTCTCTTCTAGTGGGATGACGTAGCGGGCGGCACGAACTTGAGTTGGGTAGTCAAGTTGTGCTGCTTTTCTTTGGACGGCAAGTCGGCTTGATAGCGTGGGCTGTCATGGCTCAGGATGGGTTGCTCCAAACCGGTGTAGGCTGTCGAGTGAACGGGGAAAGTAACAATGGCGATTGCTGATGTGAGATCATCGAGATATTGCGTAAGAAAGGATGACGCGTACTCGATGGTTGAGCTGATGGTAGTGATGAGTGTGATAGCTTTTCTGCTTGCAGTCCTGACTTTGGGGGTACCCGCAGTGAGGAGCATGGCCCTGCAACGGGCTGCGATGTCAGATATCAGTTTGATCGAACTGGGAGCAAAAAGTTTCGAAGATGAATGGGGAGCTTTTCCTCCGAGCGGAAACTCAGCTCTTACGGCTGCCCTTATGGAGGGGTCTCGGCAGGGAGCGTTTCACGCCAAGCTCAATGTTGATCGCGTGAAGACGATCAAAATGGAGCTCGGAGCGCTGATTGATCCTATTGTTGATGAGATGACGGTTTCGCTCCCGCAGTTGTTGCCAACGTTTAGCAACCCAGAAGGGGGAGCACCCTTGGTGAGGGGGTATGGGGCGGTTCGAGTCGAAGAGGAATGGATTGTATTTCGCGGAATAGAAGGTGACACACTGATCGGCTGTAGAAGGGGTCAATTTGGCACCGTAGCAGTTGAGCATGATGCTGGCAGAGAGGTCGTGATGCTTGAGTACAGAGATCCATGGGGCAGGCCGTATGCCTATACGAGGGCAGGAGATTATGGCCAGGAGGGAACGGATCAGATGCTGACGAGAACAGGGTTCTGGCTAAGCGATGGGCCTGACTCCAACTGTGACAAGCGAACCAGCCAGCCGGAAGGAGTGATCTACGACTATGAGAACTGCGGACGGTTCCAGCTTGTCAGTCCAGGACCTGACAAGAAGTTTTGGCGCTCCGTGGAACTGGACGGCCACGAGATCGACGATATCAGGAACTGGTGAGGAATAGCAGTGATGATTTGCCGGACAACAACAGCGTGTGAGGTTCGAAGCAGGTCTTGCTTCACGGTTGTGGAGCTGCTGGCTGTCCTCTTCATGATTTCTTTGTTCACGGCAGTCGCTGTCCCGATTGTAGCATCCTTCACATCAGGGCGCAGTCTGGAAGGGGCTGCACGGGCTACACAAGGTGCTCTCCTTCGAGCGAGAAGTATGGCGATCTCGCACAATAAGCTCGTAAGGGTTACGTTCGAGAGAGTTCCGGATAGTGGCAATAAGGCTAGCCACTTCATAATAGTGATTTGGGGACCACAAGGGCGTGAAGAGCCAATAGAGCTTCCTTCGAGTGTCACAGTTGGCATGGAAGCTGTTACTGTCAAGTTGGAGGATGCAACCCCGGAGATGCCGGCACACGAATACCCAATTATCTTTCGTAGTGATGGCTCTCTTCTTCCGTCTTTGATAAAGAGAGGCGAGAAAGTCTTTCTGACGGAAGAGGAAGGCGGCGACCGGGTGGTAATTCTGCGAGACCGGGCAAGTGAGCAGTTTACGGATGAGAACAAATCATACTTTGGCAACATCGATTTCTTCAAGAATGGTGTATACGACGCATATGAGCCGGTCGACGGCTTTCTGCGGGGTAACGAGAGTCAAGAACTGAAGAGGCGGATTGACAGGAACCTGAATGGAATACCCGACAACCAACGCTACGTATTGACGGAGCGATACACGGGTAGGACGTATATAACGGATCGTCCTCCTGATCAGTGGTTGGATTAGGTTGTTTCCCAGAGTAAGGTGAGGACCACTGGAAATAGTAAGATGGAACTAAAGCGTAGATCATTCTGGCTCGGAGGGGGTGGGGAGCCCACAAGATGTTCTTTGCGTGTGAGAGGTGTGACAGTACTGGAGATTCTCATCTCCATCTTCATACTACTCTTCGGTATTATCTCGATTCTTGCAGTATTTCCGACCGCGCTCAGGATCAATAGTCGGACTACAGAGATTACGAGTTCAGCGTGGGCGGCCAAGAGCATAGTTGACGAGCTTCTCGCAAGTCAGGTTTATGCGTTCCCGAGTGGTGTTGCGGAAGCTATCGACAAGAGCGACTCCGGTCTCAGGAGTGTTATCAGTCCAAAGTTTGATAGACAAGAAGACCATAAACTCCCATACTTCAATCTGTGGGACGATAATATTCTCTGGGGTGATCTTGTGGACATTGTGAAGTCCCGAAGGGCGAGAGATTATATTCTTATCAAGAAGAATTCACCTGGGGACGCTGAACAGAGACGCGTCGAGTCGATAAAGACCATAGACGACCGGAAGGCCCTGATCAAGATTGACTGCGAGTATGCCGAGGATGCTGAGTGGTACGATCTTGACCTCCGCGAAACCCCCGATGATGAAATGCCCAGTAGCAATCCCAGAGATTACTTGGACAGGTCAGAATTCTGGATTTGGCCTGTTCGGGAAGGTGCTCGCTACTGGTTGGGCAATTTCAGAGAGGATCGCACAAAAGGGCGGTTCCCCGCTTACGCTCGTGTGAAGGCAGTCACAAGTGATGAGGACGGTCTACAACGTCTTGTGTGCGAGGTTGTCCAGGAGGGGGTAGATGTTGAGGCAGGAAGCTGGGGGCCTCCGAACTGGGAATCCGACTGCTGGAAAGGATTTGTCCTCATTCACACAGGTGAGCACCAGGATATAGTGCTTGACGAGGAAGGAGAGAAGAAGGCCTGGCCGACGGTCCGAGCCGCTGCTGTAGATCGTGTTTACCTCATCACTGGGAACTCTTCAGGTAGGATTGAATGTTCTCGCGCCGACTTTGAGGGAGACGGTATACAGGCGGGAGATTATGTGCGTATTGCCGGCAACGCGGCGGGAAGAGTGTGGTGGCCGGAGGATTTTCTCGGTCCAGGATCATTCTACGACTCCGAGGAAGGTATAACACCCGAGGACGGTCTATATCGGACGCAACCCGTAGGGACCGGCAGTGAGTATTCATATGGCTGCGTCTTCAGCGGTTGGGAAAATGATATTCCCAATCTCTATCGTGTGGACATCTTCATTTATCGAAATTTCGACTCTCGAAAGCCGCCCGAAGAGAATATCCCCATTGCACGCTACGGCACGCTGCTGTCCGGACGCTGAACCAAATCATAGGCGAGGGGACTAACGGCAGACCATGCTGTGCCTTCCGATCACAAGTCAGGCTTGAAAATGCAAGGGATCTTGGTAACTGGCGCCCTGTGGGAGTTGAGAAAGACAGAATGCGTGTTGTACCGTACCACCATGTGTACAAAGGAGATGTGACGTGACTGGATCGCTCAAGAGACGATGCGATTCACGATGGCAGCCTTTTGCTGAAAGAAAACGGCTGGAAAAGAGAATTGGGTTTACCCTTGTAGAACTCTTGGTGGGAGTAGCGCTGACCTTCATGATCGTGATAGGTCTTCATCGGCTATTTAGTTCAGCGACAGACATTACCACGAGGGCCGACACGCGGACTATTCTTCAGCAGAATGCCCGCCACGTACTGGAGTATGTAGAACATCAGGTCGCCGGAGCCTACGTAGATGTGCGCGAGAGCAAGAAAAACTATATGTGGGCGCTAAACGATTACGGCGATGACTATGCGACAGGCGAATCGGCCACGCTCGGCGTGACCAAAGACGGCATGTATGGAACACTCATCGAAGAGGGCCGCCCGCCGGCAATCTATTGGACTGCTGACGAGCTTGTTGGCATGTTCGTCAGTATTGGTGACGAAGAGACTCGGTGGATTCGGCGAAATACGGAGAACGGCATCGTAGTGGACCAGCCTTGGGAAGGCTCCGCGTCATCGTTCAGCGTAAGGCGCAACATGGATAGTCTGATATTCTTTACCAATAGTGCACAGCCCTGGGGAATAGACCCCGACCTTGCTCCATTGGCGGAGTGCTTGGTCATGCTTGCTGTAGATGATGAACATGTTTCCGAATCAGGACGAAGACTTCCGTCGAGACTGGTGTCAGTGGTTGCACCGAGAGTTCCTGGGAGCGGGGACAATGGTAGATTTGAGAGCGATCTTGAACAGGCAATGGAGGTCGGTCGCTACGTCACGGATTTCAATGTTGAATACGCTGAACGTATTCAAGTCGCCGATGATGAGTATCGCCTTGTCTATCGACAATGCAACGAAGAGAGCGAAGGGAAAGTGCTGGACCCAGATGATGATGATGAGACAATCGCTTGGGCCGAGACTGGCAAATCGATGAGCCCAGTTAATGTCAGCCGCGATGTGAAGTCATTGATTGGGGCTTACGCTAGTAATGCGGGAGGAAGTGTTCGCTTTCGTAGACTCCCGCCCGCCTTGAGAGTGATGATTCGCGTTACGAATGAGAGCGGTAGCGTTGGCCGGTGTTTCTCGCAGGTCATGCATTTGCGTCAGAGTTCACGACTGCCGGTCATTGCTGAGGAGTGAAGTTCTTTCAGGAATGTTCGCAGTACGGAACTTCGAGCAAACACATTAGACAGGCTGCGTTTGTTTGTTCACATCTCGGCTAGGAATGCAATCGTCTTCTTCTGTATCGTTCATTCCTTTTTCTCTCAGCAGTGACTCACACCCGCAAGGAGTTATTTGGAGAGTTCCGTGGAGTCGATACAAGGATTATGCGCCGATCATGTTGTTTTGGGAGATACAACGTGTTGGGGTCGTGGACTACGCGCTGCCTGGAAATCGGCATGCCAAATCTGAATGCCGTAGCAGCTAGATTGACACTAGTGTCATGTGTCGACTCGGGACTGTGTGTATCACTTGCATGTCGTGAATTCATGCAGTACATTAATAGACCTTGGATTAAGCTGAACCTGTCGAGCCAAAATGCAAGGTAAGGCCACGCAGACGAGTTCAAATGGTAGAAAGAAAAATCGGCAAAATCGAGTTTTGTCCCTTTGACGGGGACTATCAGAGGTTGCCGACCTTATCAACAAGACGTGGCTTGACAAGTGGCGGGGCTCGATGATGTTTGAGTATTCGCCGGAGTTCCTTCGGTGGAATTTCGAGGGACCGACGGCGGACGAAGACTTCATACAGGAAGTATATGACAACGGAGAGTTTGCTGGCTTCTATGCCGGCGTCTTTCGACGATTCTCTCTGAGTGGCAGGGAAGTAAAGACTGTGCTGGAATCATTTCTTGCCGCAGTGCCAGGGATTCGGCCCGCACTGCCACTGTACATTTCGAGGCGTGAATCAAAGCTTCTTCGAGAAAAGGGATATGCCGGTTGCATTCAGGTGTTCGATGAGTCTTTCTCGAATCTTGATTTGATGAGCCTGCTCGCACGAAAGCACAAAGTCCGCATGGAGCAGGTAGCGATTGTTGACTGGCAATACAGGATATTTGATGTCAAGCGTCTGAATCACTGTGAGCCACTGAACATCCTGGAGCGATGCATTCTGTCGCTAAAACGCAAGATTGCCTCACCTGGACCGCTGGCGGATTGTGTCCGTCCGTACGAAAAGAAGGACCTTGAGGCTTGCCTCGAGCTGCTAAACAGCATAGAGAAGCGTGCTCGGCAACCGTATCTTGTGCGGCTTTGGGACGCCGAGGAACTGGACTGGCAGCTACGTTACAGCGGCGTTGCTGATACCCTTGTATTCGAACGTGAGGGCAAAGCGGTTGGCTTGATCAACTATTATCATACATACTGTGTGAATCGAACCAGGGAGCCGGGAACTGTAATCGACAACATATGTCTTGGCGACATGACGTCAGAGGAGAGCCGAGCTTTCTTGCTGAGAGCACAGCAGATATTCGTTGAAGCCGGATCGATCATGGTAGGTACAATTGATAGCAACCTACTTGATCGGCGTGCGCTTCGGCGAACTGGATTCATTAAGGCCCGTCGACCTGTGAAGTTGGTTGCAGGTGTAGTCGATGAGGCAGTGTCATTTGAGGGATTGAGAGATATCTACTTTGACATAAGGTGAGGTTTCAGTGCCAGGGAAGGTAAACTCAGAAGAATACGACTTTACGGAATTCGCGGAATTTCCGCATTCCGATATTTTCGAGAAAACAGAGCGCTTCTGGGAGTTCTATGAGGACGCTCGAAGCAAGAAGCACGTATACTACCGACGGCAAGTCGTGGGACCTTGCGGGGCGCACGCCCGCGTTATCGATCCGTATGACGGTAAGATACGCGAAATGGTGATGCTCGGTTCAAATAACTACTTGGGCCTCACATATCATCCGAAGGTGATTGAGGCTGCCGTTGCGGCTACCAGGAAGTACGGAGCAGGCAGTGGGTCAGTCCCGCACTTTGCGGGAACGACTGATTTGCACGTAGAAATGGAACGTGTACTGGCCGAGTTCGTTGGTTGTGAGGCGTGTATATCCTTTGCTTCAGGTTACTCAAACATGCTCGGGAGTGTATCGAGCCTTGTTGGAAAGAATGACACCATTCTGAGTGACATGTTCAGTCATGCCTCACTGATCGATGGCTGCAAGCTGGGTGGTGCCACGATAAAATACTATCCTCACCGTGATGTCCGTTACCTGGAGCACTTGCTCAAGAAGCTAGGAGATGATCGACCAGGCACACTGATCATAACAGACGGTGTCTTCAGCATGGACGGTGATCTGGCTCCACTTGACCAAATCGTTCCGCTGGCAAGGAAATACGGCGCACGCCTTATGGTCGACGAGGCACATGCCACCGGCGTGGTAGGTGCCAATGGGCGCGGTACTCCGGAACATTGTGGTGTGCTGGGTGAGGTGGATATTGTAAATGGCACGTTCAGCAAGGCGCTGGGAACAGTTGGTGGATTCATTGCTTCAAGCAAGGAAGTAGTGGAGTTCGTTCTCAATTTTGCCAGATCATACATGTTCGCCACGAGCCTTCCTCCGGCTGTGTGTGGGGCGGTCATTGAATCGATAAATGTCGTTCGTACAGAACCGGAGATTCGGGAGAATCTCCACCGGAATGTGAGACGAATTGTTGCAGAACTGAGCCGGTTGGGATTTGAAGTTGGCGAGACCGAGTCGGGAATAGTCCCTATCCTCATTGGGACCAAAGTTGATACTGGAGACCTTCGTGAGCTAGGATGGCGCTTGCACGAACGAGGGATTTTCACGAACTTGGCGATCTACCCGGCCGTACCTCCATCTCTTTCGAGAATCCGTTTAGGTGTCATGGCAGACCACTCCGATGAGGATATCGAAAAGACTGTAGAAGTACTGGCGGATGTCGGGAGAGAGTTTGGCTTGATCAGTGGTTCTACTGCGTTAGAGTAGGGGATAAGCCGATTGGTGATGAGATGAACCTGGCTGCTGTTATCTCAGCGATTGGAGCAGAGCAGGCCGACAAGATAGCTGTCATCGAGCGCGAACGGTCGGTTAGCTACGGTGAATTGCATGATGGAATTGCATCTGCTGCCGCTCGCATGCGTTCAATAGGTGTGGCTTCGGGTGATCGGGTGGCCATTGCGTTGCCCAACGGCGCCGCATTTCTGAGTTGTCTGTTTGGGAGCATGCTGCTTGACGCAACGGCAGTTCCGATCAGGTACGAGTACTGCATCCACGAAGTCGGACACATCTTGGAGAATGCGTCGCCTAGAGCCGTAGTCTGCGACAGCGCATGGCTGAAGGGAAGATCTTGGATTCGAGAACTCCTGCCACCGGGCTGCGATATCATTGATTATTCCATTCCTTTCGATAGTGGTGCTGGTAAACAGACGGTGGAGGCTGTATCTGATGCACAGAATCCGGCTCTGATCAGCTACGCGTACACTGGAGCAGGAGAGGCTCTGGGCGCTGTCCATAGTCACCTCAGTTGCACACTTGCAGGTAAGGCGTACAAGCGGCATGTTGGTATGCAAGCGGACGACAGGATTTTGTTCACGCTTCCTATGCCGAACGCTTTTACTTTGGCTGGTTGTGTTTTCGCTCCACTTCTTGAAGGGGCGACGCTGGTAGTCGAGAATGATTTCACTCCGAAGGTGCTTCTTCGGGCAATTGCAAATCATCAGGTTACAATTCTGACGGGGGTCCCGGCCATCTTCAGACTACTGGCTACGTGTTACCGACCCTCTCGACACGATATATGTTCGTTACGGATGCTCATTACGGGCGGAGACTATATGCCTGAGAATGAACATTTGGACATCGAACAGCAATTGAGCGTCCAGATGGTACAAGGATATGGGTTGACAGAGTGTTTTCCCGTCCTGTGCAACCGACCGGATGACACGAATCGACCAGGTACCCTTGGGGTAACCGGGCGGGACGTCGAAGTAAAAATAGTGGATGATGAGGGCAAAGCGGTCGATGCTGGAGTGACCGGGGAGATTTTCGTCAAGACAACCAGCATGATGACGGAATACTACAATCGTCCGGAGAGAACGGCATTAGTGTATGACGGAACGTGGCTCCACACGGGTGATCTGGGACATATGGATGCGGAAGGATATATACACTTCGACGGACTCAAGAAGAATCTCTTCAATATCCACGGAAACAAG